>Ga0066378_10000696_pt1 | contig 13643 bp, 9 predicted proteins | sample Knorr_S23_td_DCM_FD_70947 | JGI IMG/M metagenome (GOLD analysis project Ga0066378, IMG submission 70947) | Marine microbial communities from Southern Atlantic Ocean transect - Knorr_S23_td_DCM_ad_71m_LV_A | ecosystem: Environmental > Aquatic > Marine > Oceanic | place: Southern Atlantic ocean...
TAACCACTATTGTACAAATAAATTGAAATGTAAACCTCAGATTTCTGGTAGAATTGAACATTTTATTAGTAAAAATGCGATGGATATAGAATTTCTTGGGCCAGAAACTATTAAAGGTTTAATTGAAAAAAAAATAATTTTAAATCTCTCAGATTTATATAAAATAAAATATGAAGATATTATTGGTTTAGAATTTCAAACTGATAATGATGAAAAATATAGATCACTTAAAGATAAATCCTGTAAAAATATTTTAGAAAGTATCAAGAGATCTAAAGAAAAACCTTTTTCATCAATTCTTTTTGGTCTTGGAATAAGATATATTGGTAAAACAACGGCAGAAAAAATAAGTGATCATTTTAAAAGTATTGATAAATTAATTGATGCAACTTATGAAGAAATTATATCAGTTGATGAGGTTGGGGGTAAAATAGCAGAAAGTATTTTAGAATATTTTTCAGATCATAAAAATATAGATATTATACAAAATTTAAAGAGTTTTGGTTTAAACCTGAAAAAAAATGATAGTAAAGAAAAGTTGAAATCAAATAAATTAAATGGTTTAACTTTTGTAGTTTCTGGTAAATTTTTGAACTTTTCAAGGGATAGTATTGAAAAAGAAATAAAAAGTAATGGTGGAAAAGTTGTTAAATCATTATCAAAAAATACAAATTACCTAATAGCTGGTGAGAAAATGGGACCAAAAAAGAAATTAAAAGCTAATGAACTGGGAATTAAATTAATATCAGAAAATAAATTTATCTCTTTAATATGAGTATAATTCTTAAAAGTATAAATAATTTTAAAAAAAGGAGATTTAAAATAAATAGAGCTTCAATAAGTTATTCAAAATCAAAGAATATAGGATTACTCTATACATATATCGATGAAAATAAACAGAGAGCTATAAATAACTTTGTTAGTAGTTTAAAAAAAGATGGTAAAAGAGTTGATTTATTACCTGCAATTCAAAAAAAAAATGCTGATAACAGATACTTCAAAACATTTAAAATTGACGATATAAGTACTTTTGGAAGTTGGAAAAATAATAATGTAAATCTATTTATATTTCAAGAGTATGATTTTTTAATTTATCCTGACTTAAAAGTTAGTACAGTAATGGAAAATATTTTAATAAGATCTTACTCAAAATGCAGAGTTGGTTTTGTTAAATCTGATAAAAACTTATTCGAAATGGTTTTAATGTCTGATAATGAATTTGATATTGAGTACAGATTAAAGAAACTATATAATTATCTTAAAAAATTGAAATAAAAAAAGGTGACTTTTTGAGTCACCTTTTTAAATAATTTTTTAAAGAAAAAATTACATTGAATTCTTTTTAGATTGAACTTCTTTTCTTACATCTTGAGCCCAAACTTTTAAAGCTTGCATTCCCTTTCTTACTCTAGTACCTGCAGCTTTATTTCCTTTATCATAAAATTTAGCAAAGTCGCCTCCTAAACTTTCAACTAAGCCAGTTAATTCATCGTATCTACTCATTGTATTAAAATTTAAATTAAAAATAGTACTGGGACAATTTATATAAAAAATCGTAAAATCTAGAAGATTTAAAGGTTTTTTGGAAAAATTAGGTCAAAATAGCACCTTTTTCACCCATTTTCTGATAAAAACCGTCATCAAGCTTTAATTTCACTTCTTTAAAGGCCTCGATAGTCTCATTTACATCATCAATTGTATGAGAAGCAGTTGGAATTATTCTTAACATAATTACACCTTTTGGTACTACAGGATATATCACCCCAGAACAAAATATACTATACTCAGATCTAAGATCTTTAATTAAATTAGTACATTCAAAAACATCACCTTTTAATATCACTGGTGTTACTGGAGACTGTGTTGTACCAATATTAAATCCGCTTTCCTTCAATCCATTTTGAATTGCATTTACTATGTCCCAAAGTTTATTTTTAAATTCGGGATTTGACCTCAAAAGCTCAAGCCTTTTCAAATTTCCAATAACTAAAGGCATAGGCAATGATTTGGCAAAAATTTGGGATCTTAATTTATATCTTAAATTATCAATAATGTCAGCATTACCAGAAACAAATGCTCCAATACTAGCCATGGACTTTGCAAATGTTGAAAAGAATAAGTCTATACCATCCTGGACGCCTTGTTCTTCGCCCGAACCAGCTCCCGTTTTACCCATAGTACCAAAACCGTGAGCATCATCAACCAATAACCTAAAATTATATTTCTTTTTAAGTTCAACTATAGACAACAAATCACCCATATTACCAGACATACCAAAAACACCCTCAGTTATAACCAGGATTCCACCACCAGTTTCATTGGCTATTTTAGTAGCTCTATCTAGCTGACTCTTTAAATTATCAATATCATTATGTGGATAAACAAATCTTTTCCCTATATGCATTCTTAATCCATCTATAATACAAGCATGGCACTCAGAATCATAGACAACAACATCTTTTCTATCAAGAAGCGAATCAACAATAGACAATACTCCTTGGTAACCATAATTGAGAAGTATAGAATCTTCTTTTTGCACAAATTCCGATAATTCTTTTTCAAGTTTTTCATGATGAACAGAATTACCTGACATCATTCTAGCACCCATTGGATATGATAAACCCCAATCCCTTGCAGCATCTGCATCAGCTTTTCTTACATCTGGATGATTTGCTAAACCTAAATAATTATTAAGGCTCCAGTTCAGTACACTTTGTCCCTTAAAAGTCATTCTAGGTCCTATTTCTCCCTCTAACATTGGGAACATATAATAATTGTCATCAATATGAGAATAAGTACCAAGAGGGCCCTTATCTTTCAGAATTTTTTCAAATAAATCCATCTACTATAAAGTTTATATTTCGCAAAAGTAATAACAATAGGTTTAAAAAAATAAATTAAATGAAATGTTTTATAATCAAAGATCTACAGAAATAATTGCTTCATCTGAATTAGATTTTCTTCCATTCTTATCCTCTTTTTTATTCTTTATAATTGTACCATCCTTTAACTTTTGTGAAATTGCTATATAGGGGCCTTTTATAACATCCACGCCATCTTTGAGACCAGAAATAATTTCAATATTCTCAAAATCACTAATTCCTGTTTCAACTTCTATCATTTTTGCTTTATCACCCTCTTTTATAAAAACTACTTGTTTTATTGTTTCAATACCTAAACTATCTTTTTCTGTCTTAGTAGTTACTGATGAAATTGGTACAACTTGTATATCGCTTTTTTCTTGAGTTATTATTTCAACACTTGCTGTCATACCTGGTTTAAATGGATTTTTGATTCCTTCATTTTCAACTAAGTAATTAAATGATTCATTAATTACCCTAATCTTAACTTTAAACTCTGTTACAGCATCGGGAGATGGTTTGGGATTTGCTGTACTTGCAATTTCAGTTACCACACCTTTGAAAACCATATTATAAATATTATAAGCATCTACATCAATATTTGCTGTATCACCTATTTCAACCCTTACAATATCATTTTCATTTACATCAACCCTAACTTCCATAATAGATAGATCAGCAATTCTCAGTAACTCAGTTCCAGCCATTTGTGAAGTTCCAACAACCCTTTCTCCTAACTCTACACTTAATAAAGAAACTGTTCCTGTCATTGGTGCAATAATTCTTGTCTTTCTTAAATTTTCTTCTGATTCATCAACAGTAGCCTTAGCACTTTTCACAACATATTCACTAGCTTTTACGCTTTGTTTACTTGATTCAAGATCTTGCTCAGAAACTTTAAAATTTGTTTCGGCAATTTCATATTCTGAGTCTGAAATTACATTTTGATCAAATAAAGATTTTTGCCTATTAAATTCAAGCTGTGACCTTAAAAACTGCGCTTCTGACCTTGATAAATTTGACTTTGAACTAGAAAGATTTGCTCTGACTTGATTATAATTTGCTTTAGCTCTTTCTAACGCATTAATAAAATTATCTGGTCTTATTCTAACTAGAAGTTTACCCTCATCAACAAAATCTCCCTCCATAATGTTTAACTCAATAATTTCACCAGGTACCTCAGGACTGACTCTGACTTCTACCTCAGGTTGAATTTCACCTGATGCAGTAACAAGTTCTGTTATTTTTCCCTTTTTAATAGATATGGTTTGAACTTCAATAGGTTTGACCCCTCCTATCCAACCGAACTGCCTACCAATTAGTATTACTACAATACCCATGACAATGAGAGATCCAATTATAATTAATGCTTTATTCTTCATATCAAAAATTTAACTCTTTTCCCTGATAAAAGTCCAAGACTTTTACTTTAAATATATAATCATACCTAGACGAAATTAAATCATTTTTAGCTCTTACAAGATTATTATTTGCAATTTGATACTCGGTATAATTTACAGAACCTAAATCGTATTGACTTTTAATTATTCGAAATGACTCTTCAAGTGCTCTAACCTGCTTAATTGATGCATTGTATGTTTTAGATGCAGCTAGCGCATCATTATATGAGCTTTCAATTGTTTGTCTAACTTGATTTTTAGCTTCTATGACATTTATATCCGCAAGCTCTTTATTTAATTTAGCCCTTTTAATATTTCCTGAAACTTGATATCTGTTAAAAAGAGGTATCGATATTGAAAAAGATAATGATTTACTTAAATAATCCTTCCATTGTTCAAACAATGAAAAATTATTGTCAGAACCAACAACGTTTGGTACTAGTGAAAGAGATGAAACGGTCTGTATTGGATCAGTTGTTAAGTAACCAATTGTTGTTGGCTCCATAGAAAAACCATCATAAAATTGTCTTTCTCTATTTGCATAACTTGAATAATTTGAATTAAAATTAGATGAAACAGATATTGTTGGATACCTACCGCTCCTAGATATTCTAAGATCATACAAACTTGATTCAGCGTTTTTTTCAGCACTCTTAATTTCAGGTAAAAGACCAATAGCAATTTCATAAATTTCTTCTGAATTAGATCCAATAACAGTTGATGGTATCATATCAGATTCAGGTCTAGAAACCCTAATCTCTTTACTTGTCTCTAAAAGTAAAATCTGTTTAAGTTGTAGTATTGATAACCTGTAACCATTTTCTTGTTGAATTAAACTCAATTCATCACCTGCAAGCTGTGCATCTAAATTTAATTTATTAGTTACAGGGATTGAACCTGCATCAACTAGTTTGGATATCCTTGACAATTGTTCTTGTGTTGAATTTAACTGATATCTTGCATTATCTAACCTGTCAAGAGCTAACAAAACGTTTAGATATGAGCTAACAACACTTAACATAACATTATTGGTTGTATTCTCTAAATCAAAGACACTTTTCTGAAGCAAAGTTTTAGATTTCTTTATATTATTTCTTACCGAAAAACCAGAAAATAAGTTTAGACTTGACTGTACGCCAATACCTGAATAATTAGAACTATTTGCAATAAAAGTATTTGTTGTTGGATCAACTGACCTACCCCAGTTATTACCGTAATTAGAAAATAAGTTTAATGATGGTGTTTGTTGTAAAATTGATTGAGAATAACCAATTCTCTGTAATTCTTGATTAATCATACTTCTTTTTAATTGTAAATTATTTTCTAAAGCAATTTCAATACATTGGGCGAGATCTAAATCAAGATATCTTTCACTTTGAGAAAAAAGCTGATTGACGAAAAAAAATATAATAAAAAATGATTTTTTCATATCGTTTTATATGCTATTCTAATAAAAACCTTTTTTTAAGCAGCAAATATAGTCTTAATAAATGCTAAACAGAAACTTGACCTTTTATATGAGGATGTGATTTATAATCTAAAAGTTCAAAATCTTGATATTGAAATGAAAAAATATCATTTACATCAGGATTAATTTTCATCTTTGGAAGTGGATAAAAATCTCTCTTAAGTTGAAGATTAACTTGATCGATATGATTTAAATAAATATGGGCATCACCAAATGTATGGATAAAGTCACCTAGTTTGAAATTACAAACTTGAGCTATCATCATTGTTAGAAGAGAATAGGAAGCAATATTAAATGGCACACCCAAAAATACATCTGCACTCCTTTGGTACAACTGGCATGAAAGTTTATTATCATTAACATAAAATTGAAAGATTGTATGACAAGGAGGCAATGCCATATTTTCAATATGTGGAACATTCCAGGCACTAATTATATGTCTCCTAGAATGAGGATTTATTTTTAAATTTTTTATCAAAGTCTCAATCTGATCATGGAGATCGCCATTTTCATCTTTCCATTTTCTCCACTGAACACCATAAACTGGACCTAGATTTCCTTCTTTATCTGCCCACTCATCCCAAATTTTTACACCGTTATCGTTAAGATATTTTATATTGTTATCTCCTTTAAGAAACCAAAGTAGTTCATAGATTATTGATCTTAAGTGTAATTTTTTGGTTGTAAGACATGGGAAACCTTCATCTAAATTGAATCTCATTTGATGGCCAAAAATACTAATAGTTCCTGTCCCAGTCCTATCAGATTTCTTTTCACCATTTTTTAAAATTCTTCTTAGTAAATCGTGATATTGCTTCATTATAAATTCAGTAAATTTAATCAAGTAAATAGAAATTGATAATCATTATGTTAAGAAAGTTTCTAATAATTTCAATTATAATTTTTATTGGAATCTTTTTATATTTTTTTAATGTAAAAAAAGATACCCATAGTATTTGGGATTTGGTTCCAAGTAAATCAATAATTGTTCTTGAACTTGATGACCCTTTTAAAAGATGGACAACATTAAAAGAAAAAATCAATGATTCTCCATCACAAAAGTTATTAAGCAGCCATGAAAAAATAATTAACGATACTGATATTTTCTTCGATGAAAATCTAGAAATTTTTTCGAAGAATAATAAACTGATAATATGTTATATTCAAATATCTAAAAAGGATCTTGAACCAATCTATATTACTTATAAAAAAAATTTAAATTTTGATTTTTTATCTAATAAACTTCAAAAGTTAGAGTATATAAGAAATCAAAGAAATTTTAATGATCAAATTATTCATGAGTTTACAAATAATGATAAAAAAAAAATATTTTTAATATTAAATGATTTTATAATTTTTTCAGAAAGAGGAATTTTAGTCGAGGATGTTATTAGATCACTAAATAATAATAATTTAAAATACAAAAGCTTAAATAGTCAACTATATAATCAGATACAACTGAAAGATGACCTTGGTAATTTATACATCAATTTAAAAAGTATTTATAATTTCATAAAAGGAGAGATACCATCAAAAATAATTGATAAATCTTTTAATTTTTTGGATAAAAATTTATTCTTTGATATTTCCTATGAAAACAATGTTTTAAATCTTAGTGGGTTTTCCACACCTCTAGAAAAAAGGATAATTGATGAAAACCTTGAAGATGATTCAATGATTGAAACTCTTCCAAATAATACAATATTTTATACTCAAAGGAATACTTCAAACTTGACCAATTATTCAATCATTAATAACTTAAAAGATTCTATACCAAGCAAGTTTTTTGATTTCTTTTATTATGAAATAGGTGGTTTTATCTCGGAAAATTCCTTTTCAAATACTTTAGAAGAAATTATAATTCTTAGGGAAAAGGAAAAGTACCAAATCAAATTTGAAGACTCATTAGACTATAAAGAAGAAAATATTTTTTTTATTGATGATAGTTTAATTAATAACTTTTTTTCAAAAACAATAACTTCAAATAAGGCTTACAAATACCTTTACAAGAATAATGAATATTTATTTTTTTCCTCTAACATATCCTCTTTGAAAGGATATATAGATAAAGTTATAAAAAAAGAGTACTGGATTCGAGAAATTCAATTTAACAAGTTTTATAACAAACTAAATAAAAATCAAAATTTTACTATAATAACTGATTTAGAAAAGCTATCAAGATATCTAAAATTTAAATATTTAGACTATTATAAAAATCTAGGAGTACTATCTATTCAAACTAAGATCGTAAATGATAAATATTTCACTAGTATTAATCATCAAGAGAAGATATTAAGTGATATTAATAATTCAAATTCAAAAAAAATATTATTTAATGCTTCATCTGATTTTATAATTAAACCAAATATAATTTTTAGTCATGTAGACAATGTACCAGAAGTAATATCACAAGATAATTTTAATAGAATCTATCATCTTTCAAAAGACTTAAAAGAAATATGGAGTGACTCTATAGAATCAAAAATAAATTCAAAAATATATACGATAGACTATTATAAGAATAATAAAAAACAAATCATTTTTTCAACAGAAAATAAAATTCACAGCTATGATAGAAAAGGAAATAAATTAATTGGATTTCCAATTCAAAACCCATCAATTAATAAAATAAGGCATCTTAACATAATTGACTACGATCAATCAAAAAGATATAGAATTGTTATAGCTAATGAACTTGGTGAAATTTTTTTCATGGATAAAAGTGGAAAAAAATTAAAAGGATGGAATCCAATGAAAATGAACGATGAACTGGTTCAAGAACCTTTTCACTATAGAATAAAGGGAAAAGACTACATATTAATTTTACTAAAAAATGGAGAAGTTCACCTTAAAAATAGAAGAGGAGAAAATTATAATGGGTTTCCAATCAAAATAGATGGTTCTATAAGTAATAGATCATTTGTTAAAATAACAACCTCTACTAAAAGCAGCTATATTCAATTAATTTCAGAATATGGCATAATATTTAAAATATCATTTGAAGGAAAAATAATTTCAAAAAGCGAAAAGCTTAGAGAAACAAAAAATTCAAAATTTTACATGTTACTTGATGCTTTTGATAAAAATCCAGAATTTATAGCAGTTGATGAAAATAAAATTTATAAAAATAAAAACTCAATTGAATTTAAAAGAACAGATGAAATTAATTTCCAAAATTATGATTTTGGAAATAATAAAAATTTTATAGTTTTAAACGATAAAAATTTATCTAAATCTTATTTTTTAACTCATAATTTAGAAACTTATTTCCCTCCAATAGAAAATGATAACGATTTATCGATTTTATATTCAAATGGATCATTTAAAATATATTCTTCATTTAAAAATACATTAGCTATGATTGAATTAAAAAATTAAATATTTTTAATAATAAACATAACCAACATGAAAAAAATACTTTCCCTACTAATTCTTTTTTTAATTTTCGCAGATGTTTTAGCTCAAAGGAAAAAAAAGAAGAATAATTTAAACCCAAATACAATATCTTATGAACTACCAAATATCAAATGGAGATCAGTTGGACCTTACAGAGGAGGGAGATCTGCTACAGTTAGTGGCTCAACTAGTTCAAAAAGTACTTTTTACTTTGGTTCAACAGGTGGTGGAGTATGGAAAACAACTAATTCAGGTGTTACATGGAAAAATATTTCAGATGGATATTTTGGTGGATCTATAGGAGCAGTTACAGTAAGTGAGTCCGATCCAAATATAATTTATGTTGGTGCAGGTGAAAAAACTGTTAGAGGTAATGTTTCCCCTGGATATGCTGGCTTTTGGAAGTCATATGATGCTGGTGAATCATGGAAAAAGATGAACCTTGATATCAATCAAGTACAAGTTGGAAGAATAGCAGTTCATCCCAAAAATCCTGATATAGTATATGTAGCAATTATTGGAGATTTATTTAAAAATAGCAAAGATAGAGGTATTTATAAATCAATAGATGGTGGTGAATCATGGAAACAAGTTTTGTTTTCAAATGAAAGATCAGGAGCTGTTGATATTTCAATTGATAAGAGTAACCCAAGAATTATATATGCATCTACATGGAACATCAGAAGGACACCTTACAGCTTAGAAAGTGGTGGTGAGGGGTCTGGTTTATGGAGATCTACTGATGGTGGAGATACATGGAATAATATTTCAGATAATGAGGGACTACCAGGTGGTCTATGGGGAATAAGTGGAGTTTCAGTTTCACCAGTAAATCCTAAGAAAATATTTGCATTAATTGAAAATAAAGATGGAGGTTTATTTAGATCAGATGATGGAGGAGAATCATGGAAAAAAGTAAATGATGATAGAAATCTTAGACAAAGAGCTTGGTATTACACTCGTGTTTATGCTGATACAAAAAATGAGAATAGAGTATATGTAATGAATGTTGCTTTTTGGAGATCTGAAGATGGAGGCAAATCATTCGATAGATATAGAACTCCTCACGGTGACCACCATGATTTATGGATTGACCCTGAAGATAACTCTAGACTGATAGTTGCTGATGATGGTGGTGCACAAGTTAGTAATGATGCTGCACTTAGCTGGTCTACATACATGAACCAACCGACCGCACAATATTATAGAGTAGCAACTGATAATAGTTTTCCATATAATATTCTGGTTGCTCAACAAGATAATAGCACACAAAGAGTTCCTCACAGAGTAAATTCTGGTGGAATTGGAGAAAGGGATTGGGAACCTTCCGCAGGAGGAGAAAGTGCGCATATGGCTGCCAAACCAGATAATCCTGATATTGTATTTGGTGGGAGCTATGGTGGATATCTAACAAGATTAGATCATAATACAGGGGAAGTAAGGACTATAAATGTATGGCCTAATAATCCAATGGGCCACGGAGTAGAAGATATGAAATATCGTTTTCAATGGAATTTTCCAATATTTTTTTCTCCTCACGATAATAATAAACTATATACAACCTCAAATTATTTTCATGTCACAAAAAATGAAGGTCAAACATGGGAGGTAATCAGCCCAGATCTTACAAGAAATGAACCTGAGAAACAAGGACCATCAGGAGGACCTATTACTAAAGATAATACTGCTGTTGAATATTATGCTACTATATTTGCAGCATGTGAATCCCCATATGAAAAGAATTTACTCTGGGCTGCTTCAGATGATGGAATGATTCATATTTCCACTAATGGAGGTGAAAACTGGAAAAATGTTACCCCACAAAATGCACCAAAGTATTTGATGTGGAATAGTATAGAACCTGATCCGTTTATAAAAGGAGGTCTTTACGCAGCAGGAACTCTTTATAAAGCTGGAGATTATAGACCATATTTATTTAAAACAAAAGATTATGGTCAAACATGGGAAAAAATTGATAATGGTATTCCTAATAATCATTTTACAAGAGTTTTGAGAGCTGACCCTAAAAAAGAAGGATTATTATATGCAGGAACAGAGTCAGGAATGTATATTTCTTTTGATGACGGCAGATCATGGAATTCATTTCAGATCAATCTTCCACTAGTACCTATTACAGATTTAACTATAAAAAATGATAATTTAATTGCAGCAACACAGGGAAGATCAATATGGATGATTGATGATCTTACTCCTTTACACCAATTAAATAAATCAAATCATAATAAAGATTTTCACTTGTTTAAACCTATTGATAGTTATAGAATGGGAAATCCAAGTTGGAGAGGACCCTCACCTACTCAAGGAGAAAACCATCATAATGGAGTTGAAGTTTTCTTCAATATTGATGAAAGTTTTACTGATAATAATTCAGATATTTCCCTGGAGTTTTTAGATGAAAATCAAAATACTATTAAAAAATTTTCTTTAAATAATGAAGATTCACCACTAAAATTAGTTGGTGAAAAAAATTCTTTTATATGGAATATGAGACATGATGATGCTGAGGGTTTTGATGGACTTATCATGTGGGCAGCTGGACTGACTGGTCCTAAATCTTACCCAGGAACATACTACGTTAAACTTAATGTTGGTGAATCAAGTATGATGGAATCCTTTAAAATATTAAAAGATGAAAGAAGTTTGTCAACAAATGAAGATCTTAGAGAACAATTTGAATTTTTAATTGAAGTTAGAGATAAAGTAACAGAGATACATAAAACTATTAAACAAATTAGATCAACTAGAGACCAATTACATAGTCTAAGTGATAAACTTAGTGAAAAGCATGAAGAAATAAGTAATTCAATTGAAAATGTAATAACTAAAATTACAAAGATTGAAGAAAACTTATATCAAACTAAAAATAGAAGTGGTCAAGATCCACTTAATTTTCCAATTAGATTAAATAATAAACTTGCTCATTTAACTAGCGTTGCTGGTCGAGGAAATTTTAAACCCACGGATCAAATGTATGGTGTAAGAGATGAGTTAGTTAAATTAATTGACGTGGAACTTCAAAAATGGAATGAAATTAAAGATTCTGAATTGGACAAAATAAATTCAATGATTCTAAAAAATAATATTCAATTGATAAGTATTAATTAAATTCGCCTTTTAATTAATACTTATTTTAATGAGTAATATTATTGCAATTGTAGGACGTCCAAATGTAGGAAAATCAACTCTTTTCAATAGGTTAGTCGAAAGAAGACAAGCAATTATCCATGATGAAAGCGGGGTAACAAGAGATAGACATTATGGAATGTCCGAGTGGAACGGTAAAAAGTTTACAGTAGTTGATACAGGAGGATACGTTGAAAATACAGATGATATTTTTGAAAAAAAAATAAAAGATCAAGTTGTATTAGCATTAGATGAAGCGAATGTTATTTTATTTATGGTAGATTGCAAAAATGGGGTATCAACTTTAGATAATGACTTCTCGAAAGTAATAAGACAAATTAAAAAAGATATAATTATAGTAGCTAATAAGGCTGACAACTATGAATTAGTACTAAATTCTAATGAGTTTTATGAACTAGGACTTAAGGAAACGCCAATTATTCCAATTTCTTCAATAAGTGGATCAGGAACCGGTGAATTACTCGATCTCATTGTTGAAAAGTTAGATGATAATATAAATAATCAAGATGAAAGCTTACCAAGGATTTCTATACTTGGTAGGCCAAATGTTGGTAAATCATCATTTATAAATGCAATTTTAGGAGAAGAAAGAAATATTGTAACCGATATATCTGGAACTACCAGAGATTCTATAGATACTAGGTATAATTTATTTAAAAAGGAATTTATTATTACTGATACAGCTGGAATAAGGAAAAAAGCCAAAGTCAAAGAAAATATTGAATTTTATTCAGTAATGAGATCTATTAAAGCAATGGAAAGTAGTGATATATGTATCATTATGATTGACGCGGCTAAAGGATTTGAAAGTCAAGATATGAATATATTATCATTAGCAATAAAATATAAAAAAGGGGTAATATTAATGATAAATAAATGGGATCTAATTAATAAGGACACAAATAGTGCTAAAGAATTTAAAGAAAAACTAAATAATAAAATTAGTCCTTTAAATTTTGCTCCAGTAATTTTTACTTCGGTAATAAATAAACAAAGGATTCATAAAGTTCTTGAAAATGCGATAAATGTATATGAGAACAGATCTCAAAAAATAACCACATCTCAACTTAATAATCAGATGCTTCCAGAAATTAAAAAGTATCCCCCACCCGCAACAAAAGGAAAATATATAAAGATTAAATATATAACTCAATTACCAACCAAAACTCCTACAATTGCATTTTTCTGTAATTTACCTCAATACATTAAAGAACCATATAAAAGATTTTTACTAAATAAACTCAGAACAAAATTTCAATTAGAAGGAGTGCCAGTAACTTTAGTATTTAGAAAAAAATGAAATACCTCTTATTTCAATAAATTAAAACATTTTAATACTAATTTTGTAATATG
>Ga0066378_10000701_pt1 | contig 13590 bp, 9 predicted proteins | sample Knorr_S23_td_DCM_FD_70947 | JGI IMG/M metagenome (GOLD analysis project Ga0066378, IMG submission 70947) | Marine microbial communities from Southern Atlantic Ocean transect - Knorr_S23_td_DCM_ad_71m_LV_A | ecosystem: Environmental > Aquatic > Marine > Oceanic | place: Southern Atlantic ocean...
GAAATACCCCTCGATGAAGGTGTCCGCCAGGTCAGGCTGATCCCGCAGGAAGGACCTTCGGGCCACCAGGACGTCGACGATGTAGCCTTTGATTTGTGAGCTGTCCAATAAGACCTTGAAGCCGGACGTTTGAAGTGCCTGAGCGACATGGGGTTGCCAGAGAATGAATGCTTTGCTGTCGGTTGGGTTGGACTTCTTGAGCTGCTCGAGCACTTTTTTGGATCCATCCGCAGATTCCAACCAGTCTTCGCCGATTGCGGGAAGGTTGAAGTTGGCCAGAATGACTCTGGCCAGAAACTCGCTGGGGGAGTCGGGAGTGAGCACAAACCGGGTGTCGCTTTTATCAAGCGATTGGATGGAATCAAACACCGACTCATGAGCCACCACGGCATCTCCTCCCTGGGTTTCATCGAGGACCGTCACGATCGATCCAGGGAAGGTTCCTTTTTCGGCTCCTGCACTCAAATAAGAATCAATGGTGAAAACAGCAAAATCGGTTTCCTCGTCTTCCATGCGATCGACTCGGCTGGGAATGTCGGCGCCGTCATCGATGACATTGAGTTTGATTTCACGCTTGGAGAGCCAATTCCTCAGGTAAGGAGATCGCAATATGGCGTAGCCGCTGAATGAATCGGCCGTCAGTGTGATCTCGCGCGTGTATCGACTGTCCGAACCGGTGGCATCTGTCAGTTTCTCGCTGAAGTAAGGCGCCACCAGAAATTTGTAGGCGACGCCAAGGATCAGGAGAATGACACACCACGCCACTGCCGCGACGAGACAACCTGCTTTCTTGGCCTTGGTCATTTCTTAGAGACTGCCTTCAAAACGACCAGCGCCACCAGTCCAAAAATCGCAAGCATGGCAATCATTGGAGTGGATCCCTGGCCTTTACCATGACCTGAGTCGGGGCCTTGAGGCATGGAAGTCGACCGATTTGGGTTGCCGATCGGTTGAAAGACTTTGTTTGGATCCGAGCCGATGGGGTGATTGCCTGATTCACACAATGCCTGGATGGCTGCGGAGGCTGTCTGCGAAGGAATCCCCTGAAGTAGAGCGAAGGCATCCTCCTCGGTGGCTCCTTCATCCTGGGTGGTGACTTCGGCAAAAACCTCGGCGATGGCCTGCTTGAGGGTGGCTGCATCATTGGCCCTGCGGTAGGTATGCACCATGGTGGCCAGGGTGTGATCCTGGTCCATCGCCACGCCAATCACATCCACTCGAATGCCGCGAGCCAGGACGTCGGGCGTGTAGGTATCCACCAGATCCGCATCGCTGGCTTCTCCGTCGGTCACCACAAGCAACCGGAAGGTGCCATAGCCAAAACGGCTGTCGCGCGCTTCCAGAAGTCGATCGGCCCCGATCTTGATGTATTCTCCCAATGGGGTGCCTCGGCTTGGATCGATCGATCGGATGGCAGGCAAAAGCCGATTATCGTCGCGCGGCCCCAGAGGGTAGGCCCAGTCGTCCTGCAGGTTGGATGCACTGAAAACCAGCAAACCCACGTGAGTGGTTTGTGGGATGTTGCTGAGCACGTCGATCAGGGCCTCCTTGGCGGCGTCCATTTTGGTCTGCACCTGGCTTCCCGGCATGTTCTGTTTCATCGAACCTGAGGCGTCCAGAACAATGACGACTTGATCAATGGACTCCTGGGCATGCAGTAAGACCGGTTCATGGGTCCACAAGGACAGGCAGAGGGCCATGAATATGAAAGGTCCCAGACAGGCGTTGCCCGTCATCACAGATGGCATGTTGGTGTGTTGCTTCGTGGAGTGATGCATGTGCTCTTTTTGCCGCCCTTGAAGGGCATGGGTTTCTAAAAATCAAAGTCTGAAGCATTGGTGGCTTCAGCTGGAACACGGATGATTCTGAATTCCACCCGCATGTTTTGTTTGGCCTCATTCAGGTTGCTCGGCTTGGCGACAAAGGGTTCGCGAATGCCGACCCCGACGGGTTGGATTTGGCTGGCATCCATCTCCACCCCTTTGCTGGATGCGTAGTCGGTGATGGCCTTTAGAACCTCCACCGATCGTTGCTTGGACAAATTCAGCGCTGCCTGCATGGTCTCCCGTGGGTTGTGGTCACTGGCACCGTCAAAGGATCCCGCCTCAATGAGAGAGACCAGATCGCGGGTGGCCTCAAGATCCAGGGGCCGCCCCCTGAGCGAATAACGATAGTTTCCACTGGATCCGGAGCGTTTCAGGATGCCTTTCTGGGAACCGGCCTTGACCAGATCCAAGAGGGTCTTGGTGGGGTCCGAATGCCCGCGAATGGCAATCACCGCATTGCCAAAGCGTTGTGAAGATTCGATCACACGCTGGAATTCAGCACCATACTGGACGGCGCTGAAGGCGGTTTGGTTGGGCTCGAAATTGATGGTAAAACTGAGGATGGTCTTGTCATCCAGCTCGCCCCCTGAACTGAGCAGTTCGATTTCCTCCAAGACCGCTTCAGCACGAAATCGCTCTCCGCGCTCCATTTTGGTTTTCGTGAGATAATTGAGGAAGCGGTCAGACTGATAATCAAGCCCTGAAGGGAGCAGCCCCATCTTTGTCTTGGCGTAGCCTTGACTGACCGCCAGCTCAAGGGCGGATTCCTGAAAGTTTTCAAACCCGGTCAAGTTCCCCTGTTGGGTAAAGAAGTTCACGTTGCCCGGATACAGCGCGAAGGTACAATCCGAGATCAGGCCGTGGCCCTCCTCCAAGACAGGGATGACCTCTTTTCCATAAATATCCTGAGCCATGGTGAGGAGACTCTCGTAGGGCGCTGATCCGCCCTCCTCATAGGCGTGCTTCAGATCCAGAAGCTCTTCGCAACCTTTGAGGTAGCCGGCTACAAACTTGTCGACAAGCTCGCGATTGGCATCGAAAAAGTCCTTGCGGCAGACATAGACATCGGCAATCGAGCGGGATAGTTCAGCAGTTGAAACCAGGACGTGGGCCCCTTCGATCGTTCCCTCGGCACCCGTGCCTGTCGAATCGACCCCGCCGCAGAGCCCGAGCATGTCGGGTGTGATCGCGAAGCAGGCATCGACCTTTGGATTGTTACGAAGCATTTCCGCAGGCGAGTCGGGGCTCCCGGTAAGATCCTTCGCCCAAATGATCTGGACGTCGCTCCAGCTCAGCTGCGCGGTCTTGAGGATGTCATCGAGCATGCCGACATGGGGCCCAGCTTGTTGAATGGCAATGGTTTTGCCTTTCAGGTCGGAGAGGGTGCGAAGCCCCTTCTTGGCGACCATATGATCGCCGGCAGACCAGGTCATCTGCAGGATGACCACTCCTTTGGTGCGAGGGTCCTTGCCAATGATCTCCGAGGCCAGTCCCATCATACGGAAGGTGCCGCGCAGGAAGGGCGACTTGCCGGACATGTAGTCCTTGATCTGTTGGGAAAAGTCATCGCCCGCCTTCATGTCAAAGGAAAGCCCTTGTTTCTGGAAAATGGAACCGCTGGAGGTTTTGAGGCCTCCATTGGCGTGGAAAGTGGCCACGTCGCCCCCCCAGGTGATGTAGGGCAATTGCAGGGTGTTGCCTTTGGCCACCGGGCCGATGGGGGGATTACCAATGGCAGCCCTGAAGTCCTGACCCTGGGCATGAAGTTTCTCCGAAGAACCTGCGAGCCAGGTGAGAGCCAGCAAGCAATGAAAAACGGCTTTCAATGATAAGAATTTTTTCGTCATAGGATGGTCCGCTATATCCGTTAAATAATTAAAACGTCTTTAGGCCCCATTTTCGGCCATTTTTTTTTATCATGCAATTACAAGAATGAGTTTGTTTTGTAACCCTTCCTGTCTGGGGAGCCGTGCTGCTTGAGGTCAGCGGTCGCTGCCAGCCATTGACCTTGGCCAGGTTTTTACCCATGCTTGGGCCATGGGTAATGCGTTCGGTCAGTTATTCCGAATTTCCACCTGGGGGGAATCTCACGGTGGGGGAGTCGGCGTGGTCTTGGATGGTTGTCCACCTTGCGTGCGCATAACGGCCGAAGAGATTCAGGTGGAGCTGGATCGCCGTCGCCCGGGTCAATCCAAGATCGTCACTCCAAGACAAGAGGCTGATCAGGTTGAAATTCTCTCCGGTGTTTTTGAGGGCAAGACATTGGGCACACCGATCATGATGTGGGTGCGCAACAAGGATGCCCGTCCAGAAGCTTACGCCGAAATGGCTGTCAAATTTCGCCCCTCTCATGCCGATTTTACCTATGAAACCAAATATGGGATCCGTGATCCCCATGGGGGAGGGCGCAGCAGTGCCCGGGAAACGGTGGGGCGAGTGGCGGCCGGAGCCATCGCTCGAAAGATTCTCCAGGAGTCCTACGGGGTCGAAATCGTCGCCTACGTCAAACAAATTCAGGAAATCATCGCGGAGGTTTCCATCGACAGTGTCCAGCGGGAAGCGGTCGAAGCCAACATCGTACGCTGCCCGGATGCCGCCGCTGCCGAGTCCATGATCGAGCGCGTCGAATCCATTCGATCTGCGGGAGACAGTGTTGGGGGTATTGTGGAATGCGTGGTGCGGGGGGCGCCGGTGGGCTGGGGAAGTCCGGTGTTTGATCGGCTGGAGGCCGATCTGGCCAAGGCCATGTTGAGCCTTCCTGCGTGCAAGGGGTTTGATGTGGGCTCAGGGTTCGAAAGTGTTTCCCTGACCGGTTTGCAACACAACGACGCCTTCCGGTCCGATGAGGAAGGACAGGTGCGCACGACGACCAATCGATCAGGAGGTGTGCAGGGCGGGATCTCCAATGGCATGCCTATTTATTTCAGGACGGTGTTCAAGCCCACTGCGACGGTCATGCATGAGCAGGAAACGGTCAATCAGGACTTTGAAAACACCTCGCTCAAGGGCAGAGGGCGTCACGACCCCTGTGTGCTCCCCAGGGCTGTGCCGATCGTGGAAGCCATGACCGCTCTGGTCCTCATGGATCATGCCATGCGTGATTCAGCCCAATGCGGTGGCTGATCAGCCCAGTGGCTTGTAGAGTATTTTCGACTTTCTACCGCTCTGCTCGTAAAGCGCTCGTCTACTCTCGGGTAGATGCTCGACGGTGCCTTCAAGATAGCCGCCCTGGCTCTGGAAATAGGCATAGGCCTGAGTGGAAAGGAGAAACAGCTGCTCGAGTTGCAGCTTGGTGGCCTTTTCTTCCACAAACTGGATGAGCTTCTTGCCGATGCCTTCGTTTTCGTGAGATGGGTTGACATAGAGGAAGGCAAGTTCGCCAGATTTGTGGTCTTCGTAGCGATGCAGGGCGACGCAACCGATGGGGTGATGGTCGGTCTCGAAAATATAGTAATCGGAAATGTGTTTTTCGATCGAGGCACGCGTGCGTCGCAGCAATTCCTCCTTGGCCACCGAAGCACGGGTCATCGCAAAAAGGGTTGCCACATCCTTTTTCTTTGCCGGTCGGATCTGCTGGTATTCGTTGGCATAGATGAGCGTGCCAATCCCTTCGTTGGAGAAGACCTCGGCCAGGAGACCCTCATCGATGCTCCCGTTGATAATGTGGGCTCTGGGAACATGCCAGCGACAGGCCTCTGCGGCATGCAGGGCCTTGGAGAGACTTTCCTCATCGAAGAGATCCCGTTGCTGCCTCAGGCGTTCGTCGAGATTGTTGACGGCCATTTCCCGGATGAGTTCTCCGTCAAACATCAAGCCATCCTGGGCGGTGATGAAAATCAACTTGGCGGCCTTGAGTGCTTTGGCAACCGCCAGGGCGACGGCGTCGGAGTTGACTCGAAAAGTGCGCCCTTCACCATCATACCCCAGAGGTTGGATGATGGGGACGATTCCTTCCTTGATGAGCGTTTCCAGCAGTCCATGATCGACGCGCTCGACCTTCCCTGTGAACAAATGATCCACGCCTTTGAGGATGCCCTTGGGGTGAGCCACGACGGCATTGGTGACTGCGGCCTTGAGATCAGCCCCGGAAAGCCCCTGCAACAGCGTATGGGTGACCTGATGGGATGCCTGAATGGCGACCTGGAGTGTGTCCGCGTCCGTGATGCCGTGGCCACAGGTGTCACTGGGTTGAAAGCCTTGTTCGGAAGCCGAACGTGCGATTTGCAGGGCCGCTCCATGAAGGATCACCGGCTGAATGTTGAGTGATCGCAGCAAGGCAATATCCAGCAGCAGGTTGCCAATGTTTTCACCTTCGACCACGGCCCCATCAAGGCTGATCACGAAAACCTTGTCGCGGAATCGCGGGATGTACTGAAGGATGCCTCTTAAATCGGTCAGTTTCACCTTGGGTGGTCGTTTGTGTGTGATGCGTCTGGAGAGCCTTTGGTCCCCTTTTCGACAAGTCGAAGGATCCTCCGGCCGTCTGCATGCATAAGCCTCTTTCGGGGACAACTCAATGTCTAATTTGGCGATCGATGAGGCAAAGCGATCGAAACCGGGTGATGGTTGCCAATCGGGACAGGCAAAAGCCTGGACCGTGCAAGGGCACCTGATTAGCATTCCACCATGCCTGTCTTCTGTTCGCGAGATGCCATCCTTTGGTTCGCCCTGACCTTGCTCTGCCTGAAGCCTTTCCCTGCCGAAGGTCAAATGTCACGCCTCGAAGCGGTGCATATGGCAGAAATCCTCACGGGAGGTGTAGTGCAGGCATGTGAGCGGGTGGAAGATGCTCCGGACAGGCCCTATCAGCTACACGGAGAAGCTCAAGGCTCGAGCTTCCGCATGAGAGTGCATGCCACTCATGGAAGAGTGCTTTCGATTGATCGCCAGATCGCATCACGTTGGCAGAGGGCCTACCAATGGCCGGGGATCCAGGTCGTGGCTCATCGAGGGGGGGCGCTCCTGGGCCCCCCTGAGAACACGATTGAGGCGATTGAAAAAGCCATTGAGATCGGAGCGGACCTGATTGAAATCGACATTCGTCAGACCCAGGACGGGCACCTCATCCTCATGCATGATGTGACGGTGGACCGCACGACCCATGGCCATGGCAAGGTGAGCGATCTCACCCTTGCTCAAATAAGACAATTGGAGGTCAAGAACCCGACCGAGTCCCGCATCCAGATCCCAACCTTGCGAGAGGCTCTCAAGGTCATGAAGGGACGCATTGATCCGGATCTGGATTACAAGGAAGGAGATCTCGGTAAGCTCCTGGAAGTGGTGCGTGAGCTCGACATGGTGGAAGCCTGCACCCTGTATGGAAGCTGGGAGCGATGTGAGCAGATGGCCGCCGAGGAACCCCGGTTGCGGATCCGTCCATCGGCTGATTTCCCCCTTCAGGTGCCTACCGTTGCCCGCACACTGAGGCCGGCCATGGTGAATTTCGATTGGCATGCGGTCAGTGAAGAGGGCATTCGGCTGGCCCACAATCATGGTTGCCTGGCCTTTGTCAATTGCCTGGGCCGAGCCGACACTGAAACCTACATGCAATGGGCTGTCGAGGCGGGGGCCGATTACATCCAGTCCGATCGGCCGGATCGAGTGGTTGCCTATCTCAAGCAAAAGGGGCTCTATCGCCTTCATTCAGGAGAATCGGGACAGCTGAAGACTCCCTTGCGGTCCATCTTCCTGCAATATCCCTTTCGATGATCGATGACCGATGATGGAGCCAATCCTTGACCTTTTCTCGGGCTCGATGAATGAATAGGTCATCCTATGTCACGACCCCTGAGCCAGATCGCCCCGGATTGGTGGGATTACACCACCTTGGATGCGGACTTGATCCGAGATGCTGCCGCACTGATACCCAGGCAGATGAAGGGGCTCAGTCGCCCCGGTTTTAAAGTCGTGTTCTACGACACGTTGGAAGATTTTTATCTCGCGGAGGCTCTGGAGTACATCCAGGCATGGAAAGCGTCCACCCCGGACAATCCGGTCGGTATTTGCGGCCCCATTGGTCCCACCGAGCAACTCCCTCTGGTGGCGCGTTTGGCCAACGCCCTGGATGTTGATATTCGTCATGGTCATTTCTGGGGGATGGACGAATGGTGTGTCGATGGCAAGGAGGTTGATACGGATCATCCTTTAAGTTTTGAACGCGCCGATCGTGAGCTGTGCTTCGGGCGCATCCAGAAATCCAAGGTCATGCCCGACGCGCACCTGCACTTTCCCAAGGCAGACACCCAAGCCTTTGTTCAAAGTTGGGAGGGTAAACGCTGTGCGGTCATGCAGGGCGGGCAGGGAGATGTTAAACACTGGGCGTTCAATGACCCCCTCCGTCGCAAAGGACGCTACCGGAACAGCCCCCCTGAGCCTGCCTCCTACCTCAAGCTTGGGACGCGCGTCGTCGAATTGCATCCGCTGACCATTGCCCAGAACGCACGCACTTCCGGGGGTGGCAACATCTCCATGGTGCCCACTCAGGCTGTGACCGTGGGGCCTGTGGAGACCTGGAAGTCTGACAAAGTCTCCATTTGGCATGCCGGCACGCATGACAACCCCTTCGGACAGCGACTGACGACCTTGATGATTTCCAAGGGCATGGCCGATAGCTCCGTGCCCATGTCCCTGCTTGCCTTGCATCCCAACGTGCAATTCAACTTCTATGTCGGAGGGATCGGGCGTTGTGACGTTGAAATGCACTAAATAAAGACCCTTTTAAATTGATCCTACACTCGATGAAACATTCCATTATGCATCCGATCGGTGCCCTCGCCCTCATGGCTGTTGTGGCAACCACAACACTCACAGCGGAACCCACACACGCTCGTCAGCCCAACGGTACGGCTCTGGACCGTTACGTCTATCAGGATGACCCTCATTACGCGTGGCGGATCGTGCAAAGCGTCCCGACTCCGGAGGCCACCATTCACATGCTGGAGATGACCTCCCAGCAGTGGCTTACCGAAAAGGAAGTCGACCGCCCCATCTGGAAGCATTGGCTGAACATCACAGTGCCCAAGAAGGTGATGAGTGACACCGCCCTCCTGTTCATCGGGGGCGGAAGTAACAAGGACGCCCAACCCGGCGAGCCGGACAAGCGATTGGCTCAGGCAGCCGTAGGTGTGGGCACGGTGGTGGCTGAGCTGAAAATGATCCCCAACCAGCCTCTGGTCTTTCCTGATGATGGCCAGGAACTTTATGAGGATGCCATGATTGCCTACACCTGGGACAAGTATCTCAAGACCGGGGATGAAAAATGGCCGGCCCGATTACCCATGACCAAGGCGGCCGTACGGGCCATGGATACCATCACTGCCATGTGTGCGAGTGAGGAGGGGGGGCAGATCTCGGTCCGGCAATTTGTGGTGGCAGGCGGTTCCAAGCGTGGATGGACCACATGGACGACCGCTGCGGTGGACAAGCGGGTGCGGGGCATCTTCCCCATTGTGATCGACATGCTCAATGTGGTGCCTTCCTTCAAGCATCACTTTGCTGCCTACGGGTTTTATGCCCCCGCTGTGGGTGACTACGAATCCAAGGGCATCATGAAATGGCAGGATACCGAGGCGTATCAGAACCTCATGAAAATCGTAGAGCCCTTCGAGTATCGGGATCGCCTGACGATGCCCAAATACGTCATCAATGCCACAGGAGATCAGTTTTTCCTGCCAGACTCCTGGCGATTTTACTGGAGTGAACTGCAGGGGCCCAAGCACCTGCGTTACGTTCCCAATGGCGAACACAGCCTCAGGGAAACCGATGCTTACGAGACCCTGGTGGCTGGTTATGCCTGTATGGTGCATGATTTGCCGCTGCCACAACTCGAGTGGGAATCCCCATCCCCGGGTATGGTGAAGGTCCAAGTCAGGGGCATGAAGCCAGCGGAAGTGCATGTTTGGTCTGCCGACAATCCCAAGGCCCGCGACTTTCGGGTTGATACCATTGGCCGGTCCTGGAAGTCGAATCCGCTTCGGGCGGTCGATGATGAGGGGAGGGTCTACCAGGCTCGCATCGAGGCTCCTAAAAAAGGTTATCGTGCCTTCCTGGTGGAAATGACCTTCCACCAAAAACCCATGCCGGCGCCCATGAAAATGACCACTGGAGTCTACGTCATTCCGGATGTTCTCCCCTATGCGGAGAAGGCTGGGAACCTCTGAGAGCTGGGTTGATTTCGCTTTTCTGCCACCCTTCCCATCCTTGCGGATTCGGAATGGTCTTTTCAAGGTCGCTGATCGGTTGTTAGATGGCCGACATGTTCCTCCAAGTTTGCCAACGATGGTTGATGGCCTGGCTGCTGTCTGGATGCGCCTGGGTGCACCTGGGTGCCGACCTTCCCAATATTTTGTGGATCACCAGTGAAGACAATGGCCCTCATCTGGGGTGCTATGGCGACACCTATGCGCACACGCCCAACCTGGATGCCCTGGCGGCCAAGGGGGTGATCTACCGCAATGCGTGGTCCACTGCTCCGGTGTGTGCCCCGGCGAGAACCACGTTGATCTCCGGGGTCTATCCGCCTGCGACCGGAGGTCAGCACATGCGCAGCATGGTGAAGATGCCGGCGTTCATGAAAATGTATCCGCAGTATCTCCGCGAGCTGGGTTACTATTGTACGAACAACAGCAAGGAGGATTACAACGTCGCCAAGCCTGGCAAGGTGTGGGATGCCTCCTCACGTCAGGCTCACTGGAAAAATCGCGCTCCCGGGCAACCTTTTTTCGCCATCTTCAATATCACCACCAGTCATGAAAGTCAGATCCGTAAGCGTCCACACAAGGCCGTGCATGATCCCGCCAAAGTGCGCGTGCCGGCCTACCATCCGGATACACCGGAGACACGCCAGGACTGGGCACAATATCATGACAAGATCACGGAAATGGACGCCACTGCGGGCAAATACCTTCGGGAGCTGGAGCAAGCGGGGCTGTCAGAGGAGACCATCGTTTTTTACTACGGAGATCATGGCTCCGGTATGCCTCGAAGTAAACGATGGCCCTACAACAGCGGGCTCAATGTACCCCTGATCCTTCACATCCCGGAGAAATACCAGGACCTGGCTTCGGAGGATTACCAAGCAGGAGGCGAGTCCGATCGTCTGGTCGGCTTCATCGATCTTCCGGCCACTCTTTTGAGTCTGGTCGGGATGCAGCCGCCTTCCCACATGCAGGGGCATGCCTTCCTGGGGAAGCATGAGGCGGCGCCTGTGCGCTACCAATATGGTTTCCGCGGGCGCATGGATGAGCGCTACGATCTGGTTCGTTCGGTTCGCGACCAGCGCTACGTCTACATACGTCACTACATGCCGCACCGGATTTACGGACAATACATCCAATACATGTTTCAGACACCGACCACACGGGTTTGGAAGCAACTCTATGATGAGGGCAAGCTGGAAGCTCCTCAGACCTTTTTCTGGGAGCCCAAGCCCGTTGAAGAACTCTACGATCTGGAGTATGACCCCGATGAAGTCCAGAATCTCGCGGCCTCTCCCTCGCACCGTGCCGTTCTCCACCGTTTCAGGGAGGCCCACAAAAACTGGGTGATGGAAACCAGGGACCTGGGCTTTTTGCCCGAAGGTGAAATCCACCAACGAGCAGGAGATCGCACGCCCTATGAAATGGGGCAGTCCGATCAGGATTATCCTTTGGCCCAAATCTTTGAGATGGCCCAGCTGGCCGCCCAGAGAGACATGGAGACCCTGCCTCAGCTGGTGGAGGCTCTGGGTGCCGAGGACAGTGCCGTGCGATACTGGGGGGCCTTGGGCTTGCTGATTCGTGGCAAGGAGGCCGTCGTTTCCCAAGCCGAGGCGCTTGGGAAGGCACTGAAGGATGAGTCCCCTTACGTTCGAGCTGTCGCCGCTGAAGCCCTGGGAACGTTTACAGACGATTCCATGCCACAGGTGCTGGAGACCTTGGTCGCTTCTTCCAACATGGTCGAAGACGGGGTGTTTCCAGCCATGTATCATCTCAATGCCCTTCAGATGTTGGGGGATAAGGCAGTGCCGGTGGCCGGAGACATTGCCAAGCTTCCGAATGAAGGGCCCAAGGAGCTGGGTCGCTTCGGTGGCTATGTCGCCCGGCTGCTTGAAAAACTCCATGCCGACCTGAACCCTTGATGCGGGTCTATCCCCATGTTGTCTGCCTCTTGCACGTTCTTCTGATTGACTGATGGCATGAAACAGTCGCCCACCATTGGACTGATCGGTTGCGGGCTCATGGGTAAGGCCATGGCATCTCGTTTGATCGCGGGCGGTGCCCAGGTATGGGGATACGATCCTCAAGGGGTGGAAGGAGAGGGGATCGAGGTCTGTGCATCCTTGCCCGATCTGGCTGGTGTCTGCGAGTGGATTCTCTACAGCCTGCCCAACAGCAAGGTGGCCCTTGAGGTGACCGATGAGCTGCTTCCCCATCTCACCCCGAAACATGCGGTGGCCGACACCACGACCGGGCAACCCCAGGAGATGGAGGCTATGGCCCGCACACTTGGCGCTCACCACATAGTCTATCTTGAAGCCAATGTGGCGGGTTCCAGTGAACTGCTCGCACAAGGCAAGGCAACGCTCTTTCTGGGAGGCGATCAGGCGACCCTTGATCGTTGGGATCCCATCCTTGCGCTCCTCTGTGAGCATCGGAGGGTTATCGGCATGGTGGGTGCTGCCTCACGCTTCAAGCTGGTCCACAACCTGATGATCGGGCTCCATCGTGCAGCCCTGGCCGAGGGCCTGCACTTTGCTTCCACCATGGGCTTTGATCCGAAAGAGGCCCTCGCGATCCTCAAGCAGACACCCGCCTGCTCCGAGGTGATGCACCTCAAGGGGAAACGCATGGTCGAGCGTGCCTATGAGCCGCCTCAAGCTCGACTCTCACAGCACCTCAAGGACGTGGAGTTGATGCTGCAGATGGGCAGCGAGCAGGGGGTGGAGCTGCCTCTTTCACAGGTGCATCGAATGCTTCTACTCAAGGCGCAGGCCCTGGGGCTGGGAGAGGCCGATAACAGCGCGATCGCAGAAGTCTATCGTCCATCCAAGGATCCGAAAGGGTGAATGAAGCATGGATTCTCCGCTCCCATGGTTGGATGTCTGCGTGATTGCCTTTTACCTGATTGGCATCACCTGGTTGGGTTTGAGCTTGGGTAAAAAGCTCCAGCAAGGGACGGACTACTTCATGCCGCGGCGCTTCGGCAAGGGGATGATGATGATGCACGCCTTTGGGACGGGTACGGCATCTGACCAGGCAGTGGTGGTTGCTTCGGGGACGTTTCGACAGGGCCTTTCGGGTATCTGGTATCAATGGTTGTGGCTTTTCAACACCCCTTTCTACTGGCTGCTGGCTCCGATCTTTCGACGCTTTCGAGCCACCACGACGGCGGATGTCTATGCCTTGCGTTTTGGTCAGTCCGTCGCCGTGCTATTTGCCTTGGTGGGGATCGTCGGTCTGTGCGTCAAAATTGGTCTTCTTCTCAAAGGAGCTGGAGCCCTTATTGAGTCAGGCACTCAAGGGGCGATCTCAGCCCACTGGGCCGTTCCCCTGGTCGCGGTGCTGTTTGTGGTCTACGGCATGGCAGGAGGCCTTGGGGCCGCCATTGTCACCGACTACATCCAGGGCATCCTCACCATTGTCTTCTCCGTCATGCTCTTGCCCTGGGTAATGGAAGCCGTTCAAGGCTGGCAGGGCGTCCGCGAAACCTTGGATGATCCTTCCATGCTCAGCCTGGTGGCTCCGGAGGGCATCACCCCGTTTTTCATTGCCACGTTTTCCCTCCT
>Ga0066378_10000706_pt1 | contig 13546 bp, 7 predicted proteins | sample Knorr_S23_td_DCM_FD_70947 | JGI IMG/M metagenome (GOLD analysis project Ga0066378, IMG submission 70947) | Marine microbial communities from Southern Atlantic Ocean transect - Knorr_S23_td_DCM_ad_71m_LV_A | ecosystem: Environmental > Aquatic > Marine > Oceanic | place: Southern Atlantic ocean...
GGAATCTTTTCTCCAGGGTTAAAGGGGTTACCACGACGGTATAGATGCATGTCACCAATGGTGTTATGTCGACTATTTTTATATCCGCCTTCGGTAGCCGCAATGAAGTCCGTTAGAGGGATTCGCGTCATTCGCAGAGAATTCAATTTTGCTTGAGCCTGTTGCCAGGCTGCAGAGTGGAGCTCTCTTGCTGCCAGGTCCTTGACCGTTGTTTCTTGAATCGCGATTTCTTTTGCCTGGGCTTCAATGGCGTCGGAAAACAGAGCGGGTTCTGCCTTGTACTTTATTCGTCTGGCGGCAATTCGGTTATTGTCGTCTACTACCTTTGTACTAAGAAAAATGCCACCTAACGCATAATAGTCCCGTTGCGATATAGGATCGAATTTATGATCGTGACATCTCGCACACGACAACGTTAAGCCGAGAAACTGCCGCCCGATCATGTCGATTTGATCGTCGATGATTTCCGCATAGAGTCGTTCTTTGTCAGAGTCCTGATCATCAAAGTTGCCCATGGCAAGAACCCCGGTCGCAATCATCCCTGCTAGGTATGGTTTGGGTGGGTCGGATGATGGCAACAAATCACCAGCGATTTGGTGAACTATAAAGTCGTCATATCCCATATCCTGATTGAGCGCGTTGATCACCCAGTCGCGATAATACCATCCTTTGTCGTTGAAGTTGTAATACCCTACGTCAGACATGTAGCGTACGCCGTCAAACCAGTGTTGTGCCCATCTTTCCCCGTACCGTTGACTTTGGAGTAGCGACTCGATCACGGTAGAAATTGGAGCGTCATGAAGGTCTTGCAATTGTTTTACCGTCGGTGGTAGACCGGTAAGGCTGAAGAAAATTCGGCGAACCAGGGCGTCATGTGTTGATTCCGGTGCTTGGATAATGCCTGCGACATCGGCCTTGGAAACGATGAAATTATCGAGAGGATTAGAAACACGATATTTTTTATCCACTGCGGGGACAACGGGCCGTGTGATCGGTTGGAAGGCCCAAAACTTGCGATCAGACTCGGAAATGCTGAAAAGTTTGTTACCGTTCTGAGCGGGAAGAGGATCACTCGGCCAAAATGCACCTTCCTTAATCCATTGGCTCAAAATGGCTATGGCACTCTCATCAAGCTTTCCATCGGGCGGCATCTGATAGAAATCACCCGTATAACGGATGGCTTGCAGGATTAGGCTTTCATTCGGCATTTGCTTGTCAATCGCCGGACCAGACTCACCGCCTCTAAGAATGTTTGTTATGTGATCAAGGCGTAACTTGCCGCCAACCTCCTCTGAATCAACACTATGGCATTCGTAGCAGTGCTTGATTAACAGTGGTCGGACCTCACGTTCAAAAAAATTAGATTTGTCGTCTGCGTCGGTGAGAACCGGAATAGCAAACAGTAGCGTAACGAATGTAAGCCGATGAAGAATTTTCATAATGCCCATCCGCTCGTTAGACGGAGTAGTAAATTCGTAGGAGGAACGAGACATGGAAATCCACCTTGGAGCTATCGTTGATTCTTCTTTTCGCGAAGGAATTGATACATGTTGAAGCGTTTTGGGAATGCTACGCCAGTGGGCCGAGCCCATTCTTCCCATTGATTTACCATGTCGTTTAGTAGGTTAGATTCCAATTCAGCGAGATTTTGTAATTCTGTACGATCATGCGCAAGATCGTAGAGTTCCCATGGTTTTTCGTATTCACGCACCAACTTCAGATTCCCGTTCCTCATCGCTGCGTTGCCTTCGTGCTCCCAAAAGATTGGTTCAATGTGAGTTGCCTTTTTTGGATTCCGAAGTGTTCTGACTAAAGAGTTGCCGGCTAAGGAAGGGAGGTTCTTTGGATAGGCGGCTCCCGATAAGTCGATGCAAGTGGCCATAAAATCAGGCAAATATGCATGTTGCCTGTTGAACGAACCATTGCGTTTTTCTGGGATCCCTTTCGGCCAATGAGCGATCATCGGTGTGCAAGCACCACCCTCGTGCACAAAGTGCTTAAAAAGTCGAAAAGGGGTGTTACTGGCATTTGCCCATGCGAGCCCCTGCCTAACTCCTGCAACGGTTTCTAATGGTGGGTTTTTCACCATCTCTTCATCCCCCTGCCCTAAAATTCCACCTTCCTGACAAGCACCGTTGTCCGATAAGAAGAAGATTAGAGAGTTATCCAGTTCGCCTTTCGATTCAAGATAGGTGACTAGCCTTCCGATATTTTGGTCGATGTTGTCAATGCAGCCAGCATAGGCAGCCTGAACCGCATCAAGTCGATCTCTCTCAGATTCTGATAGCTTGTTCCAGTCAGGTGCCTGCAATGGAGCCTGTTTGACATCCTCGCCAAACAAGCCAATTTCCTTTTGTTTCTTAAACCGTTGATTTGCCATCTCCTGCCATCCAGCGGTGTATTTACCGCGGTATTTGGAATAGTCATCCCACTTAGCGTTGAGAGGCCAGTGCGGCGAATTGAAAGCGAGGTACAGGAAGAAAGGGTTGTCATCTTTGGCGGTAGCTTGATCGATATATTCAATAGCTTTTTCTGTAAAGGCGTCTGTGGCGTACCAATCGTCAGGCGTGTCGACAGGCGTATTGCCTTCAGTAATTCCCCGATCGCCACCAGGCTTGAAGTAGTTGAATGCACCTGAAATACCACCATAGAAGTATTGGAATCCTCTTTGCAGTGGCCAATTGTTTTGATCAGCATGCCCTAAATGCCATTTTCCCGTCATGATTGTGTGATAGCCGGTCGACCCGAGCACCTGAGCTAGTGTTCGGCAATCGTTATTAAGAAAGCCCTGATATGGCCCCCGAATCCCCAGTGGTTGGTTAGGGGGTTCGGTCATATGCCCGATACCCACCTGGTGAGGATGCAAGCCTGTCATAAGACTGGCACGAGTCGGGCAGCAGCGGCCGCTGTTATAGAATTGCGTAAAGCGGACACCGTTGGAAGCCAGCTTGTCTAAATTGGGAGTTTCAATTTCACCGCCGTAACAGCCGATGTCTGAAAAGCCCATATCGTCAACCAAGATGATAATGATGTTAGGACGGGGACTGGTGGCGTCGCCATAGCAGTCGACATTGCCAGAGAAGAATAGAAGAAAAACTAGCAATAATGAGGATTGGAATCGCATGTGAGGTCAATTCGTGCAGGTAGTACGGGTGGAAAAGATTGTACAAACCAATTTTACATCATTTCCTACGTCTCATGGATGCCACTTAGCTCTCTCTGTAGTCAGGCCGCCGAATTTGCACAGCACAAAAAATATAGTACGGCTGCTAGGAGTACAGATCAAAGTGCGCAGGAGACAATTGATTGGTTTCCTCATAATAGAGCGGAATAAAAGCCTGCCCCGATTGGATACTAAAACTGATGATTACATTAGCATGAAGGTGGCCTCAATGTGTGCAACAGCCTGCCAGGTCTAGAAGATTCGTTCACGCAAATTAGGATGTTTTGCATGGGGTTGAAGTTTACCCGGCGCAAGGGCGTCGACGACTCGCTGCGGAGTTCTATATATTAGAACAGTAGTTGAGGAATCCGACCCTTTGGCCTACGCGAGGTAAATATGCTTTCAAGGATCTACTTAGTTCTTGCTGCCGTTTTAATGACATGCACGCCGTGTTTAGGCAATGAGGGACCATACAATGTGCTGTTCATCATCTCTGACGACCTGACGGACACGGCTTTGTCCTGTTACGGAAATACGGTTTGCCAGACACCTAATATCGATGCAATAGCCAAGCAGGGGGTGCGGTTCACCAAAGCCTATTGCCAAGGTACATATTGTGGTCCGTCTCGGGCTTCACTGATGTCTGGATATTATCCTCATGCAATTAAGATGCTGGGTTACAAAACTCCACGTCCGATGCTCGGCGACCGAATGATGTGGCCGGAATTCTTTCGACAGCATGGTTATTATACGGCGCGAGTCAGTAAGTTATTTCACATGGGCGTACCTGGCGGCATAGAACAAGGTGGTCACGGAGAAGACGACCAGCGGTGTTGGACGGAGCGTTACAACAGTCAGGGTCCCGAATGGAAAGCGGCTGGGCAAGGATGGACCTTAGAAGGCAATCCAGATAGGACAGTGCCAGTTAAGGGGGGTAACACATTCGTTGTCGTGGAGGCCGATGGCGATGACCTAGCGCATTCAGACGGCAGAACGGCTGAAAAAGCCGCCGAGCTTATCAAGAAACATTCGCAACGTCCATTCTTTATGGGAGTTGGTTTTGTCCGGCCCCACGTACCTTTCGTTGCACCTAAGAAATACTACAAGTCCTTTCCTTACGATTCGATGAAGCTCCCAGAGAAGCTCGCAGGCGATTGGGATGACATTCCAGCGGCGGGGATTAATTATAAAACGTCTAAAAACATGAAGATGGATTTGGAGCAACAAAGGAAGGCAGTCGGCGGATACTATGCGTCGGTTAGCTATATGGATGCGCAGGTTGGCAAGGTCATGAAAGCCTTAGAGGAATCCGGGGTGGCCGATCGCACTATCGTTATCTTTACGAGTGACCACGGTTATCACCTTGGCGAGCATGATTTCTGGGCAAAAGTAAGTCTGCACGACGAATCAGCGCGTGTGCCATTGATTATTAGTGTCCCAGGTAAACAACCGGCCGTTTGTGATTCTCTTGTTGAGTTACTAGACCTCTATCCAACATTGGCAAATTTGTGTGGATTAAAGGCCCCTGTTCGTTTACAGGGTAAGGATATTTCTAGGCTGTTGGACAATCCGAACAAGACCGTTCGCGATGCAGCCTTTAGCGTCAACGGAAAAGGGTATCTTCTCCGGACTGCGGAATGGGCCTATATGCGATATGGAGCCAATGGAAAAAATGGCGAAGAATTGTTTGATATGGTGAACGATCCGAAGCAGTATACGAATTTGGTAGGAAAAGACAAATTTCAGCAGCAGTTAGAGTCATTAAGACTAGCAATGGATGAAAAACTCGCATCCGTATTGGACAATGATCTAGAGTTGACGTACTCTACGAAGCCCTGATCATTCAAACATTTCCCCAAAGGTAATCTAAAACGTGCGACAAATGAATTCATTCAAAATCTGTCTTGCCCTGGTTGTGGTTCAACTCGTGTCCGCTGTTAGCCTCGCAGCCGAACCACCTAATGTATTATTTCTCATTTGCGATGATCTAAATTGCGATATTGGAGCATATGGTCATCCACAGGTGAAGACTCCGAATATCGATACCTTGGCCGGGCGTGGAGTGCTATTCCAAAACGCTCATTGCCAATACCCGCTTTGTGGCCCATCACGGGCTTCTTTTATGACTGGTATGTATCCCGACCAGACATTAGTTCATCGTAACGCCATCTATATTCGTGAACACATTCCGAATGTGATGACTATTCCTCAGACATTTCGGCTAGAGGACTATTTTGCCGTCCGCATCGGAAAGGTGTTCCATTACAACGTGCCACGTCATATAGGCACGTCAGGGCATGATGACCCTTATTCGTGGAACTACACGATCAATCCACGAGGTCGTGACAAGGATGAGGAAGATAAGATATTTTCACTGGTACCCAACACCTTTGGAGGAACGCTGAGCTGGTATGCCGCGGAAGGCGATGATTCTGAACAGACCGATGGAATTGCTGCGACGGAAGCAGTACAACTACTGGAAAAATACAGCAAGTCTGGGCGTCGCTTTTTTATGACAGTTGGGCTGTATCGGCCTCATACGCCGTATGTCGCACCGAAGAAGTATTTTGATTTGTATCCCCTGGACGAAATCCGTGTACCGGAAGTCCCCGCAGAATATCTGTCGACAATTCCAAAACCGGCAGCGGCGTCAATTCGTCGTAAGAAGGACCAAATTGATCTACGTGATGATTTGGCCAGGCAGGCGATCCAAGCATACTACGCATCAATCAGTTTTGCAGATGCGCAACTTGGACGCGTGTTAGCGACTCTGCAAGATACTGGACTTGCTGAGAATACGATCGTTGTTTTTACGTCGGACCATGGCTACCACATGGGCGAACATGGCCATTGGCAAAAAACGACGCTTTTTGAAAATGCGACGCGTGTGCCATTGGTGATTAGCGGGCCTGGTGTTATTGCCAAAGGTAAGTCAACGGAGGGTTTGGCCGAGTTGGTCGACGTTTATCCAACGATGACTGAACTGGCTGGGTTAACGACTCCCAAAAGTGTCTCTGGTAAAAGTCTCGTCCCGATACTCAAAGATCACTCAACCACGGTTCGTTCAAGCGCATTCACCCAGTACAGCAATGGGTATTCGATCCGCACAAGTCGTTACCGGTACACCGAATGGGGTGAAAAGGGCGAACTCGGTGCAGAACTGTATGATCATGAATCCGATCCCGAAGAACTGGTCAATTTAATCGGCTCGGCGGAAGTCGCGGATGTGCAGTCCGAGTTGCAAATACAGTTGCATATTCGCATTGAGGAAGCGAAGGTTACGCCGCAAGGGATTAAACAAAACAGATTTGTGAATGGTCGCAGAGTACCGCAGCCTAACCCGTGATGTAGTATTCGCAATGAGCCGGTTACGCAATCACGTCGTGAATTACGCGACCGTGTACGTCCGTGAGACTTTCCTCGCGTCCCTGATGGAAATAGGTAAGACGCTCATGGTCCAAGCCCATGAGGTGAAGAATGGTGGCATGGATGTCATGAACATGCGCTCTTCCTTCAACTGCTTCGAAGCCAAAGTCGTCGGTAGCGCCGTATCTCGTGCCGCCCTTAACTCCGGCGCCTGCCATCCACATTGAAAAACCATAAGGATTATGATTACGTCCGGGGGCATTTTTACCTTCACTAAACGGCATCCTCCCGAATTCGCCTCCCCAGACAATTAGTGTCGACTCTAACAGTCCTCTTTGATCGAGATCCGTTATCAAAGCATCAATGGGCTGGTCGATTTCAGCGGCGTGTTGTCCGTGATTGTTTTCAATGCTGACATGAGCATCCCATGTGTCGGCAAGGTGGCCGCCACCGGAATATAGTTGAATGAACCGGACTCCCCGCTCAACCAGACGTCGTGCAATAAGGCAGTTACGTCCGAATTCGTCGGTCGGCGTCTCCCCAACGCCATACATTTCCAATGTCGCTTGAGTTTCATCCTTTAGGTCAACTGCTTCGGGAGTTTCCGCTTGCATCCGATAAGCAAGTTCATAACTCTGAATACGAGCTGCAAGTTCTTCGCCGCCTGGCCGTTCTTTTAAGTGCTTTTCGTTTAATTGCTTAAGTAGATCCAGTTGGCGACGTTGAGCGACTCGATCCAGATGTTTGGGGCCCTGGAGGTCGAGTATCGGGTTTCCTGTTGGGCGAAATAGAGTGCCCTGATAGGTCGAAGGCATGAAGCCACTAGAGTAATTCGGTTCTCCGGAAATTGGGCCTCCACGCTTATCCATCATCACGACGTAGCCTGGCAAGCTCTGATTGTCTGTGCCCAATCCATAGACACTCCAACTGCCAAGCGATGGTCGGCCAATAAATGTGCTACCAGTGTTCATTGCAACGAGAGCACTGCCATGTGCATGGCTATCCGCATGGCAGGAATTAATGATGGCTAGTTTATCCGCGTGTTTCCTGACGTTAGGAAAGTAATCAGATATCATCAAACCACTTTCCCCACCGGGCTTAAACGGCCTGAATTCGGGAGTCAAGAAACCTACCTTGCGACCGCCGGAATTGATATAGTTTTTGCCTTCGGGGAGAGGCATGCCTGCGTACTTCTTTAGTTCAGGCTTGTAATCGAATGTGTCAACCTGGCTAGGCGCGCCGTTCATCATTAGAAAGATGACATTTTTGGCCTTCGCAGTGAAGTGTCCATCACGCGGTGTAAGTGGACTGGTGGCATCCGCAGCCTTGAGGTGACGCTGAAAGAATCCGTCAGAATCCAGAAGGCTACTTAGGGCGAGTCCGGCAAAACCGCCACCCATTTGCCAGACAAACTCGCGTCGTGTGTTTCCACAAGGATATAGTTTGCGGGACATTGTGTATTACCTCGTATGTTTTCTTGCAGTGTTGGTAGGGAACGGATTTAACAATTAATCGATATACAGAAATTCGTTCAGATTCATGAGCACGTGGCAAAGGGAAGCAAAGGCCAATCGTTCAGGGGTTGCTTGGTCGGATTCCAACCCAATCGTATATTTCCGACTGAGGTAGCCCCATACATGTTGTAATTCATCGAGAGAAAGTGCCCGATCGTAGATGATAATTTCAGCTATGTCGCCCTGCCAATACTCTGTGCCGAAGTTTCCTTGAGTACCGACGACATAGGGGCCATTCAAATCACGCTTAGCAAGCGAAGCGGACGTTGCGAGTTGGCGGCCATTTACGAATGTGGAAGCCTGTTCTGGACCATTTAAGGCAGTAAGGATAAACGCAGTTTCAGGTGATTCAATCTCACCTGCAGGTTGAAACGCATCCGAAAACCGAATTTTCCCTTCGCCTGTTGTCCCGAGAAATAGTGACGTCGTGGATCTGCCACGGCTGTTCCAATTGCTGATGATCTCACGATGGCGACCGTCTGTGGAGGCATCTGCTGCAACTGCAATAACAGTTAATTGTTGGTTAGAGAACGGAGCGCCTGTAAGTTTCAATAACTGATTAGTACCATTGAAACGCAGGGTAGGCTTTCCGCCAATCCCCTCAGGAATGAAGGTCGGACGTGTGGTTGCTTCGGCTTGTGCCGCATCGATCGGGAATTGGCCGTCTTTGGACGAGCCTGACACGTCACCCCAGAGTTTTACACCTGCAGCGTCGTCTGTATCGATGCGTTGCCCGGCGTCCAACCAAACGGACAGTCCCTCTTTAATGCTCAAAGAGGACTCGTATGCTGGTGAAAAGGAAGGCTGCGATTCAAATTGCTTAGCTTGGGCTCGAACGTGATTCAAGGAGGCCTCGACTTCAAATGATTCTGGCTCACGTCCGATAGCGGCGATCCATGCGGCTTTGATTTGTGCGTTGATGTCTTCAGGATGCAAGTCGTTCATTTGATTCGCCATTGCCTGACTGTTTTGATGCACAAAATGATTATTTAAAAGTGCTAGGGCCTGAGGGGCCACTGTAGTAACATCTCGGCGACCACAAGGAAGCGTTGTGTCGGTGAAATTAAATGTTGTCATCAATGGCAGGAGCCGCGAGCGTTTAGTCATCATGTAAATACTTCGTCGATTCCGTTCACTTAACGGCGAATTTCCCCAAGCTCCACTCTTTCTGGACAAGCCTTCCAATGCCTCGGGACTCATTTTAGGGAAGAAGCTTGGGCCTCCCATGGCAGGATTGAGTTGTCCACTCGCGAACAATATTGAATCACGCAACTGTTCCGCATCCAGGCGTTTACGTTGGGCACGCCACCAGAGGGTGTTTAAGTAATCCTTCTCGGAATAAAGCTGTTGCTGTTCGTGATGGGACTGTTGTTGATAGACATTGGACATGACTATCAATTTGATAATTCGTTTCATTTTCCAGTCGCCAGAAACCAGTTCAGCGGCGAGCCAATCCAGCAGTTGGGGATGGGTGGGGAGTTTCCCTTTGAAGCCAAAGTTGTTTGGTGTTCGTACAAAACCTTCGCCCATCGTGTGCTGCCAAAGGCGGTTTACAATTACACGGGCTGTAAGCGGATGATCTGGATGAGTGATCCAGTTGGCAAGTTGAAGTCGCTGATTTGTGGTGTCACTTTCGTTTGGTGGCGGGGTAAAGGTTCTTTCAAGCGCGGGAATTGAGGAGATGGAAGCTGGAGCGACCACTTCAGCAGGTTTTGTGCGTTCACCATTAATGAGACGGTGCAGTGGGACGACCGCATTACTACGATCTGTCCAGGCAAATGCCTTGGACCCTAAGCGTTTCTCGGAAGGTCCTCCGAGATCTGCCTGGCCAATGTAACCGGACCAAAACGAATTGGCGAAGCGATAATAATCCGTTTGTTTAATGGGATCAAACTTGTGGTTGTGGCAACGCGCACACTTAACGGTAAGTCCGATAAAAGCGGACGAAGTCGTGTGAACCATATCTTCGAGTCGCGTGTACTGATAATCGGCGGGATCGTTGGGTTCATCATTCCAGGTTCCAGCGCGAATCATGCCCGTTGCAATAAGCGAGTTTTCGTCGCGATAGGGAACTTCGTCACCAGCGAGTTGGTCCCGCACAAATTTGTCATAAGGCATGTCGTCATTGAAAGCGTTAATTACCCAGTCACGGTACATCCATATATTGGGTTTAAGCTGATCACGTTCGTAACCACAAGTTTCGGCAAAACGAATGAGATCCAACCAATGCCTCGCCCAGCGTTCTCCGAAATGAGAGGAGGCTAATAGGGTATCTACCATCGTTTCGTACGCGGACTCGGAATTGTCGTTTAGAAATGACTGTGTTTGTGCTGGCGTTGGAGGAAGTCCGGTTAGATCGTAAGAAAGTCGTCGTAACAAGGTACGTTTATCGGACCTCGGGGCGGGGCTCATATTATTTTGCCGTAGCTTCTTGAGGATGAAGGCATCTATGGGAGTATTGATCCATGCCTCATCGAGCGGCAACGGAACGGCAGGCCGTTCTACGGACTGTAAGGACCACCAGTCTCGCCCGCCGCGTACATCGGAGGTACGCTCATAGATATCCAGAGTTCGCCCTATCGGCCAAGTTACGCCGCCATCAATCCACGAAACTAAAATGTTGATTTCTTGTTCCGGAAGCTTTTGCGATTCGCCTTTTGCAGGCGGAGGCATTTCCCCACTATTGATGCGTTCAATCAAGTAGCTGGCGTTAGAGTCCCCAGAAACGACTGCTGGGCCGGTAACGCCCCCTTTGGTTAACCCCGGCAAAGTTGATAGATCCAGTCCACCCTTGGGATCTGCGGCATTATGACATTCCACACATCGTTTTGCGATGATTAGGGAAACGTCTTTTTCGAAATCGACGTCTGCCACAGCTGCAGTTATACCCAGCAGAAAAAGCGTAAAGATTCGAGTCAATGATAATAAGTGCGACATAGTCTACATCAATTCAGAAAGAACTCTGCCGTAAGGCAAAGTGCGGATTGGACGGCCAGCATGATCGAGATATTCTTTGTGGGGATCAACGCCTAGGTGATCATAGACGGTGGCTAACACATCTTGAGGTTGGATAGGCGTATCTTTGGGGAATGCACCTTTCGCGTCAGAAGATCCGAGTGCTTGTCCGCCGGATATTTTTCCACCAGCAATGGCTGCGGAAAATACGTTGGGATAATGATCCCGACCACGGTCCTTATTAACTCTGGGTGTTCGGCCAAACTCTCCCCAAGCCAGAACCAAGGTGGATTGCAATAGTCCTCGCTCTGCAAGGTCTTTAATTAAAGCAGGATACGCCTGATCCCATCTGGGAAGGAACCCGTTTACCATAGAGTCTATTCCTTCAACGTGTGTATCCCACCAGCGACAATCAACCGTAACTAATCGTACTCCAGCTTCTACCAGTCTTCTTGCCAATAGAAATCTTTGGTTAAAGGCGCTGGCACTGCAACGACGTGGATCCATCGGGTTGTAAGTATCGACAAAACCATATTGTTCTCGAACTTCTGTCGATTCGGATTCTATGTCGAAAGCTTGACGCGCCTTGTCACTGGTAAGGATGGAATATGCGCGTTGTTGAAATGTGGAGATGGAATCCATTTGGCCGGACGAATCGAGACCACGCTGCATGGTATCGAAATCACGCAACAAGGCTCGTCGATCACGAAATCGTTGATTGCTAATCGACTCCTGCAACGTGAAGTTTTGCATTTTGAATGCGCCGGGAGTCGCGGGATCCGAAATCGTTTCAAATGGTTTATGTGCAGCGCCAAGATAGGCTGAATCTGTACCTGGTACTTGTCGTGGCACCATGACATAACTAGGCAACTCAGGGGAAAGATGCCCCAGTTGTTCGGAAACCACGGATCCACAGCTAGGGTGGACATTCACATCCGGGGACGGTCCGGGCGGATATCCCGTGAAAACGATTTGGTCACCGGCACTGTGCCCCGCATTGTCATGGTAAAGGCTGCGAATAATACTCCAATGACGTTGGATAGCCGCTGAATTAGGCAGGCGATCGCAAATGCTAATGCCGGGAACTGATGTCGAGGTTGCCCCAAAGGCTCCGCGGAATTCTACCGGTGCATCTGGTTTCGGATCCCAGGTTTCATGCTGAGACGGTCCACCACGCATCCATAGTAGGATGACGGAGTTCTGCGATTTGCCGTCCAATGGGGACTTGCTATTAGCTTTTAATAGATCCGTTAGCCCAAAGGTGCCCAAAGCACCGGCTGTAACAAGTGCTTGGCGTCGATTGATGGGACGTGGCATGCGAGTCATTACGATTCCTCTATTAAGTGAGAATATCCGAGATCACTTTGCCGTGAACGTCTGTGAGTCTGAAATCCCGTCCCGAGTGACGATAGGTCAGTTTCTCATGATCGATACCCATGAGGTGGAGCATCGTCGCATGTAGGTCATGAACGTGTGTACGGTTTTGAACTGCCTGATAGCCGAAATCGTCTGTTGCTCCGTAGGACATACCGCCGCGAACGCCAGCTCCTGCTAACCAAACTGTAAATCCGTGATGGTTATGATCACGGCCAGTTGGTTTCCCACCGCCAATTGGGATCTCAATGGCGGGTGTTCGTCCAAATTCTCCGCCGCAGATTACCAGCGTTTCATCCAATAGTCCACGTTGCTCTAAATCTGAAAGCAAGGCCGCAATAGGAGGATCTGCCTGGTTTCCGAGATTTCGGAGTCCGGCTGCTAATCCGGAATGAGTGTCCCAAGGCTGGACGTCTCCATGGAAACACTGGACCACGCGCACACCGCGTTCAATTAATCGTCGGGCTATCAATAATTGTCGCCCATGGACTGTGTCGGCCTTATAAAGCTCCTGCGTAGCCTGCGTCTCACGACTGAGGTCGAAAGCGTCTGTTGCTTCCATTTGCATCCGGTACGCAAGCTCAAATGACTGAATGCGTGCCTCGAGCTGGGCATCCTCCTGACGCAATTCTCGATGTTGTGCATTCAGCTTAGAGAGAAATTCTAGCTGACGCCGCTGGGCAGCCGGTTTGAGACGAGAATTATTGATGTTGGCAATTAATTTATCAACCGTGTCGTTACGTGTGTCCAGGTACGTACCCTGGTAGATGCCAGGTAAAAATGAACTACGCCAATTCGAACTGTCCGCTACCGGCAAGCCCGGGCACATTGCGACATAACCGGGAAGGTTTTGGTTTTCTGTGCCGAGTCCATACGTGAGCCACGCACCGTAACTAGGCCGAGAAAGGCGTTCATCTCCACTGTTCATGAGCCGCATGCTTTGCTCATGATTCGGTGTGTTCGCATACATGGATTTAATCACGCAAATCTTGTCTGCATGCTGTGAAGCAGTTCGTTCAAAGATTTCACTACACCAAAGGCCACCCTCTCCATACTGCTTGAATTTAAAGGGTGTAGGTAATGCGACCCCGACTTCTCGTTCAGTTGGGAGGTGAACAGGAAGTTTTTTACCGTCGTATTTGGCTAAAGCTGGTTTATAGTCCCATGTATCAAC
>Ga0066378_10000707_pt1 | contig 13534 bp, 6 predicted proteins | sample Knorr_S23_td_DCM_FD_70947 | JGI IMG/M metagenome (GOLD analysis project Ga0066378, IMG submission 70947) | Marine microbial communities from Southern Atlantic Ocean transect - Knorr_S23_td_DCM_ad_71m_LV_A | ecosystem: Environmental > Aquatic > Marine > Oceanic | place: Southern Atlantic ocean...
CAAAGTAGTCCTGCTAGTTTTGGCGTCGCTGCAAAGCCTGCCGGGCCGCCCGAATTGTTGGGAGACGTCGCGTCGATGGATGGTGTGTTCGGTTATGTGACCGATCATGATATGCGATTCGAAGCGCGAGTTCGCCGGTTTGTGCCGAAAGATAAACGGTTTTGGATTTGCAACGGCAGCATGATTCTGTCTGGGACGCTCATTGGTTGTAACGGCACGACTACTGCCTTTTCGAACATTTGGCCCGATGCATTGCAGAATTTGCTTGAGCAAGGTATGGCAGGAAACTATGCAGAGGTGGAAGCTGTTCAGGAGCAGATTCGTCGGATTGATGAAATAATGCTGCCCTATTTGGCCACCGGAATTAAGACCTGTCTGACCCTAATGGGTTTTGAAGGTATGAGGCCTCGTCAGCCTAGTCAACCGATGGCAGACCATGATCTTCGGCGATTGCAAGTGGAGATGGAGTCAGCCGGTCTCATCTGAGATTCGATGCTGAGCAATCGGCAGTGGTAGTCTGCCGTTTGGGATTCTCCCGTTTCGACCTATTCCGGCTCATCGTCCTCGAGCCCATACGCCGATTCGGAGACGGTGTCGGTGGAGGCGTCCTTGTGTCTGGAATGATGAATGAGAACGGCAATCGCTATTAGGGTAGGGACGCTTAAACCCCATACGCCAAACACTCCGGCAAGCACGACATAGATGAACATACAGATGTACAGCCATGTTAGATACAGCGGAACGCGACCCTGGCTTGCCAATTCTTCCGGCAGTAGTAGCTCACGCCTCGATTGGCGTATTGAGTAAACAACGAAGGCGGTAAAGCCAGAGATCGCAACACAGGCCCAAAAATCCTCTTCCCCAAAGTTGCGTTCCATAAAGACGCCGAACATGATCCACAGCATCGCACCACCGACCAGTGCGGCCATAATTTGGAAGGAGCATCCTCTTGCAGTTGATTGCTCAAACTTGGCGTTATCTTCTTCCGAATGGTATGCGGATACAGGTTGTCCCTGCTTGTCGGCTTGCTCAAGGTATTCTCGCTCTGCGATTGTACGATTGAGTGCCGCTCCCATCATGGAACCGAAAAAGGTGGTGATGGTGCCTCCGAAAACTATGGCAGCGATAATCGCGGCCAATATGACTATGCCAACGAGGACCCCGATACACTGGAAGAGGCCTTCAATATCGTTTGCTACTTTATTGAGATCCATTTGTTTCTCCCCGTACTTTCGCCTTGCAAATAAAACTTATCAAAGGCGGACGCGTTGAGATAATCCACAGAATTGCTACACACTAGTGAGAATTGTATGGAAAACGCTACATAGATGGGCGTCGCCCTTGAGCGTACCGAAAACAGCAGATTGAATTGCACGTCGATCATTGGATCGGATAGAAAGAATATATCCGGAATGAGGAATTTAGGCTGGTCAAAGACTCAATAAAGTAAGGTGCAGGCTATGGATACCTACTATCTGTTTTACGGTGTAATGTGTGTCGCGTTAGGCGGGTTCGTTATTGTTGTGTTCTATAAAATGGTGGAACGCAAGGAACGGTTTTCTGCATTTCTCATTCCTTTGGCAGCTTATCTGATTCTATGGCATTCCTGGGTGTATCCTCGTTTTGATTTGTTGCCGGAGTCTGTTTGGGATAGCCCATTGTCGGAGGCCTATTGGTACGCACATGATGCCGTATTGATGTTGCTGTTTGGGTTAACCCTACTTCCGCTGCTTCTCAAACCGTCCCCGGACGTTGGTACAAATCCACAAGTGAGAGAAGGGTATTCAGAAAGCTTTGCATCGGAATATGAGCAAATCAACGAAGGGGGATTTTAAGCGAGTCGTAGCTGTTATGCACCAGTTCTAGGGGCTTCCGGCTTCGCGAGGTCTGAATCATTAATTCGATGCCTAGGACGTTTGAAGAGTCTGTTTAGATTAGGTAAACTAAATGGGCTGTAATTCGTTATGCTCGATAGGCATGGATCGCCCTCAAATTTGAGCCCCCGCCTACGAATTGACGGTACGTATAAGCGTATCGGATAGATATAAGCCAATTTTGATATACTCACCACTCGTTAAATCGATATAGGTTTAGATATGAAACGCATTGTTTTTTCATTGCTCGTTATTACTGGTTTTTTGACCACCACCAGTCTTCACGCTCAGTTGCAAATCACAGAACTACATCGCGTAGTACCCAATGGTGCTAAACAGGGTTCGGAATTGGAATTGACCGTCGGCGGTGCGTTTAATGATGACCTCACCCGAATGGTGTTTAATCATCCCGGCATTACCGCGGAGCAAAAGGTTAATCCTGCTGGGGAATTTGACCCGGCACCCGTTCCAGTTAATGGCACGTTTCTAGTAAAGATTGCACCGGAAGTTCCAGCCGGTACCTATGAAGTGCGAATCGTGGGACGCTATGGTGTATCAAATTCTCGTCCATTCCAGGTGAGTACTGGCGAGGAAGTGCGGGACAATAATGCTAACCGTTCCGTGGCTACCGCTCAGGAAGTAGCTGTAGGTAGCGTTGTTTCAGGGACGACTGAAGCCAGCAATATTGACTATTACAAGGTCCACCTAACAGCAGGTCAGCGAATCGTTGCAGAGTGTTGGGCCAGCCGTTTGGAATCTCGAGCAAACATCTCTTTGGTAATGCTGGATGCCAGCGGCGGACAAATCGGCGTGAATCATGATCATCATGGTTACGACCCGTTACTTGATTTCACTGCCCCTGCTGAAGGCGACTTTATCATCGGAGTTTATGACTTCGTTTATGCCGGTGGTGGCGATCATAGCTATCGGCTAAATATTAGTAGCGCAGCGGTTATCGATTACATTGTCCCATCGGCTGGGAAAGCTGGTAGTAACGGTTCGTACACGATCGTTGGGCGAAATCTCCCAGGCGGCAAGTCACTCGAAGGTGTCACACTCAACGGTGCTCAACTCCAATCGATTCAGTCCAATATTGCGATCCCTGCTGACACTGGAGTTCACGGAGTAGGCGTTCAGAAAATGGTAACTGCTCGCGTCGAACGAGCGGCTGCTATGGCTGCCGGAGTGCCCGTAGTGATGAACGTATCAGATCTGCCTGTGGTAATCGAATCGGGCGACAATAACAGTGCTGCAACCGCGACTAAAATTCAGGTTCCCGTGAATGTATCTGGCCAGTTCTATCCAGCACGAGATGTCGACTGGTACGAATTTGAAGCGGCTCAAGGGACTGTCTTATGGATCGATGTTGTTAGCCATCAACTCGGTTTGCCAACCGATCCGGCGATTATGGTTCAGCGAGTGACGGTCAACGATGCAGGTGAAGAAACAGTATCGGTAGTCGCAAGTGTAGACGATCCTGGGGATCGGAATGGTCGTATCGGGCAAGATTATGACGATTCAACCGACGATCCATCCTATAAATTCACGAGTCCTGGCGATGGGAAATATCGTGTACGTGTATTGGATAACTTTGGCGTGAGTCGTAGCGATCCACGAATGCAATACGAATTGCGAATCCGTCCCGAGATGCCTGGTATTCGGTTGACCGCCGAGTTGCGTCAGGTGAAGACAGCTAATGCCAACGAAATCAAGATCTTTTCACCGGTATTGCGTAAGTCGGATGCCTTGTTGGTGAATGTTCGCGTCGAGCGTTTGGAAGGATTCGCCGGTGAAGTAACCGTGAAGGCCGAAGGAGTGCCTGCGGGCGTCACCTGTAAGCCAGCTGTTATCGGAGCGAATCAAACGATTGCCAGTCTGATTTTTGAATCGACTGCGGACGTTAAGCCTTGGGAAGGTGTCATAAAGATTAGTGGTTCGATCGAATTGGATGGTCAGGTCGTTACCGTGCCAGCCAAATACGGTGCCGTTAGTTGGGGGACGGCTAATAAGACCCAGGTTCCCGCCTATTATCGCTCGCTCAATGAGTTCAATTTGTCGGTTATTGATGCGGACGACGGGGCGGCATTCGTAACGGTCGGTGACGGAAACGTCTTGGAAACTTCTCGCGGAGGTTCACTCGATGTTCCAGTGAAGATCACTCGGGGGACAGGCATTGAAGGAGACTTGAAATTCGTCGCTACGAACGTCCCTAATGAAATTAAGCCTGCGGATGTCACAATCAAGGCGGCCGAAAACGAACAAACATTAGCCTTCAAATTGACAAACGCCAATGCGAAACCAGGACTCTATACCTTCTACCTCAAAGCCGATGGCAAAGTGAAGCGAGCCCCTAATCCAGCAGTGGTCACCCGTGCGGAAGCTCGAGTTGCACACATCGCAAAACTCCAAGAAGCAGCCAATGCTGATGTAGATGCCAAGACGAAGGCACGCGATGCCGCCGGCGAGGACGCAAAAGCTGCGGCTGAAGAAGCGTTGAAGGCAGCTCAGGATAAAAAGAAACGTACCGATGATGCAAAAGCCGCAGCTGACAAGGCACTGGCAGACGCTCAGAAGGCACAAGCGCCTAAAGATATCAACATCGCAGTGGTGACGACTCCGATTCAGATCAACGTTGTCAACTCTCCCTTTACAGTTCAGGAAGTTTCTGGAGCGGTTAAAGCCGGAGAAAAGGTGATGCTGAAGGTTGTGATTGAACGTAAATACGGGTTCGTAGATCCGGTTGATCTGACGATCAAGTTACCCGGAGGCGTAGCCGGCGTGACCACAGCCAAACTGCAGATTGCCAAGGATGCATCCGAAGGGATGTTGGAAGTTACTGCAGCCGCCAATGCGACTGTCGGTGATCATGCAATCGAACTAAATGGAGCTGGGAAGTTCAATAACGTTCCAGTGACAGCACAAAGTACTTTGAAATTAAACGTTGCAGCAGCTGCCGCCGCTCAGTAACGCCTGTTTAAATAGAGAACCTTTTTTAACTGAAAGTCAGTTATATGAAACTTGCGAAAAAAGTTTTTGCTTTTGGAATGGCGCTAAGCCTAATGCCTTTTGGATCGAATCCTGTTGCAGGACAAGAAGAAGGCGTCATCGCAATCGAAGAGATTAAGCGTGAAGATAAAGTTGATTTCGAAAAGGAAATCCTGCCAATCTTCCGGCGTAACTGTTTGGCTTGCCACAACTCCACCGATGCTGAGAGTGATTTGGTGATGGAGACTCCGGCCACACTTAAGACGGGTGGTTTTGAAGGGCCTGCAGTGGAAGCTGGTAATGGTAAGGAAAGTCTGATTATTCAGTTGGCGTCGCGAGCTCGTGAATCGTTTATGCCACCGGATGACAATGATGTCGGTGCGAAGCAGTTAACACCAAAGGAACTCGGTCTGATTAAACTTTGGATCGATCAGGGGGCAGAAGGTGAAGTTTCAGGTACTGGCGGTCCCGTATCGTGGCAACCGTTGCCTGCCGGTGTGAATCCAATTTATGCCGTGGATATCTCACAAAATGGGTTTTATGCTGCTGCCGGACGTGCAAATCAAGTATTTCTCTACCACGTGCCCAGTCGCACTGAAATCGGGCGTTTGTCAGATCCGTCGATTCTGGAATCAGGGATTTACGAAAATCCTGGCGTTGCCTTTTTAGATATTGTGCAATCCGTTGCGTTTAGTCCGGATGGAAACCGAGTGGCTGCTGGTGGTTACCGCACGGTAAAGGTATGGCAGCGAAATGCAAATTCTAAAGCCGGAGATCTCCCGGCAACCGCTGACGTGCCCGTAAGTGCCGTTGCCAGTGCAGATGGGAAATTGGTTGCGATTGGCCTTGCGAACGGTTCGGCTCAAATTATCGATGTCGCCACTCAAAAGGTCGTTAGTTCTGTAGGCGGACATAGTGGTCCGGTAAATGGATTGGCTTTTAGTACAGATGGAACCAAATTGGCTACAGGGTCTGCGGACAAAACAGCCAAGGTATTCAACGTCGCAGATGGTGCCGAATTGCGTGTCGTGACGACACCGGCAGCTATCAACGATGTGGCCTTTGCGGTTGAAGGGACTCTGGTAGTCACGGCCAATGAAGACAATAAGTTAAGAACCTGGCCGGTAGCGGCTCCCGAAGTACCAGAAGGCGAAACCGAAGCACCCGTGAAAGAATTGAATGGTCATGGTGGTCCAGTCACAAGTGTTCAGGCCTATGGCGCACGACAGGAATTATTGGCAACAGGTGCTAAGGACAACACTGCCAGACTATGGAATGCTGAAGGTGGCAATCAAGTCCGGTCATTAAACCATGGTGGTCCTGTTACCGCAGTGGCGGTGAATGCAGACGGGACTAAAGTGGTTTCCGTTAGCGATAACAAAACAGGAAAGCTGTGGAATGCTGCCGATGGAAAGCAGTTAGGTGAGTTTAAGGGTGATTATCAGGCACAGGAAAATGTTGCTAGCTTACAGCGAGCTTCGGCCTTGGCAAACAAAGTGCGTGATAACGCTAAGAAAGACTTGGACGATGCCAACGCTCGAAAGAAATCAGAAGATGATAATCTGACCAAAGTGAAAGAAGCTTTAACCAAGGCAGACGAAGATCTTAAAGCGAAGACAGAGGCGGCTGTTAAGCCAAATGCAGATTTGAAAGCGGCGGACGAAGCATTGAAGGCAGCGACCGCAGCACAGGAAAAGGCAGTCGCAGATCAAACCAACGCTCAAAAGGCCGTCGATGATGCAGCCGCAGCTTTGAAGGCCGCTCAGGAAGCCCTCAAAGCCGCTCAGGCAGAATTGGCCGGAGCAGGCGACGATCAGGCAAAGAAAGACGCCGCTCAACTGAAAGTAGATGCCGCTCAAAAGGGAGTGACTGATGCTACGGCTAACCAGAAAACGGCAACCGATGGTAAAAAGGCTGCTGACACTGCTGTGAATACGGCGAATGCCGAGCAGAAGAAAACTGATGATGCTCAGAAGGCAGCTGCGGCTGCGGCTCAGAAAGCCAATGACGAGAAGACAGCGTCGGAACGAGCTCAGGCAGCAGCCAAACGTAGTGTTGAGCGAGCTGAGACCTCTGTGCAAAAAGCGGCAGATTCGATTGTTGGATTTGACGCAACTCATAAAGCAGAAGAAGCCGCTGCAGTGAAAGCCAAGGAAATTGCGGACAAAGCGAATGCGGACCTTGCTGCGACCGAACAATCTTACTCTTCAGTCGCGTTTACCGCAGACGGCAATATCGCTGTCGGCAGTGTGGATCAAAGGATCTGGACGTTTAGTGGTGAAAACGGGGCTGCGATTGATGGATTTGCGGCAACCGGCAGTCCGATCAAAGCGATTGCTGCCGTAGGAAACCAGATTGTTTCCGTCTCAGAAAATAAGTCAGTTGCCCTCTGGAATACTGGGTCCACCTGGGACTTAATTCAAACGATTGGCAATCCAGATTCGGCTGACGTATTTGTCGATCGAGTCACAGCATTGGACTTCAGTGCAGACGGACAGTTGCTAGCCGCCGCTGGTGGTGAGCCCTCGCGAAGTGGCGAGATCAAGATATTCAATGTCGAAGATGGTTCTTTGGCAATGGAACTTGACGAACCACACTCCGATACCGTATTCGCAGTCGATTTCTCTCGGGACGGTCAATACATCGCTTCCTGCGGGTCAGACCGCTTTATCAAGGTGTTCCAAGTCAATGATGGCTCGTTCGTACGATCCTTCGAAGGTCATACGCATCACGTATTAGGTGTTGCCTGGAGTGCTGACGGACGGGAGCTTGCCAGTAGTGGCGCCGACATGGTTGTGAAGATCTGGGACTTCCGAACTGGAGATCAGAAGCGAACGATTAGCGGATTCAGTAAGGAAGTTACTTCGATCAGTTACGTCGGGGATTCAACCAACGTCGTGAGCTCATGTGGCGATAAAAACGTTCATATTAAGCGAGCCGACAACGGTGGCAATGTTCGCGCATTAAGTGGAGCAACGGACTTCGTGTACAGCGTTGCAGTAAGTGCAGATGGTAAGACAGTGATAGCTGGGGGACAGGATTCGACCGTTCGGTTCTGGAAGGCAGATGACGGTCAATCCCTAGCAACATTCGATGCCCCGCAGCCGGAAGGTGCAGTAGCTGAAGGCGAAGGCGAATAGAATTAGCTTTTCGACACTAATCAAAGAGTGACGAAACATCTTAAACAAGAAGCAGCTTGGATTTGTAATCTGAGTTGTTTGGCTGAGTAATAATCCCTGGAGAAATGAAGATTTCCAATTCTGGATTGTCGGCTTATCCGTATTTGTTAGTGCTGGTGCTTTAGCGTCCGCACAGGACGCACCAGTTAATTCTCCGTCGGTGGCGTTGTACGATTCGATCTTGCGGTAGCGAAAGCTCTGGGGTGCACAGACGAGCAACGGGAGGAGCTGGCATCAAAAAGTCAGGCAGCTCAGGAAGAGCTCAACGAGAAGCTTTAGAAAAATCGGCAGTAAATGCAGGTAAAGCTGCTGCAGGACGTGTTAGACGAAGAACAGGTAAACCTGATCGGGAAGTTGTCCGGCAGGAAGTTTGAACAGCAAAAACGTTCTTCTTTTTAAGGTTCTACCTCAACCTACTCCACGCCACTAGTATTCCAAGTATTTCTAGTATCTCTAAGCTTCTTTGAGTAGGTGCAGCCTCAGGCAGTTGATTGCCTGCTTGGCCGCTTTAGGTACACGGATGTCCGAGTGCCCAGTAAAAGGGAATGAGTGTTGTTCTGTTCCTTGATTGGTTGCAATGACCACTGGAAGAGAATCCACTTCGTTTGGACCGCCCGTTAGAATGTCGCCGACGACAATGCTGTAGTCAGAGTTGTGGCTGGCATGGAATTCAGCCGCGGCAGTCTTTAAATCATGCTGTTCGGCATGGCCGAGTGATACTAAGTTCGTTTCCAGGCGGCACGGGCCAACAACCGTACCAGCGTTTCCGGTGTTATGGAAGTGATGTGAGACTAATCCTTGGGTTCCGGACTCTAACACTGCGACCGACTCCCCACGTGTCTCGAGCATAGATGAAACGACATCCTGAATTTCACATTCGTGATGGGCATAGATTAGGTCTCCTAGACAAGACTTAATCGTGTTAATTGTTTCTGTTGCTTGTTGTTCACATTCTTCTGGAGAATCTCCCTCAGTGGTTATTCGAAGTGTGATCGTAGCATAGCTGGCGGTGATTCCGACGGTCGGCTTCCGTCCCCGGCGAATTAAATCAGGTAGCGTGCGTTCCATGTCGCTTTCGCCCATGCCGAAGGTTTTGATCACAAAATGTTGGATGAGGCTCTTGGTGTCAGGATTCATCGAGACGATTGCCGGTTCGACAGTTCGATCCCACATCTGTTTCATTTCCGCGGGTACGCCAGGGAGGCAGAATACACGACATTCGTGTTCGTCAAGCTTGACCGCCAAATCGATTCCCGGGGCTGTGCCTTCAGGATTGTGGACGACCTGACTGCCGACAGGAAACTGTGCCTGCACCACGTTCTTGGGCGGCATTTCACGGCCTCGTGAAGAAAATAACTGTTGGATGTACGCCAGTGCGTCCGCATCTTCATATAATTCCACACCGATTGCAGAAGCAAGCGACTGTCTTGTTAGGTCGTCTGCTGTTGGGCCTAAGCCACCGGTTGAGATGACTAGATCGGCTCGGTCGATGGCCTGGCGAAAAACGTCAATGTTGGCTTCTAAGTCGTCAGCGACGGTTGAGTGATACATCACCCGCACACCGATTGCACCAAGTTGCTGACTGATCCATTGGCTGTTCGTGTCCAGACGTTGGCCGCTTGTTAATTCGTCGCCAATTGATATGATTTCGGCCTGGAGTTGTGGCATGGGGTAATACTCGTAATTGGTTTTTGCGGGTAGGGACATTGTTAACAGCAAGTATAATCGAATTCATGAAGATCATTGAGGTACCTATCGAGAGTCTTGGAGATCAATCGCTTGAAGCGATTGCGTCGAGAATGCGAGTGGTCGAGGGTGTATCTAATGTGGCCATCATGGAAATCACAGGACAGATTCTGGTTTACTGTGATCGCGAGTCCATAACCTTGGCGGAGTTAGTTGGTGAGACCATTGAATCATCACGAAATGAAGAAGCTAATCCGAAGTCGAGTGACGAAAGTGGCGAAAACGGTTCTGCATCTCCATCGATGGTTCGTTTACGGATTCAGGGAATGCATTGCGCGGGTTGTGAAAATGCACTTGAGAACGTGCTAGGGAAAGTTGCTGGAGTTGAATCCGTTAAAGCAGAGTTGGTCACAGGCCGAGCGACCATTGTTGGAAGTCACTTGGATCCTCAGTCCCTTTGCCAGACGGTGCAGCAGGCCGGATATCAGGCGGAAATGGTCAAAGCTCGGTCGACGCTGTTTCAGTCGATTTGTGACACGCATCGTCGAAATGAGAAGACGCTGTTTAAGCGGTGGGTGCTTGCTTTTGCTTGTGTAATGCTGCTAGTGTTTTCCTTGCTGCTTCAGCCAGAGTATTCGATGTGGTGGGTGATTGTTCTCACGCTCGCCACGGCAGTCCAGGTCGTTTGCGGCTTGCCCTATGTGGTTAGTGCGTTCCGGTTGTTGCGGCATGGTCAAACCAATATGGATACGCTCGTCGCCTTGGGGACGACAGCGGCCTATGTCGGAGCCGTGACCTTTGGTGATCATAATGATTACCACAAGCTAATGGAGAGCCCGATGATTTTGGGAGTTGTCGGATTTGGAAAGTGGCTCGAAAGCCTGGCAATTAATCGTGCTGTGACTCAATTGGCAAACGCCGAACAGCGTGACGACCGGGTGCTAATTGAGGATGCAAACGGTGGGGTATCCGAAGTTCCAGTTGAGATGGTGGTGCTTGGCCAGATAATGGTCGTGCGGACAGGGGAGAAGGTGCATTTGGATGGCAAGGCACTTGAAACTGCTTTAGTCAGTCGCGCCTGGTTGACCGGAGAGGTTGAGCCTCAGGATGTGGCGGGCGGCGATATGGTCTATGCAGGAAGTGTAAACGAAGGGGGCAGTTTCAAATTGCAAGTGTCCGCAGAATCGGGCGAAACCAGATTCGATCAGATCATGGACCGACTCGAGCAGAGTCTGGGGCAACGTCCTGCAGTCCAACAAATCGCAGACCGAGTGGTGTCGGTGTTCGTCCCGATACTCGTCTCGATCGCCGCGCTGACCTTTGCATTTTGGGCCTTCGCTTTTCAGAGTGAAGTAGAGCTGGCTTGGAAGTATACGGTTTCGGTCTTAGTGATTGCCTGCCCTTGTGCATTGGGCTTGGCAACGCCTGTCGCGACATTGATTAGCGGCACACGGGCACTTTCGTTGGGAGCTTTGGTTGTCAAACCGACTGCGATGGAAGTTTTGAGTCAAGTGAATCAATTTGTGTTAGACAAAACAGGGACATTGACGTCAGCACGTTTACACGTGGATCGTTATGAACATAGTTCAGACTTAGTCAGCATCGAATTGGCATTGCGTCTATTTCATGCGTTGGAGCAGCATTCGACCCATCCAGTGGCACATGCTATTGTTGCCTATTGTGAAGAGGAAGAGGGTGGAGCATCAACTCCGTTAGATGTTTTAGACGTGGATACGCAAATTGGTAAGGGAATTTCGGGCCTGGTCGATGGGTATAAAGTGTCGTTGTTAAATGACAGAGCCGCAGAGAATGATTTTAATGCAGTGGTGGATGCGGAGGAACCGGGTACACATGTGTGGTGTGTTATTAACCAAAACGTGGTCGGTTGTTTTGTCTTGAATGCAGTGAGCGTGCCTGGTGCCTCGAAGGCCGTCGCTGATCTCAAGCAATGGTGTGAGGGCGAGCAGGGAGTGGTGATGGCAAGCGGTGATCGGCACGCTGCTTGTGTTGAGACTGCAGGTGAAGTTGGCATTTCAGAGGTGTTCAGCGAAATGACACCAGAGACAAAGGAAGATTTAGTAAAAGCGTATCAGGCTGAGGGTAAAGTTGTAGCGTTAGTGGGCGACGGAATTAACGATGCTGTGGCCCTAGCAGGTGCAGATGTGGGTATCGCAGCCTATGGTGGGGCCGACATTGCATCGCAAAGCGCGGATATTGTCCTTACGAAAATGGGGTTGAATGTGCTGGGAGACTTAATACGATTGTCGCGGGCGACTAGTAAAGTGATACGCCAGAATCTTATCTGGGCATTTCTTTATAATTTGCTTGCAATTCCTATTGCAGCCGGGGCCTTGACTGGACTGGGGATTGTGATGAATCCCATTATTGCGGCAACAATTATGGCCACTTCAAGTATGCTGGTTGTCCTAAATAGTTTACGTTTGAGGCGAGTTTCGTTAGGTTAAAGCCTATGCTACTAAATGAAATGGATTTAGATCATTGAACGACAACCCTGGAAAATCTGAAGCAACAGACGAACAAGATGAAACGCGGTTTCATCAGGCTTCGACTGATGATGTGACGGCTGGAGATCCGGATGAGACGGCGGTCGGTGGGGTCGCTGCAGCGGACGAACCGGAATCTGGGAAGCCAAAGTTGCCGGTTTTGGGCGACTATGTGTTACTCGGTAAAATCGGTGCCGGCGGTATGGGGATGGTGTTTAAGGCGCGGCACGTACGAATGGACCGTATCGTTGCTTTGAAAGTGTTACCGCGTAATATGATGAAACACCCCGAAGCGGTTGATCGTTTTCATCAGGAGGTAAAAGCGGCTGCACAACTGTTCCATCCGAATATTGTGACTGCCTTCGATGCAGGAGAAGACTCGGGGGTTCATTTCCTAGTCATGGAATATGTTGACGGGCAGCCACTTTCCAGGCTGATTAAAGAGCATGGCCCGTTTAACGTTGAAAAAGCAGTTGACTATATTCTGCAAGCGGCTACCGGTTTGCAGTCCGCTCACGACCGCGGCATGGTTCATCGGGATATCAAACCGAGTAATCTCATGCTTGATGTCGATGGTGTCGTCAAGTTACTGGATATGGGCACAGCACGCTATGGGCAGGAGCAGGACGAGAATCTGACGAAGAGTGGTGTGATCATGGGGACGGTAAACTATATGTCCCCAGAGCAAGCGAAGGACCCGCATAGTGTCGACCATCGTAGTGATATCTATAGTCTGGGTTGTACGTTGTATTACATGCTGATTGGCAAGTCGGTTTACTCCGGCGATATGATCCAGACGTTAATGGCACATGCGAATTCGAATATCCCTTCGATGTGTGCGCAAAATGATGAGATACCAATTTGGTTGGATGATATCTTTGCGAAATTAGTCGCGAAGAAGCCGGAAGATCGTTATGACAACCTTGGAGAGTTTCGCCAGGACCTGCAGGACGCCTTTGCTAATCGCTCTGACGATGACGAAAGTTCCAGCTTACTTACGGAATTGCGTCGTGCGCAAAATGTGCAGGGTTTTCCGATAGGCGTTGATTTTGGTAGTTCATCGAGTCGAATGGCGTGGATGAATACTCAAGGTGCGTTGCAAACCATCATGGACGATGACGGTGATGCTGAAACGCCGAGTGCAGTTGTAGTTGTTGATGCCATGAATACGGCGATTGGGAAAAAGGCGATTCAAAGGTCGATTGAGAATGTCGAATCGATAGCATTAGAAAGTAAACGCTTTATCGGTAGGCCGTTTTTCCCGGCAGATCTAGGCGGTGAAAAGTATCCTCCCGAAGTGCTCGGG
>Ga0066378_10000712_pt1 | contig 13502 bp, 14 predicted proteins | sample Knorr_S23_td_DCM_FD_70947 | JGI IMG/M metagenome (GOLD analysis project Ga0066378, IMG submission 70947) | Marine microbial communities from Southern Atlantic Ocean transect - Knorr_S23_td_DCM_ad_71m_LV_A | ecosystem: Environmental > Aquatic > Marine > Oceanic | place: Southern Atlantic ocean...
AAATGTGGATTACCAATGGCTCCATTGCAGATGTTGCTGTCGTATGGGCTAAGGATGAAAACGATATCATAAGAGGTTTTCTAATTGAAAAAGATACTGAAGGATTTACCTCAAGTGACTTGCATGGAAAATTTAGTTTAAGAGCTTCTATAACTTCAGAACTCTCAATGTCGGATGTTAGAGTTCCTGATTCATCAAGATTGCCAAATATTGAAGGTCTCAAAGGACCCCTAAGTTGCTTGACTCAAGCGCGATACGGAATTGCCTGGGGCATGGTTGGAGCTTCTGTCGATTGTTATAACACTGCACTCAGCTATGCAAAAGAAAGAAAACAATTTAGCAAACCTATTGCTGGATACCAGTTAACTCAACAAAAAATTGCAGAAATGGTCACACGAATCACTGAATCTCAGTTATTAGTATTTAGGCTCGGTCGCCTTAAAGACGAAAATAAGATGACATTTCAACAAGTTTCATTAGCCAAAAGAAACAATTGCATGATGGCAAGAGACGTTTCCAAAACGGCCAGAGAGATGCTCGGAGGAAATGGAATAACTATTGATTACTCACCAATTAGACATATGGCAAATATTGAATCAGTTTTTACTTATGAAGGAACACACGAAATGCATACTCTAATCATTGGTGAGCATGAAACTGGTATCGCAGCTTATGACATATAATTATAATAACTAAAATTTTAAAAATTGCTTATGTTCAATCAAATAACTTGAATATTTGCTAATTTTTTTATTTTTTTATGAAGTAATATTTTCGCCCTACCATCATTGTTTAAGCCTAAAAACTTACCAGATAGAGTCTCTAAGTTATTTTTAAAATCAATTTCCATGTTCAGATGAGAGCAAACTGATTCCCATCCATTTATGATAGATTTTGAATTTTTTGGAAATTGGCTCAAATTCAACTCTAATCTATCAATTACTGAACAGATTATTTTTTCACGAACATATTCTTTTCCACACTCTGCTTTCAATGAAGTTGCGTTTTTTAAATTATTTTCAATCAAGCTTTTTTGATCATCATTGACATTAAGCCCAACACCAATGACGATAAATTTTGAAAAAGAACCTCTTATATTTGATTCGCAAAGAACACCACCAATTTTTTTATTGTTAAGCATAATATCATTTGGCCATTTTAATAAAGCATTAATATTAAAATCTAGAAGCCCTTGTTGAACACTTAATCCCGCAAGGATAGGTAGCATACTCAAAACGTTGCTTGGTAGTTCCTTTTGAGCAAATAAAGAAAAGGTAATTGACCCATGAATTGACGAGATCCAATTATTATTCCGTTGACCTTTGCCATTAAATTGGTCGCTTGTAAGAACTACACCAGATTCATTACCATTATGGATTAAATCCCATGAGTGTGAATTGGTTGAAGGTAATCTATCAACATGGACAAATTTATTTTTTAATGAGGATCTCTTCAAGCCCTCGGCTATAAGTTTTACCGATAGCTTAGGATCTACGAATTTGGATCGAGTTTTTCTCTTAATTTGATGACCATTCCAGGATTTAAGATACCTGCGGATGCTTTGATTATGTCTTTATTATCCCTGAGAAGTATAATCCATGATTTTGCATCACCATATTGCCTTCCAGAAATATTCCATAAATTGTCACCTGGTTGTACAACATAATCGAAAAATGAGGGATCAGCGGTTTTAGCCTTAAGACGTTCTTTTTGTAAATCAAAAAAGTTATATGGATAAATTACGTTTGGGTTATCACCAATTTGTTCTTTATTCCATTCGTAAATATATTTCCATAGTTTAAAATCGCCATATTCTTTTTTGGCAATTTTTACTAAAAAATCACCTGGCTCAACCATATATTTCTCCCATGCATAATCCTCATAAAGAATTGGAGCGAGTTTGAGCTCATCGTTCGGGTCGGGCTCTTCCGCTTCGATCGGTTCAGGCATAGGCCCAGCGTTTAATTCCTCATTTACGGTCTTCTCATCAACGCTTTCTGAAGCAAAAACAGCTTCAGGTGGTTTTGGTAGGTCTGCTCTTACGGTTTCGTTAGATTGATTTGTTTGCTGCTCGTCTTCAAGATTAAGAGGGGGAGCAGTTTGTTGAGAACATGATACTATAAAAAAAGTTAGTATTAAATATGTAAATGCAATGTTTCTTTTCATGATCAAACCCTTACAAATGTAATTAAAAAATTAATTACTTCAAAAATACTTATATTAATAAGCTTAAATAAATTTATATAAATATGCAAATGAATTAAACATAAGAGTGCTCTCCGAAAACATATCTTAATGCGTCTGCAATCTCACCAATCGTACAGTCTGCCCTCGCGGCGTCAATGATTGAAGGAATCAGATTATCGTTTGTTTTTGCGCTCAATTTTAGTTCATCGATCTTGTTTTGAACTGATGAGTTATCTCTGTTATTTTTGAATGTTTCAATTTTTTTAATTTGTCTTTGAACTATACTGTTATCAATTTTCTGTAAATTAATCTCACCATCTTCATCATCATTAAATTTATTTAAGCCAACAATTATTCGTTCCTTTTTGTCTACTGATTGCTGGTAAGAATAAGCACTTTTTGAAATTTCATTTTGAATCCAACCCTTCTCAATAGCTTTAGATGCTCCGCCTAATTCATCAATTTTATTAATAATGTCTTCTGCCTCAACTATAAGCTTTTTTGTAAGCTCCTCAATTTGATCACTGTTTCCTAATGGGTCAATATAGTTTACTATTTCGCTTTCATGAGCAATTATCTGTTGAGTACGTAAGGCTATTGTAGCTGAATGGTCTGTTGGTAAACCTAGTGCCTCATCAAAGGAATTCGTATGAAGTGACTGTGCACCACCAAGTATAGCTGCAAGAGCCTGAATTGTGGTTCTAACAATGTTGTTTTCAACTTGCTGAGCGGTAAGAGTGGATCCTCCTGTTTGAACATGAAATCTGCAATGCATGGCTTTTTCATCATCAACCTTGAATCTCTGTTTCATAATTTTAGCCCAAAGAGTTCTAGCGGCTCTAAATTTTGCTACTTCCTCAAAAAATCCGTTGTGCGAATTAAAAAAAAATGAAATACTCCTACCAAAAGAATTTGGATCTTGACCTTTATCAATTGCCAATTTTGTATATTCAATAGCATTTGCAAAAGTAAAACCAATCTCTTGAGCTGCTGTTGATCCAGCTTCTCGAATGTGATACCCTGAAACAGAAATTGGATTCCATTTTGGCATATGGTTTTCACAAAAGGCAAACGTATCTGTTATTAATCGCATCGAAGCTTTTAGAGGGTAAATGTATGTTCCTCTAACAGTATATTCTTTTAAAATATCGTTTTGAATGGTTCCTTTCAACTTATTTAAATGAATTCCATTTTTCTCAGCCAAAATAATATAAAAAGATAGAAGTGTAGCTGCTGTTGAATTGATCGTCATTGACGTCGATACCTTATCTAGAGAAATTTTATTAAAAAGTGTATTCATATCATCTGTAGAAGATATTGGAACGCCAACTTTTCCTACCTCACCAGATGCCATAGAGTGATCAGAGTCGTATCCAATTTGCGTTGGCAGGTCAAAAGCTACAGAGAGTCCAGTTACCCCTTCATCAATCAAATAGCGGTAGCGCTTGTTTGACTCTTTTGCAGACGTAAAACCAGCGTATTGCCTCATTGTCCATAGCTTTTTTCGGTACATTTTGTCATAAATGCCCCTAGTAAATGGATATTTTCCTGGCTCGTTTGACATTTTTAAAATGCTATCTAGCTTTTAAAGACCTGTTTTTCTTGATTTTTTGATGTTGTTATAAGCCTCATTAACCATCTTAAATTTTTCTTCTGCCATAGATTTCACCTCACTACCAAGATGACCTACTTTATCAGGATGATACTTTACCGCCATTTTTCTAAACGCTTTTTTCACATCCTCATCAGTTGATTCGGGTGATATTTCTAATATTTTGTAATCTGATTCAACATCTTTTACAAACATTGCCTTAATTGAAGTATAATCGTTTTGGTTAATATTAAGATAGCTTGAAATTTTCTTTATAAGTCGCTCTTCATCTTTGTGAAGCGCGCTGTCTGCTAAAGAAAGGCCAAATAATATATGTAAGAGCTCCAATCTACTTGGATGATCCATTGATCTTGAAATTTGTCTACAAACGTCTTTTATTGGGTAGCTTTGTTTTAAGATGTCCTTAAATAGCACCATAAAATCATTTACCTGCCTTTTTGAAAATTGCTTAGATAAAAATGCTTTTATGAAATCAAGTTCTGATTTGAGCATTTTCTCATCGGCTTTCATCACAGCTCCAAAAAGCACCAGTAAAGAAACAATAAAGTCTCCAGGTTGTGTTTTTGGATAGTTTCTAGATCCTATGAATGCATTTGAAAAATTTGATTGCTCATTCATTCCAGCCAAAGAATACCCTATAATTGCCCCTATTGGGCCTCCAAGCACCCAGCCTAATCCACCCCAGAAAATTTTTTTTCTTACGCTCAATGTATTTTATCCTTTTATCAATCAAGAAATTTAACACAATTTCGTCTTTGATTAAGATGTCAAAGAAGTTCAATTTAAAGTAATTATGAGCCAATCTAACACAACTAAAGCAGCACTATGGTGGAACAAACTACGATCACGAAAAAAATTAAATAAGACCCCTTTATCAATTAAACGCAGAGGGAAAATTCCAATGGATTATTTGATTTTACTTCCGGAGCATGCTACAGAGTCTGATTTAGCTAAGAGATTTTTAGACGCAATGAAAAATGCTTTGGGCCCTCGAAAAAAAAGAAATATGAAATTGCTTGGCCCCACAGGTATTGGAAACTTGATAGAAATAAACAATTATAACGATTTTATTTTGTATTCTGAAGAGGACCTAAATAGATGGGGCTTGCCAGGAAAAGAATTAGTCAGTGAATGTGAGAAAATTAAAGTTGATGCACTATTAGACCTAAATCAAGAATTTGCTTCTGCCTCTGCTACGCTATCTCGCACAATAACCGCACCAATGAAATTAGGTTTCTATAGTGAAGAGGGTGAGAGCTATTATAATATTATGGTCCGCAGAAAAGGAGAAGAGCTTGCTGAGAGTGGATTTAAAGAAATTTTTCAAATACTAGGAATACAATGAAAACATATATCTTTGAGTGCAAGAAGGCTTTGGATTTTTATCCTATTTCTCTAACCAAACCGGTTTTTGATATACGTATAGGGTCCGAAACTTTTTTTGATAGAATTTGTAATCTTGTTGAAAAGAAATCAATTGCATTAATTGTTAGAGAAGAGATTTCAGATATAGCTTTAGAAGCTCATCATAATTTCACTGTTAATCCAGACAATATTGAAGATGGTTTATGGCTTTCAGGTCGCGTGATTTGGGACAAGGAAGCTATTAAATTATTAACCGAAAAAAATACCGTATATATTTGTGATGGCGATGTTGTAGCAGCCAATCTTTCATCAGATGTAGGTGCAAAATGGCATGCAACTAGAGAGTTTAATTCAATCAATAATGAAAATATCTCCTCGATTGAAATAAATGTTAAAAAGTGTAATTATCTTTGGGACATTTTAGAATTTATCCCTTATACAATTTTAGAAGAATCTTTGCAATTTGAACCCATTGATGTCAGCTCCTTTAAAGATGTAATAATTATGGAACCTGAAAAAGTATTTGTTTCAAATTCCCAACTTTTACCAAATGTTGTTATTAACGCTCAAAATGGACCAGTAATTATTGAAAGCAATGTTATTATTGGCAGTCAGTCTTACATAGAAGGACCCGCTTTCGTTGGAAATGGAACTGTTGTAACCCCGTTAGCTAAAATAAAAAATTGTGTTATTGGACCCTATTGTAGGGTAGGAGGAGAGGTTGAATCATCTATCATTCAAGGTTTTTCTAATAAAGTTCACGATGGACACTTAGGAGATTCTTATTTAGGTGAGTGGGTAAATTTTGGAGCCGGGACTTCAAATAGCAATCTCAACAATAATTATAGCTCTGTTAAGGTGCAGGTTAGAAATTCACTTGTTGACACTGAAAAATTACATATTGGTTGTTTTGTTGGCGATCATGTTAAAACATCTATTGGTACTCTTATCAATACAGGCTCAGTGATAGGGCCGGGGTCTATGATAGCCTCACCAGGACTAATTCCTAAAACTATACCTAGCCTTTCATGGTATGTTAATAAAAAATTCATGAATATAAATATAGATAAATTTTTTACTACTGCAGTGAAAGTCAAAGAAAGAAGGGATCAAAAATTTTCAAAAGCAGAAAAGAAGTTGTTTAAAAAATTACAAAATCTTAATTGAAATTGATTGACGAACTGTAATACTCCAATTATATTCGTTTCCTATTTAATAGGAAAAAATTAATGCTTGAAGGAATAATTTGCCCAACGTGTGAGGCTACTTTAGAAGAAGTAGATATTAAAGAGTCTTTGACTTGCAGGCATTGCAAGACCGATTTAAAAGATAGAAAATACCTTGACTTCTTAGAGTACTTAATGGCAAATGGTCTGGTTGAAGATTTAGACTTCTTTGATCAAAAGGTCTATAGTGAGGATGTTGAAAGACTTGAGCCTGATGATGAGGAAGATGTTGATCCAAATGATTTTGAGAAAAAGAAAGATATCTTTAGTCTTTATGAGACAGAGATGGAGATTTATAAACAAAAAGCAGAAGATGAAGAAATAAAAGGATATGAAGACTTTGAGGGAATTGAAGAAGAGTGGGAAGATTTTAATCAAAGCAAAACAAAAAAGAAAAATGAGTAGCAGCAATGGATGATAAAAAAAATATTCAGCAAATTAATATCGAACTTTCTCAAGAAACCAGTGAAGGAGAATATTCCAACTTTGTTGTTGTCACCCATTCACCTGCTGAATTTGTCATGGACTTTACTAAAATTTTGCCTGGTGTGAAAAAAGCGAGAGTTCATTCTAGGATAATTATGGCCCCACAACACACCAAAGCATTTCTTACAGCTCTAAAAGATAACATAATTCGCTTTGAGAATGAGCATGGAAAAATTGTTTCTCCAGACCAAGACGGCTTTAGCGATTATCCAGTAAAACCTTCAGAGGATATTTTACCAAACTAGTACCTTGCCCACTGTTTACCTGCTTTTAAATTTTTTATTTTGATAAATACCCAGCCAGTGATTGTAATCCATCCTAAACCATATCCAAGCAGTCCCCCAAATAATATATCTGCTGGATAGTGCACACCAACATAAACTCTACTAAATGCGACTAGAGCTGCGATAGTAAAAAATAATTTTTTCCGTTTTGAGTAAAAATAGCTAAGTATAGTAGCTGAAACGTACATGTTTGCCGCATGGGAGGATACAAAGCCATATTTTCCTCCTTTTGGCACAAGAAGACGAATCTCCTCTAATATGTCGTGGCTAGGTCGAAGTCGTTGAAAGTAAGGTTTAAAAATTTGAGCCGAAGAATAATCAGCTAAAATAATTCCAATTATCAAAACTATTGAGGCTATTCTGCCCTTTGTCCCACCCTTGATAGATAGAATTATTACTCCTATGAGAATTGGAATTATCCATATATCTTGATTGGTTATAATAGGAAAAAAAACATCAAAGATTGGGTTGGCAATTGATGAATTTAAAAAGGTAAAAATTTTTTTATCAATATTTAATAATGTTTCTAGCATGCAAAAACTCTATTTGAGATTAAAATAAAAAATACTTGTCCTGATATCAATGCATAAAATAACTTACAACATCTTTATGCAGGACCGTATATTAAGAAAACTGGTTGTTCCCCCGCTCCCAGTATTTCTACGGTCCTGCTCTCTTTTATTTAGCCCTTTTTTATTTTTTTCTCCGTTCTAAAAAACGCTTGAGTGACCATAGCAATACTATTGTCCCCGTAAAAAAAAGAACATTTGAAATAATAATAACCATTAGTTGACTCATGTGTTCAAACCCTGTTTATAATGCTTTGAATAATTTTGATCTTTAAATTTAGAAATGATTGAGCGATGTTTTAATGTATATATATTTAAAATTTCACAATTTTGATGTCTTTACACAATGAAAGTTAAATGACTGAACTTGCATACATATATGATTCAATCAGAACACCCAGAGGAAAAAGAAAGCAAGGCGCATTAAATGAAATAACCCCTACTGATTTATTATCAAAATTAATGGTTCAGCTATCTAATAGAAATAATTTAGATACCTCCAAAATTGATGACGTTATAATTGGCTGCGTGATGCCAGTAAGAGAGCAGGGAGCAAACATTGGAAAAACCGCTGCTCAATATGCTGGATGGAACGTTGATGTTCCAGCAATGCAGATAAGTCGCTGTTGCGGATCTGGTCTTGAAGCGATCAATTTAGCAGCTACTAAGATAAAATCAGGATTTGAGAATTTAGTAGTTGCAGGTGGTATAGAATCAATGTCAAGAGTTCCAATGGGGGCCGACATAGGCTCAATGGCGTATGAAACAAAAATAAGTTTGAACAATCACTACGTTCCTCAGGGCATTGGAGCAGATCTTATTGCAACAGTAAATTCATTTTCAAGAAAAGATCTTGACGCATTAGCTGTTCAATCTCACAAAAGAGCATTTAATGCCCAGCAAAATAAAAGATTCAAATCCCTTTTACCTGTGTATGACCAAAATGGCCTTTTAATTCTTGAAAAGGATGAGCACATTAGACCTGAATCAAATTTAATCGATCTTTCAAAGTTAAAACCCTCATTTGAGGATTTGGGAAGTATGGGCTTTGACTCCTTTGCACAAGAAGTATATCCTGAAATAGAGCAAATTGAGCATCTTCATACCGCTGGAAACTCATCAGGGATCGTTGATGGGGCATCTTTGACGCTTTTAGGCTCAAAGGAAATGGGTGAACAAATTGGTCTAAAACCAAGAGCACGTATTCTATCGTTTGCAACCTGCTCAACAGACCCAACAATTATGCTAACTGGACCTGCGCCGGCAACAATAAAATCTTTAAAAAGAGCCAGTATGACAATCAAGGATATTGATTTGTTCGAAGTAAATGAGGCTTTTGCATCAGTAGTTCTTCGTTTTATGAAAGATTTAAAACTATCAAATATGAATAACATCAACGTGAATGGTGGTTCAATTGCAATGGGTCACCCTCTAGGAGCAACTGGTTCTATTTTACTTGGTACCCTCTTAGACGAATTAGAGCTTCGCGATCTTAGTACAGGCCTTGTTACACTTTGTGTTGCAGGAGGAATGGGCATAGCAACAGTTATTGAGAGAGTGTAATTAAGTGATTATTTATCAAAAAGATGCTCAAAATATTGTTACTCTAACTATAGATGGAAGTGATGAGCATCAATTTAATGCTGTATGTGAAGATTTTTTTGTTGATTTGAATCTTCATCTTAACACTATAAAGAAAGATAAATCGGCTAAAGGGGTAATTCTTACATCAAAAAGGAGATCCTTTCTTACTGGATCAGATTTAGATACAATATACAAAATCAATGAAGCTCAGGAAGCTTTTGATTTCGTAGAGCGGCGTAAAAAAGTTTTAAGAAAACTAGAAAATTTAACTATACCAGTAGTTGCTACTATCAATGGGGATGCTACTGGATCTGGCATGGAAGTAGTTTTAGCATGTCATCACAGCATTGTGAAAAGTAGCAAAGAACATAAATACGGATTACCTGAAGTTAATTTTGGAGTTTTACCTGCTTTAGGAGGAATTGTTAGGCTGACCCGTAAAATTGGAATTGATAAATCCTTACGCTTTTTAATTGAGGGAGTTTTAGTCGGCGCCAAAGAATCTATTGAATGTGGATTGATTGATGAATTGGTGGAGACTGAAAAAGAGTTGATGACGAATGCAATTAAATGGATAGATGTAAATCAAAATTATACTCAGCCTTGGAATAGAAAAAACTTTCAGCTTCCAGATGGAGACGCCTTTTCAAAAATGAATGCTCAAATACTTCATAACTATCCATCACAACTTCGGAAGAAAACGAGGGGAAACTATCCAGCTGCAGAAAAGATATTGAATGTTGTTACTGAATCAACGCTTGTAGACTTAGCTGCAGCAAGCAAGATTGAATCGCGCGCGTTCGTTGAAATTATTACAAGCTCTGTTTCAAAGAATATTATAACTGCGCAATGGTTTCAAAAAAACGATATAAACGCTGGATTAAGCAGGCCATCTGAAATAAATAAAACAAAATTTTCAAAGATTGGTATCATTGGCTCTGGCCTTATGGGTCATGGAATAGGATATGTCTCTGCCTTATCAGGAATAAGCGTTGTTCTAATTGATTTAGATCAAAAAAAAGCAAACCTTGCCCTAGACAAAATTCAGAAACTTTTTTATGATGCTGAACAAAAAAAACAAGTTCAACCTTATCAATCAAAGAGAGCCATAAGCTCAATTCAAGCAACGGATGATCTACACCGTCTTAATGAATGCGATTTAATAGTTGAAGCTGTCTTTGAAGATATTTCGCTTAAAGAAAAGGTGATTGAAAGGTCCGAAGAATTCATAAATGGAAAGGCGGTTTTTGCCTCAAACACTTCAACCATTCCAATTACTAGATTATCAAAAAAATCAAGAGACCCTGAAAAATTCATTGGTATTCATTTTTTCTCACCCGTTAACAAAATGCAGCTTGTTGAAATAATCAAAGGAGAGAAAACCTCTTCTGAGACTCTCGCCAAGGCATTTGACTATGTATTGCAATTAAACAAGATACCGATTGTTGTAAATGACAAAAGAGGATTTTATACTTCACGAGTCTTTGAAAGATACGTTAAAGAGGGATTTTCTTTATTGATGGAAGGTGTGAACCCACAAAATATTGAATTTGCAGGTATGCAAGCAGGATTTCCTGTTGGCCCGCTTTCAGTTGCTGACGAGATTGGCATATCTCTTTTAAACAGCATCCGAATTCAAGAAAAAGTACATTTAGAAACTGAAGGAAAACAGTATCTTAAGGGTCCATGGGATGATGTCATAGATATTATGATAAAAAAATTGAATCGAACTGGCCGAGTATCTAGATCAGGATTTTATGATTATCCAAAGGATTCGAAAAAGAAATTATGGCCCGGTTTAATGAATCATTTTCCCCTTTCAACTGCTTCTATTACTCAAAATGAAATGATGGATCGCTTTTATTTTTCTCAAGCTATTGAAGCCGTAAAGTGTTTTGAAGAAGGAGTATTGAGCTCTGTAGCAGATGCAAATATTGGAAGCATTTATGGGTGGGGATTTCCAATATTTAAAGGAGGTGTATTTCAATTTATTAACGATTGCGGATTAAATGCATTCAAAGTACGTGCCCGTGAGCTTTCTGATAAATACGGTGAGCGCTTTGTACCTCCAAATAGTATAGAATCAATGATAAAAAAAGATCAAATATTTAAATAGACATCTGCATGATTAGCCAAGATTTCATCGGAAAAAAATATTCTCCAATATCGTTCAAAGTAACAAAGAATAAACTAGTTTCATTCGCTAGCGCTACGGGTCAAAACAGCCCCATTTATTTTGATATTAAGGCTGCAAAAGATCATGGATACAAAACGATGATTGCCCCCCCAACCTTTCTTACAGTTATCTCAATGGAACAGGATCAGCCATATAAATATTTAGAAGAGCTCAATATACCCTTAGATAGATTGTTTCATGCTGCACAAGAATACAACTATTATATGCCTATCTATCTTGGAGATACAATTACCATGACAAAAAAGATTGAAGATATCTACGATAAAAAAAATGGAACCCTCCGTTTCATTTCATTTCTTTCAAATTATATCAATCATGATGATATAGAAGTAGCCCAATCGTTATCAACTTTGGTAGTGAGATCCAATGCTTAAGCAGCATTCTTTCAAAGCTGGAGATGAGATTCCATCGTTGAGGTTGGAAAAAATAACAAGAAGCATGTTGTCAACATACGCAAACGCATCAGGAGATTTAAATCCAATACATATTGATCCAGTTTTTGCCAGAAAAGCTGGATTGAAGGATGTCATTGCGCATGGTATGCTGGTGATGGCCTATCTCGCAAGAGCATTAACGAACGTTTTCCCGCATTCCTCTTTAGTAAGTTTTTCATCTCAATTTATATCGATGACCTTGATTGGTGATAGACTTACATGCTTTGGCACAATTGTTAAAAAGAATATTGATGATAAAAACAGTGTAACTTTAGAAATTTCAATGAAAGTGTTAAACCAAGATAAAGAAAAACGAATTTTGGGTACCGCTATTATAAACATAAAAGGAGAGTCTTAAGCATGCAATTTAGTGAAGAGCACTTTTCTTTAATGAAGACAGTGCGCGATTTTGCCTCAAACGAAATTTATCCATTCATTGAGGAATGGGAATCATCGGGAGGTTTCCCTGCTCACGATCTTTTTAAAAAACTCGGATCTATCGATATGCTCGGTATAACAAAAAGTACAAAGTATGGTGGTATGGGTTTAGATTATAGCTTTGGAATTGCGTTTGCTGAGGCCTTAGGTCATGCATGGGACCTGGGAATTATTACAGCTATTGGAGTACACACAGATATGGCAACGCCTGCTTTAGACCGTTACGGATCAGAAGAGTTAAAGGATGAATTTCTTGCGCCTGCTATCAAAGGCGATTATGTTGCGGCGCTTGCATTAAGCGAAGCAGGGGCTGGATCGGATTTAGCTTCAATTTCTACAACCGCTCAGCATGATGGAGACGACTACATTATCAACGGACAAAAAATGTGGATTACCAATGCAACTCATGCAGATTTTTTCTGTACTTTAGTAAATACAAGCGACGATGAACCTCATAAGAATAAATCCCTGGTCGTCATACCTTCAAAAATCTCAGGTGTAACCGTTGGTCAAAAAATTGAAAAAATTGGTCAGCTTACTTCAGATACTGCCCCTGTGTATTTTGAAAATGTTCGCATACCAAAGCGATATTGCATAGGTGAGGAGGGCGAGGGGTTTGTAATGCAAATGAAGCATTTACAACAGGAAAGATTGTTTCTTGCAGCAAGCATGATAAAGGTCCTTGAAAAATGCATAGTTAAAACCATGGACTATTGCCGGGAAAGACAGACGTTTGGTGCATCGGTCTTGGATAATCAATCGATACAATTTAAACTCGCAGAATTGCAAACGGAGGTAGAAGCCTTGAGGTCGTTAGTTTACAGAGCATGCGAGGAAGAAGTTTCTGGAAAAGACATGACCTATCTTGCTTCAATGGCAAAATTAAAAAGCGGCAGACTGGCAAGACAAGTATCTGATATATGTTTACAATACTGGGGTGGTATGGGTTTTACCTTTGAAAACCCAGCTTCAAAACTGTATCGAGATGGTAGAGTTGCTTCTATTTTAGGAGGAGCTGATGAAATAATGCTTCAAATCATTTTCAAAAAAATGAATATTAAATGAACACCAAGTTCAAAGCTTTTGTAGTAAGAGAAGCTGAAAACGGAGTTTTTAAGAG
>Ga0066378_10000715_pt1 | contig 13472 bp, 15 predicted proteins | sample Knorr_S23_td_DCM_FD_70947 | JGI IMG/M metagenome (GOLD analysis project Ga0066378, IMG submission 70947) | Marine microbial communities from Southern Atlantic Ocean transect - Knorr_S23_td_DCM_ad_71m_LV_A | ecosystem: Environmental > Aquatic > Marine > Oceanic | place: Southern Atlantic ocean...
ATTGAAAAATTTAATATCATCGAAGTTAACAGTGCATAAAGCATAATATTATTTTAAGTTTTTTGTAGATTTACATTAATTTAACATTAATAAAGTACCGCTAAATTGATTTTTAATGTAGTCTTTAGATTTATGAAACTTTTAACAAACTTCTTTGCAAGTGCCGCAACGAAATTTCCAAAATCTACAATAATTGTAATTCTTATCATTACTGGAATGTTTGGATACATGACTACTCAGGCTGAAGAGTTAGATACAGGCTTTGGTGGAGAGCTAGATACTCCTGAAATAGAAGCCCAAGGTAAATTATCAGATTATTTTGGAGGGTCAGGCACACAAAGTGTTTTACAATTAGTTTTTGAAGGTGAAGATGTTTTAACTGTAGAGGGTTATGAGGCTTATCTTGCTGCAATTGATGTAATAGAAACAAGTGAAATATACAAATATTTAGTAAATGATCCTAATCAAGGATTAGTTCAAGGTTTTTTCGCACCTATTGACGTTGCTAGAGCCTTTAATCCAATGCTTGATGTCAGCAGTCTGACGGATGAACAATTTAAACAGCTTTACAAAACAACATCTGCCCAAATGCCACCAGAGTTTCAACAATTTGCATCTGCTCTTTTATCTAGTTCCTACAACGAAGAGGAAGTTACTGCAACGGCTGGCTTAGCAATTATAACTATCAACTCTGCATTAATTGGAGCTGAATTTGGATTTGAAGGCGTCTTTGAAGAACAGCCAAGATTGGAAGTTGCTCTAAACAGCGAATTAATAGAATTAAGCAATGATTTTGATAACATTAATTTAGCCGGATTTTCTCTTTCATTATTATTTGGAGATGAGCAGGATGATTTTTTGCAAGAAGTTGCCCAACTTTTTGGAGCAGCTTTTGCAATTATATTTTTTGTTCTTGCTTTTATATTTTTTATAAAACCAACCAAAACTTTTGGGTTCTTTAAATCATCTAGACGTACGTTTGCTGATATATTTAACAGTTTGGCAGCAATTTTATTGGCAATTTTATGGATGCAGGGAATAGGAGTCGTACTTGGACCGGGATATCTTAATATTATTGGTGCACCAAATCAGTTATCTCAAATTTCAACAATTATCATTTTAGGACTAGGAGTTGATTACGCAATACACTTTACAGGTAGATACAGAGAAGAGTTGGGTTCCAGAAATTCTGTAAATAAATCTGCAACTATAACTTTAAACTCAGTTGGTATTGCGCTCACACTCGCAACTTTAGGAACAATGGTTGGTTTTCTTACTAATATAGTTTCTCCTTTAACTCAGCTGCAAGACTTTGGAATAACAACTGCTTTAGGAATATTTTATGCATTTATATTAGTAATGACATTGGTTCCTGCAATTAGGACTTTACTTGATAAAAGGGCAGAAAAGAAAAATTCTATAGATGTAGATGCATTTGCATCATCCGGTGAAAAGTTATTTAACAAGATATCTGCTTCAACTGCAATAATTCCAAAAAAATTAAAATTTTTGGCAATCGTTTTGATTATAGGAATTGGTGGATATGGATACTACAGTTTTACCAATATATCCACAGTGTTTGAATTTACTGATTTTTTACCTTCAGATAATCCAACAGTAAAAACTTTTGATACCTTACAAGAAGAATTTGGTGGAGGTTTTGGAGAGACTACGAGTGTTTTAATCGAATCAGAAAACATTGCTACTCCTGAAATTCATAACGCATTAATCGATTCATTAAACAATTTGGCTGATGTTGATAATGTTTTGGTATTTGCAGGTAATGTTGCAGCAGAATCTGTAGTTGGATCTCTTGGTTCTATGCTTGTGCCTCCATCAGCAAATCCACAAGCGCCACCACCAATGCCAGATATGGCATTGATTGGACAGCTAACTAGTTATGGTGTTCAAATAATGAGTGGTCAAGGATTAGATGCACTCAGAGTAAGTTCAACTGGAGATGTTAAAGGTCTTTACACATATCTACTTGAAACTGACAATGATTTGTTTAGTACAAGTCTTTATGTGGACGAAACAAATAATATTTCAGCAATGCAGGTAAGAATTACTACTTCTGCAGGGACATCTGGAGCAGCACAGATTAGAGACGATTTATATACTGCCTTTGAACCACTTGTAGAATTAGGTGTATTTGTTGGCGTAACTTCAGACAACATTGTCACTGAAAGTGTAAATGAATTAATAAACTCCTCTCAGTTCCAGTCTTTAGTATTTGCAATATTAGCCTCAATGGCATTTCTTGTTATATATTATTTAATAGATATGAGAAGGCCATTCTTAGGTGTCATTACGGTACTACCTGTCGCGGCTATTGTTTTAGGAACTTATATGGGTATGTTCTTACTTGATATTCCACTAAATCCAGTAACATCAACGCTGTCTGGTCTAGCCATAGGTATTGGCGTGCCATTTGTTATTCATGTAACAAATAGATTCAGGGAAATTATTGCGACGGGAATAGAGCCTGTTGAAGCAATTCGTACAACATTGAAAACTACGGGTGGCTCTTTATTTGGTAGCGCTTTCACTACAATGGCAGGATTTGGGATTTTGACAACTTCAACTTTAGTACCATTTCAACAAATGGGTACAGTTATTCTAGTATCTATTGGTTTTGCTCTGGTTGCTTCGTTAACAATTCTCCCTACTTTTTTAGTACTTTGGGCAAATTATCATAATAAAAAAACTGCTAAATCTTTATAAATTTACTTATTACTATTAAATAAGTGAATGTAGGTAAATTACTAGAAACTGTAGATTCATTAGTTCCATTAAATAGTGCTTTCGAGGATGATTTCGTTGGAATAACTATTGGTTCAGAAGATTCTGAAGTAAATGGATTAGCAGTTGCACATGAAATTGAACACTCTATTCTTGACTACTCAATTAGCAATAATATCAACACTTTAATTACATACCATCCACCACCACTTCAAAAAGTTTTTGATGAAGACGGTACTGAATTTTTTGAGGACGATACGTTAACCTCAAAATTTAGAGAGGCAGGAATAAATATAATTACTGTCCATACCGCGCAAGATGTTTGCAAGGGGGGAAATGCAGACTCATTAGTAGATTTATTTGAGATAACTGATGCTAAAATTTTTGCACACAGTGTAGGTATGTTTGGTGCTGGCCGATATGGAAATATAGAAAAAATGTCAAAAAATAATCTAATCGAAATAGTTGAATCAAAACTTAATACTAACATCATAAGAACAAATGAACATTTTCAAAATATTAATGAAATTGACAGACTTGCAGTCCTCCCCGGATCAGGCACTCAATTTTTGGAGGAAATAATATCTAAAGTTGATGTTTTTATAACAGGCGATATTTCTCATAGGTATCTATTAAAGGGCGATGAAACAAATTTAGGATTGATTCAAGTTAATCATTTATCAACTGAAATTCCGGGAATGAAAAGATTTGTTAGCAATTTAAGTAATGAGTTAGGAACACAGATCGAGTATTTTTATAATAAGTATTATGAATGAACCCTTTTTATTTAGTAATTTGATTGATTTACAGGATTTAGATAATGAAATATTTAAATTAATTGCTGAAAAGTCTGAAGGAGAGAGTGTAAATATTTTAAAACAACTAGAAATTAATTATCATGAAAATAATTCACTTTTAAATAAAAAGAAAGAAGATCTTTCAAATTATTTCGAAGAAAAAAAAATTTTAGAACAACAAATACATGAAAATAATAATAAGCTAAATAATATTTTAGAAAAACTTCAAAACCCTAAACTTGATGCAGGTGAACTTCAAAATTTTAGTTTACAAAAATCAAACGTTGAGAACAATATTGTTGATTTAAATCAATCAATTGACAGACTTAACGATGAAAATTCAGAAGAACTATTAGAATTTTCAAGAATCGAACAATCTCTTCAAGATTTAAAACCTGACTTAATTGAATTTTCAAAAAAAATTCAGTCAGAATGGAAAGATTTAGATAGCAAGATAGCTGAACTTGAAAATAAGAAATTTGCATTACTTGACTCTTTCCCTGGAGATATCAAGGAACTCTATGATCGGTTAAAACTCAATGGGGTAGAAGTAATAGCAGCCTACAAAAATGTGGACCAGTGTGGTTGTTGTGGGGTTAGTTTGACATCAAGCGAATTAGATTTAATTGCGGATTCTAAATATAATCAGTGCCCATATTGTCAAGGTGTGGTTATTTAATGTATCAAATATATTGTGATGGAGCTTCTCGTTCTAATCCAGGTGAAGCTTCGATTGGAGTATCTATTAATAAAAACAATACTGAAATAGACACTATTAAAAAAAAGATTGGTATCAACACAAATAATGTTGCTGAGTATTTAGGGTTAGTTGCTGCTCTAGAATATTGTGTAGAAAATAGTATAAGTAATGTCAATATTTTTTTAGATTCCTTATTAGTAGTTCAACAAGTGAATATGGAATACAAAGTTAAATCAAAAAAATTGCAAAAGTATTATGAAAAAAGCCTCAAGCTAATAAACCAAATTGAGGATATTGAAATACATCATATTAGAAGAGAATTTAACTCGAGAGCAGACCAATTAGCAAATGAAGCACTAGACGAAAAATGATTATTTGGACATCAAGTATTTCAGTATTACTTTTTCGTTATATTTTTAAGGATAATTCTGCAGATTTGAGATATATAATTCTTGGTAGTCTTTACCCTTTATTTCTGGATTCAATTATTTTTAATTTAGGAATTTCAAACAGAACTCAATTTTTAGGTCATAGTTTGTTATTCAATGTTTTATTATTTTTTCTAATAATGATTGTCACTAAACGTAATACAAGAATAAGAAGTAATGCTCTATTGTTTTCAATTGGTTCTTTTTTATATTTAGTTCTAAGTTTTACATGGTCAAATCAGAGTGTTTTTTTGTATCCTTTTTTTGAAAATGAAGAAAGCTCTATTGTTTTATCATCACAAATTAAAATATTTCTAAATTTAATTGGTACTTCATATCTTATTGTTACATTAAAAAATTTTAAAAATTTGAAATTATTCTTGAAAAATGGAAAACTACTTTGATGTAAAAAACATATTTATTGATACAAATATCAAAAATACTCCAAAACTAATATTTAAAATATTTTCTGGTATATTAAAAGCAAAATTACCACCCAAAATCGAGCCAGAAACTCCAAAAATTCCAACGTATACACCATTTTTAATCGAGTCTTTATTTTTTCTAATTTTTGTTACGGCAGCTGTTAATGCTGTAGGGACAGTTGTTATTAATGATATTCCTTGAGCGATGATTTGTTCAAATCCTCCAAATAGAATTAACATTGGAATTCTTATAATACCTCCGCCTATACCTAGTAATCCTGAACCAATGCCGGATACAAATCCAACCAAAAAATAAAGAAATATGTTATTTTCGTATAATGTATTTACTGATGTAGAGAAAATCATTCTGTAAGCAGTTGCAATAAGTAATAAAGAAAAAATTCTAATCAAAATTTTATTATTTATTTTAGGTGTTAATTTACTCCCTAAATAACCACCAATTATTCCACCAGTTACTATAACTAAAATCGCAAATACAAGATTAAAGCCTTTGTTAAAATCATTAAATATATAAGTTAAACTGCTTGCTGTAGCAACAAAGACTACTGCGAGGGAAGAAATTCCTGTGTTTGTTTTAAAATCTACCTTTGTCAGATAGGTTAACAAAGGAACAAAAATTACACCTCCACCAACTCCCAATAGACCAGATAATAACCCTCCGGTAAATCCAATAATTAGATAAGCTAACAATTTATTTGCGAAGTTTTGGTAAAAGTTCTTTACCCAGTAATCTTATTGTCTCTTCTTGGTTTATCGATGAGATCTGAATTGTTACGATCTCCGAATCAAATTCATGTACCAATGGTTTATAAATTTCATATAATTCATCAACTGTAGAAGCTTTTGAAAATTTACCCATAATTTCTTCTTTAGGAAAACTATCAGCTTCAAGTCTTAAAGCTTCTGGATCTAATTGTTGAAGTCTACTAGGTGCTCGCAGACCTCTCCAAGATCTTAATGCTGTCCAAGCGTCATCATCATTATCTGCAAACATTGTCCATCTGTAAGTATGAACAGATAAAGTATCTTTTTTTAGCTCTGACGTTTTTTCTTTTGCAGGATCAATTACTCTTTCGTAGGAATCTTTAGGATCTTTTACACTAATCATTAGCCCATCCGCATGTTCAGCAGCAACCTGAGCTGATTTAGGTCCACCAGCAGCTAACCATATTGGAATATGTTTTAATGGGGGAGAGTACAGCTTTGCTTTTTCAGTTTTATAATATTCGCCATCAAAAGTCAGCTTTTCTCCATTGAGCAGTCTTCTAATGATTGTTAATGATTCAATTAATCTGTTTTTTCTTTCTTCGTATTTTGGAAAGTTATAACCAAGAGGTCCTTCATTTATGTTCTCTCCAGTACCAACTCCTAGATGAAAATTAGAGGATGATAATCTATCAACAGTTGCTGCAGCCTGAGCAACTACACCAGGATGAATTCTCCAAAGGGGAGTCGTAACGCCTGTACCAAGATCTAATTTAGGAAATTTTGTAGCAAGAGCACCTAAAGTTGACCATGTAAAATTTGCTGCGGAATAATCATCAACCCAAGGGTGAAAATGCTCTGAAATTGTCAACATATCAAAACCTGCTTCTTGAGCTATTTCGGCATGCCTTATTAGATCTTCAGGTTGCCATTGTTCTGAACCTAGGAAATAAGAAAATTTTGTCATTAAATAATAATAGTTTGATATATTTTTTAGGTGGGTGCCTCATAAAGAGGCACCCGAGTTCTGTGAAACTATAAGCCGGATTCTGTATACGCACTGCGCATGATAATCATCCATCTTGTATATTTGTTACCAAATATATCTAGCTACTTACCCGCAATTGATGACCGAGCAAGCCAATTGCTTCTTAGTATTGCTCCAAGAGGGGTTTGCAAGCTAGCTTAATTACTTAAACTACTGGTGGTCTCTTACACCACCTTTTCACCCTTACTTGCCAAAACAAGCGGTATATTTTCTGTTGCACTTTCCGTCAATTACTTGCCTGGGAGTTACCCAGCTCTTTGCTCTATGGAGTCCGGACTTTCCTCGATAAATCGCGATTATCCGTTTCACATTCTCATTTTAATTGGATATTTTATTGATTTGAATAAGAATTTATTATTTCTTCTACATCACTTAAAGATAGTGGGCCAATGTACTTTTGAACTATTTTATTATCTAAAATTATGTGTGTTTCTGGCACACCAAAAACTCCTGAATAAATTGCTAGTTTGCTTTCTGTATCGATTGCGTAAATTATATCTCCTCTTCCGTATTCATTTATAAAGTCTATTGCGTTCTCAATAGAATCTTGGAAGGATACAAGTATGACTTTATCTTTCAAGCCTCTTGTTTTTGATAATTCCATTAAAAATTGATGTTCTTCAATGCATTCAAGACACCATGATGCCCAATAATTAATAATTACATAACTCGATGTGTCGATTGATAAACTTTCATTTGTTTCGAGTGCTTTAAGACTATTAAAAATACTTTGTTCAATTTCAATCTTCGAATTTTCAGTATCTACAGAGCATGACATAATTAAAAAAAGTAATAAAACAATTCTAACTTTCATAAATTTCCAAAATTTCTTCAATAATTGACAAATCTTCTTCCGATAAGGAAGGATTACTACGTAATGAATCTAAGATTAATATTCCCTCATCTCTTGTATCTGTTTGTTGAATTAAGATAATTCCTCTATAGGTTTGTGCTACTAATGACTTTGGTGATATTCTTAAGGCCTCATTTATGTAATTTAAAGATGTATTTATGTCTCCAGACTCATATACCATCCAACCAATTTGAGATAATGACAGACTTTTTAAATCTATATCATCAGAATTTTCAGCAACATACATGAAGTGGGGTAAAGCACTCGAATAATCAAAAGCTTCAAAATACCTATTAGCTAGCGCTATTCTCATAGGCATTATGTCCGGATTCAGTTCAATCACTTTTTCCATTTCTTGATTTGAAACTTCGTCTAAGTTTGTTGATTGATTTGATGAATTCTCAGTATTATTTTCTAGATTAACAAATAGAAAAATTGGGAATAAAACAATAAAAATTGATGAATAAAACCATTTATTTTTTAACATATAATTTTCTCAAAAAAACGTATATAAATATCAAAACTAAAAATAATGGAATCAAAACAATTTCATAATTTTTTTCAATAGGATTTGTAATTATTCTCTCACCATATCTAGTAACCCAAAACTCATAAATATCATTATCTGTCATGCCGTTGTTTATTTGTTCTTGGAGAATAGATCTCATGTCGTCTGCATATTCAGATGGAGAATCATAAATAGTCTCACCTTGACATACAGGGCATAATAAAGACTTACTCCATTCATCAAATCTTGATTCATCATTTGGAAGAAATAGTGGAACTGATGCCAAAATAGTTATTAAAGCGAATGTTAAGTACTTTTTATACACGTTTTTTTAGCCTTGGAATAAATGAAATCGAGGATATGAATAAACCAATCCACATAATTAAAATGCCGTAGTTGTTTCTAACTATTAATTTGTAACTATCTTCATCTATAAATTTTACAGTTATATAGATATCGTTAGACAATGATCTAAATACAGCAGGCGAACTTATAGCTTGTTGTGAGGAATTTCTAAAAATATTTAAAGAAGTATATTTTGTAGTAATCTCATTGGAAATTGGAAGTTTGATTATCGTCTTTTCTGGTTTATTTTCTTCTATAGAGTCATATACAAAAAAAGAAGAGTTATTGAATTCAAATTCTTGAAAAGAATTGATTTCTTTTTCAGTTGAATAGCTTTGTGTTACATTCAAAATAATACCAAGTGCAAAAACAGCTATACCCAAATGAGCTATTTGACCTGTCCAGTATGTTTTATTTGTGTTTGTAATTCTTATTCTTTTAACCATATTTTTGATTGTTAAAAGAATAAGAATTATAGATGCAGCAGTGGTAACTATTAAAAAATAATTATTGTTTAAATTTATTAATAAAAATATTGCTATAGCTAAAGATAAATTTAGTAAATTAGAGTTCTCAGTAAACCATGAATTTAAATTTATATTTTTTACTGTAAGTTTTATAGAGAAAATCATTAAACAAAGTAAAACTAATAACATTGGTCCTACGATAATGTCGTAATAAGCCCTACCAATAGTAATTTGTCTGTCATAGATGGTCTCATAAAATAATGGAAATATTGTTCCAATAAATACCACTAAAGCTGAAGAAAACAAGATAATATTATTCAAAACAAAAAAACCAGACTTACCAAACCAATTATTAATTTTTTTTGATTCAGAAAAGTATTCAATGTTTTTTGAACCAATAAATATAAATAATAAACTAAAAATCGTAAGACCAATTAATAGATAAGTACCAATATTTCCATTTGAAAAAGCATGAACTGATATTAAAACACCAGATCTTGTAACAAATGTTCCAAAAATTGTAGAAAGAAACATTAGTCCAACTAGTATGTAGTTCCAATTTAATAATGTTTTGCTAGATTTTTGAATTTTTGACGAGTGTAAAAATGCAGTTGCAAGTAGCCATGGGATAAATGATACATTTTCTACAGGATCCCAAGCCCAGTAACCGCCCCAACCTAGAACTTCATATGACCATGCTGCGCCCAGAGTTATGCCAATTGTTAAGAATAACCAAGGAACATAAGTTGTTTTTTCAGCTACCTCAATCCAATCATCTGATTGATCTCTTTTGAACAATCGACTAGTAGCTGCAACAAAAGGAAGCGTCATACCTACATAACCTATATAAAGCATCGGAGGGTGAATGGCCATCAAGGGATGATTCTGTAATAAAGGATTTGGCCCTCTTCCTAAATTACTCATAAGTGTATTTTGAAATGGAATCAAGGTTGATTTGTTGCAACCAATTGTTGCTAATTCAATACATCCCGCAAAAGGAGAGGAACTGAAAACTGTATAACCAACGAAAAATATGGTTATAAATGAAAATATTTTTATGTCTAGATTTGAATTTTCAATTTTATAGTATTTAAGATAAAGGAACATAAATATGCTCAAACATAAATTCCACAATAAAATTGAACCATCAAGAGAACCCCACAAAGATGCAAACTTATAAAGCGGGGGAGTAGAAACAGCTGAGTAATTAGCAATATAGGATACTGAAAAGTCATTTAAGAACAGCCCTATTTCCAATAAACAAAATAAAAAAATCTGTAAAAATAGATTTACTCTAACAAGCAAATGAACTCTATATTTGCTTTTAGTAAAAAACAGATATATTAAAACTGAAAAGCTTAACCAGCTAAATAAAATACCAAGATTGTATATCATTCTGAGTAATTTTCTACATTATATGTTTCGCCATCGCTTGAAACATACTCATTATCATGCTTAACTAACATGTCATCAGCAAGGAATAAGTCATCATCAAATACTCCATCAAGAATCACACCCATATTTTCCTGAAATAGTTCAGGAACAAATCCATCAAACACAATATCAATATCTTTATTTCCATCGGTTATTGTAAAGAGTGTAAATTCTCCATCCTTAGTGATAGAATCTTGTAAAACAAATCCTCCAAGTTTTATTCTCTCTTCATTTGATATTTCTATTTCTAAAGTTTCTGAGGTTGTGTAATAGTAAATAGTATTTCTAGATGCAATGACAGTACTTGCATAAATAATCAAGCCAATGCCCAATAGGACAATTAATAGATTTTTTTTCACTTTAGTTAAATTTTAGCTCTTGATTGAGGATTTAAATAATCTGCCCATGATATATCATTTGATATTCTAAATCTTTTAGTTAGGAAAACATGAACAAGTGTCACTAGTAAAACACTAACTAGAAGAGTTACAAGTATATCACTTGACATAGGTGCATCACCTGAAGCTACAGTTTCCTGACTTAATATGCTTGCTTGTTGGTGAACAGATCTCCACCATATAACACTAAAATGCAAAATTGGAATTTGTATAATTCCAAAGATTCCGATAATTGATGAATTTTTAGCAGTTTTGGCTAAATCTTTATTGAATTGTCTTGAGGCTATGTATCCTAAATAAACTAGTAAAAGTATTGCTGTTAAATTAAGTCTTGCATCGCCCCACACCCACCATGTTCCCCAGGTGAGCTTTCCCCAATATGATCCTGAAAGTAAAGTAACAATGGTAAAAATTACACCAGACATCGCATTAGCAACTGCAAGTGAATCATATTTCTCTTTTTTGGTAAAGAAATATAAAACCGAGTACAAAAAAGTAAGTGAGTACCCTAAATATGCAACCCAAACTGTAGGTACGTGAACGTATAACAATTTTGATGACATACCTTGGGTAACATCGTAAGGTCCAAGAGACGCTACGGCAATCCAAACTAATAGAGGTCCGTATAGCATCATTACGATTTCCTTAAATAAAAATTGGTGAATGAGTATATGACCATAGTTATTCCTAAAAACATCACTAAGTAAATATTACTTATTCCTTGATTTACACCTAACCAAAGGGGTGCAATTAAAATTGCAAAACCAATGTAAATGGGGACAATCAATGTAAATTGCACAAATCTATTACTGAAACTAGTAAAAATTTGGAAAAATAAATTTATCATAATTGTGTTCAAGCAAAAAAATAAAACTGATAAACATATTTGTAATAAAGATGAATTTAACGAAGTATTAGTAAAACCTGAAAAGAGAATTAACAAAATGATTATTTGTGGATAAAAAATTATTAATTCTGAGAATGTCTTGCTGTAAAAATAATCTACTTTTTTTATAGATCCAAAATTTAATTCTTTTATTAATTTCTGCTCATTTAGAGGGTTTCTGATTGAAAAAAGTGTTGTAAAAATAATTAAAAATAAAAGCTCAACAATCAAAAATATATCATTATCAACACGAAATCTATTTTCTGACAAAATTGGAAAAACTATTATCAAAACGCACATTGTGGGAGTAATTAGAAATAAAGAAGTATTATTTCTAAATTCCATATTTAGCTCTTTTTTTATAATGTATTTTTTAATCATTTAAATTTATTGACCTTTCAATTGACGTAAATGCACCAATACTTTCCTGACTTGACAAAATGGAAGCATTGCCTTCCTTTTCTCTTTTTGTAATAAGATTTAGCAATAGGTCAACTCCGTTTTCATCAAGATATACTTTGGGCTCATCAATACAAAGCACTTTTGGGTTTTTAAGGTCTGCAATTGCAATTTCACTTCTTTTAACCATTCCACTTGAAAAATCTCCAATTAGATCACTCTTAAAACTATCTAATTCATATTTATCTAGAACATTCGATATCGTGGTCTCATTTATATTTTCATTAAATAAAAAATACTTGATATTTTCTAGCAATGAAAGCTCAGGCATAAGGGATGGGGAAGAGCCAATTTCCATTATTGAAGTATCTTTTCTGTAAATATTAGAGTTAAAGGTGTTTCCTATAAAATTATTACTTATACACATGATTAGAGTAGTTTTCCCAGAACCATTTCTTCCTGTAATTTCATAATTTTTTGAAAAGTTTAAAGAAATTTTTAAATTTTTAATTACAAGTTGATTTTCGTAACCAAGCGTTAGATTGTCAGATTCAAAAAATAAGCTCATGATACTATTGTATTAGGTTCTGATTTTCTTAGGTAACGCAAAATTATTTGAAGTTCACTTAAGAAATGGGGAAAAGAGTATTCCTCATTCAAGTTATTAATTTCAAATAAATTACTAGTATCGTTAAAGTTTTCTACAAAAATTTGTTTGCCTTGAATTTTAATTCCATGATTTGATAGCTTTAAATTAATGTCATTATTATTTTGTAGTATTTTATTAAATAAATCTGAAAATTCTTGGTGCTCTTGAAGTGTGGATAATAATAATTTGTATTTTTGAGCATTTTCAAATTCTAAATTTTTAGAGTAATTCTTAATTAATTTTTTTATTTCTAAAATTTTTATATCTAGATTTTCGAAATATTTTTTAAATTCTTTATTTTTTTGGGTTAAGTAATTTTCTAAACTGAAATTATCTACGCAAGCACATTGAGAATTTAATAATAATGAAATATCACACTTCTCTTTTCTAGCATTATTTTTCTTACATTTTATTAATTGAAATATTTCTTCTATAGACTGTTTGTAATAAATTGCTTTCGAGTAACTTGTAAAAGGTCCAAATTTGTATAGTGTATTTTTTGTACTTTCAATTTTAGAAATTTCAAGTCTGAGTTTATTGCTTTTTAACTTAACCCAATAGATATTTTTTGGTACTTTACCGCTTCTATTGTAAGTTGGTTTGAAAAAATTAATTATTCTATGCTCTGCAATAAGTGCTACTAATTCACTATCCAATTCAATAAAAT
>Ga0066378_10000718_pt1 | contig 13451 bp, 13 predicted proteins | sample Knorr_S23_td_DCM_FD_70947 | JGI IMG/M metagenome (GOLD analysis project Ga0066378, IMG submission 70947) | Marine microbial communities from Southern Atlantic Ocean transect - Knorr_S23_td_DCM_ad_71m_LV_A | ecosystem: Environmental > Aquatic > Marine > Oceanic | place: Southern Atlantic ocean...
TCGGCTTCACATTGCCGGTGGTTCGGTCGTGGGACCCCCCCTCGGTGTAGCTGCAGAGAGTTCTCACGTTCTCCTTACCTGGATCACGCACACTTCTTGAAGACGTCTTCGATGATGGTGTCCAACGGAAGCAGGATCCCCCAACTTCCAAAGGAAAGAAAGAAGTTATTCATGAAGAGGAAAGCACTGTTCGCAGCAATGTCAGTGGGATTGCTTGCGGGAACTGGAGCGGGTTTCGTTCTCGGTATGCCAGGGCTCACGAGCGCAGCGGGAGATGTCGAGACCGACGCAATCGATGAGCGCTCATCAGACGGCGCCGACGGTCGCCATGGACGTGGAAAAGGTAAGGGCGGCAAGATGGGGTCTCCAGAGACGCTTGCAGCTGCACTCGGTGTAGACACCGAGACGCTTCGTTCAGAGTTTGCAGCCGGAAAGTCGATTGCCGATATCGCAGCCGAGCAAGAAATCGCAATAGACACGGTTGTCGCTGCTCTCGTTGCCGATCTTGAGGAACATCTCAACGAGCACGTCGCAGATGGTTCTCTCACCGAAGATGAAGCCGCTGAGAAATTGGCTTCTGCTGAAGATCGAATTTCAGAAAAAGTGAATGAGGTGCCTCCCACTCGTGATCGCAACTCAGGTCCCCGCCGAGGTGGGAAATTGCCAGCGGCGGTGCTCGAGATGCTCGGCATTGATGGCCCAGCGTTGCGCGAAGCATTTTCAGAAGGAAAGTCAGTTGCCGACATTGCTGAGGAGAATGGCGTCGAGATCGGTGACATCGTCGGCGCTCTCGTCGACGAGCGGGCAGCTCACTTTGCCGAGTATGTGGCAGATGGTTCGTTGACCGAAGATGAAGCCGCAGAAAAGTTAGAAGCAATGGAGGCAAAAATCACTGCGCGGTTGAATACTGTGCCTGAGGCTCGGGAACGTCTCCGAGGTCCGAAGCACGATGACGATGGTGAATTCCGTCGTGGGCATCACGACCACGCAGATGAGGATGCGGTCGCTAAGGCCTGAGATTTCGCCGATTTGAGGGCGTTACGTCTGTCCGTGAGTTGACCTTCCACCCCCCGGAAGGTCAGTTGGTCAAAAGTTGTGGGTGCACCCGTAATTCGGGTGCACCCACTTTTTGCGTTTTTCTGATGTCTCAGTCGGGCTTCGTTCATGAGGTGCAGGGCGTGCAACACCCGACCCGTACACTGACGTCAGATGTCTGACGCCTCGCCGTTTTCAACAAGCCCATTTCTCGATGGTCTCAACCCTGCGCAGTACGACGCTGTTATTCACCCGAGCGGACCGTTGCTGGTGGTTGCGGGGGCTGGCTCGGGCAAGACACGTGTGTTGACCCATCGGATCGCTCATCTCATTCACACCGGGGTGCACCCCTCACAGATTCTTGCGATTACGTTCACCAATAAGGCCGCACGTGAAATGCGCAATCGGGTTGCTGATCTTGTGGGTCCGGTGGTGAGGAGCATGTGGGTTAGCACATTTCACTCGGCCTGCGTGCGAATTCTTCGTGGGCATGCCGAACGCGTTGGGTTGCCTAAAACGTTTTCGATTTATGACCAAAGTGACGCAGTTCGCCTCACGGGGTATGTAGTACGCGATATGGGGCTCGACCCGAAACGGTTTAACTCGAGGGCGGTACACGGTCACATTTCCTTGTTCAAGAACGAACTTGTCGACCCCGCAACCGCGATTTCTTCTGCTGATGACATTTTCGCTCGCCGTCATGCCGAGATCTATGCCGAGTATCAAACACGCCTCGAACGTGCTGGAGCGGCCGACTTTGACGATTTGCTCACCGTCACAGTTCGGCTGCTGAACCAGTGCCCTGATGTTCTCGATGAATATCGGGGACGGTTCCGTCACCTTCTCGTCGACGAGTACCAAGACACCAACATGGCGCAAAACGAGATCGTGTTGGCTCTGGGTGGAGCGACCGACCCGACCGGGGCACATAACGTCTGTGTGGTTGGTGACAGCGACCAGAGCGTCTATCGCTTTCGCGGGGCCGATCTTCGCAACATCATCCAGTTCGAAGATGCGTTCGCCGACGTAACCACCATCGTGCTCGACCAGAACTATCGATCAACGCAGACCATTCTCGATGCGGCCAACGCAGTGATCGTGAATAATCCGGGACGCCAGCCGAAGCACCTGTGGACCGACGGAAATCCCGGCGACCGCATCGTTCGCTACTACGCAAGTGATGAAGGCGATGAAGCCACGTTTGTCGCATCGTCTGCCCTTCAACTCACCCGCGAGACCGGCGCGATGTTCAGTGATACGGCGGTGCTATACCGAACAAATGCTCAGAGTCGTGTGATCGAAGAATCGTTCATGCGGCTCGGGGTGCCATACCAGGTTGTCGGTGGCACCAAGTTCTACGACCGTCGCGAGGTACGTGACGCGCTTGCGTACCTAAGGGTTGTGGCCAACCCCGCCGATGAGGTGAGTGTGAAGCGAGTGCTCAATGTGCCCAAGCGCGGTGTCGGCGACACGAGTGTTGCGAAAATTGACGAGTTCGCGTCACTCGAAGGTATCTCGTTCATCGAAGCAGCGCGACGTGCGAGCGAAGCGGGAGTGAGTGGTAGAGCGGCGCGAGGTGTTGAAAGTTTTTGTGAGGTCATCGACGGCGCAATCGAATTGCTTCGAAGTGAGGGCGACGACGGGCTTACGGCGGGAGAAGTTCTTCAGCACGTGCTCGAGTCGTCGGGTTACCTCACCGAGCTGGAAGAAGAGGACACTGTTGAGGCTCACGGTCGCATTGAGAACCTTGGCGAACTGGTCGGCTCAGCTCGAGAGTTCACGCGCCTCGAAGAATTCCTCGAGCAGGTTGCTCTCGTATCCGATACCGACGACCTTGCTGATGACGACAGAGTCGTTCTCATGACACTGCATTCAGCAAAAGGTCTTGAATTTCCAAACGTGTTTCTTATCGGGGTTGAAGAAGGTGTGTTTCCTCATCATCGGGCGCTCTCCGACCCAAATGAGATGGAAGAAGAGCGCCGGCTCGCATATGTCGGGATTACGAGAGCGATGCAGCGCCTGTTCCTGTCACACTCGTGGAGCAGGATGTTGTTCGGTTCGACGCAATACAACCCACCGTCGCGATTCTTCGACGAGATCCCAGAATCGTTGCTCGACATTCAAGGCGACCGTCGCCCCTCGGCTGCACAGAGTTCGTATCGCTCATCGTCATCATGGGACTCCCCACCGACGTACCGGCGACGGAGTATCGACCGAGACGAAAATGATGAACATCGCGACCGCATCGTTGAACGGGCGATGAGCACACGAACCGGTCCGACCCAGTCGGGCGCTCACGAGGTTGGATTTCGTATCGGCGACGATGTGAGCCATCCTGCGTTCGGTGAGGGGGTCATCATTGAGATCACCGGTCAAGGTGACCGCGCAGAAGCGACGGTCAACTTCGCAGGTGTCGGAACAAAACATCTTGCGCTTGCCTTTGCGCCGCTTGCTCGCCGATATGGTTGAATAGGGCCTGATGAAGGCCTCACTGCTCGTCGAAAGTCTCACCGGCAACACTTGGCGCGCAGCAGAGCTGATCGGTTCACATCTCCAGCAAGAGGGCTGGGAGATCACCGGTCTTTCCCGCGTTCGGCGTCCCGATCTCGCAAGTGTGCAAGCGGCCGACATTGTTCTTATCGGAACATGGACTCATGGCTTGTTCTTCGTCGGTCAGTCGCCGTGGGCTGCGGGTGATATCGCCAACATGCCGGTGATGCGAGGCAAGAAAGCTGCCTGCTTTCTTACATATGCCCTTGAAGCGGGGAAGAGCCTTGACCGACTTTCCACCGCTGTCGGACAAACCGGTGCAGAAGTTGTTGGCGGCCTACAAATCAAGAGGAATCATCTTGAACACCACTCGGAGGTCTTCACTGATCGCCTGATTGGCGCGATGTCAGAGCACTAGTTGTTGCTGACACCTCGGAGATCAATTTCAAGCAACGCTCGGTCAACGACGACGGGCCTGACCCCCTCAGGAGGGATGGCGAGGTCATCAACGGTGACCGTTCTTCCGTCGCAATCGGTGAACATGTCGGTGCCGATCTGTTGGGTGACGATGCAGTCTGAGTCTCGGTCAGCAGGGTAGGCCCAGCGAATCCGCCACCCGTTGAGAGGGTCAGTTCCCTGATGATCGATGACGATTGAACGATCAGATACTGCGGTTCCGAGTTCGGCGAACAGTAGGGGACCGTCGTTTGCAACAAGTTCTGAGAGATACTCCACGTTGCCGACGGGCCACGTGTCAGGAGCGAGACGGTTCGATGTCGACACGTCCCCTGAAGAGATGTACGCAGCCATTGCCCAGGTAAACAGACCGATCATGGTGAGCACGATGAGGCCTCCGACAACGGGAATCAATGCCCGAGCAAGCGGAGATCTGAACTGCGGAAGTTGCACCTCTCTAGTCTGCCTTGTCCGTGAGTTAGTGAGTCGGGTCGTTAGGAAAGTAGGGTTCGAATCCTGTGAAGCGTCCTTACCGAGTTGTCGTGGCGAAACCTGGCCTTGATGGTCATGACCGTGGAGCGAAGACAATCACTCGCGCCCTGCGCGACCACGGGTTCGAAGTCATCTACACCGGGCTGCATCAAACTCCAGAGCAGATTGCCGAAACAGTACTTCAAGAGGATGCCGACGCCATTGGGCTGTCGTTGCTCTCAGGGGCTCACCTCACTCTGTTTCCGCGGGTGATGGAGGAACTGAAGAACCGTGATCTTGGCGACGCTCTTGTCTTCGGTGGCGGGGTGATTCCAGACGCCGACGCTCGTGAGCTTCGCAATCAGGGCGTAGCCGAAATCTTCCAACCGGGAGCATCGTTGAAGACGATCAGTTCCTGGTTGGAGTCAACACTCGATCAACGAGAGGACTGAACAAGTGGATCTGTTCGAATACCAAGGCAAGCAGTACTTTGCTCGCTTCGACATTCCGGTAAGCCCGGGTGACAAAGCAGACACCGTCGAAGAGGCGTTAGCGGCTGCAGAAGCCGCCGGGTATCCCGTCGTCGTCAAAGCTCAGGTGCAGGTTGGTGGTCGTGGCAAGGCCGGAGGTATCAAACTTGCCGACAACGCTGACGAGGTTCGCACCCACGCCGGAAACATCCTTGGCATGGACATCAAGGGTCACGTTGTAAAGCGCCTTTGGGTCGAGCACGCCTCTGACATCGAAGACGAGTACTACGCAAGCTTCAGCCTCGACCGGGCGGCGAAGAAGCATCTGTTGATGTTGTCGGCTCAAGGCGGTGTCGAAATCGAGGCTGTCGCTGAGAGCGACCCTGATGCCATCGTGAAGCTTCATATCGATCCTGTTGTTGGTCTCGATGCAGCCACCGCTCGTCAAGCAGCGGTTGACGCGAAGATCCCTGAGAAAGCGCTCGACGGAACCGCTGAAATCCTCGTCAAGTTGTATCGCTGCTTTTCAGAAGGTGACTGCGATCTCGCAGAGATCAATCCACTCATTCTCAAGCCCACCGGTGAGGTTCATGCGCTCGATGCCAAGGTGACACTCGACGCAAACGCATTGTTCCGTCACCCTGAATGGGCCGAGTATGCGGAGACCGAAGAGCTTGATGAGCGCGAACGTCTAGCGAAAACCCATGACCTGCAGTACATCGGTCTTGACGGCACCGTCGGCATCATCGCAAACGGTGCCGGACTCGCAATGTCGACGCTCGATGTGGTGAATCAGGTTGGTGGATCAGCCGCCAACTTTTTGGATATCGGTGGCGGAGCCAATGCAGATGTCATGGCCGCAGCGCTTGAGGTCATCAACTTCGACCAAAACGTTTCGTCGATCTTCATCAACATCTTCGGTGGAATCACCCGAGGTGAAGAGGTGGCGAAAGGCATCGTTGAGGCACTCGGCCGAGTCGATCTTCGTGCCCCCATCGTGATTCGTCTCGACGGCACCAATGCTGAAGAGGGCCGTCAGATTCTTGCCGACGCAGGAATTCCAGAATCAAAACTTCGTTCAGAACCAACCATGCTTGACGCCGCCCGCGCCGCCGTTGCGTTGGCAAAGAACTGAGAGGTCACACCATGTCGATTTTTGTTAACGAAAACACCAAAGTCATCGTTCAGGGCCTAACCGGCGGACAGGGTAAGTATCACGGTCTTCGCAACCGTGACTATGGCACCAATGTCGTTGCGGGTGTGACGCCAGGCAAAGGCGGTCAAGACGTGGAAGGCATCCCGATCTTCGACAGCGTTGCTGATGCAGTTGCCGCTACCGGCGCCGACGCCTCGTTCGTCGCAGTCCCACCCAAAGCAGCGCCGGCGGCAATTCTCGAAGCAGCGGCGGCTGGCGTGTCGTTCGTCGTGTGCATTACTGAAGGCATTCCTGCTCAAGATGAGGCCCGGGTGTTCAACACTTTGCTAGCCGACTATCCAAATACTCGACTGCTTGGCCCCAACTGTCCTGGCATTATCAGCCCCGGAAAGTGCAATATCGGCATCACCGCAGGCGAGATCGCGTTGCCTCCCTCCGCAGAGGGTCCAAATGTTGGCATTGTGAGTCGCTCAGGAACCCTGACCTATCAGGCACTGTATGAGCTGAAGCAGAAGAGTATTGGCGTGTCGACGTGTGTCGGTATCGGTGGCGACCCTGTGCCAGGAACGAACTTCATCGATTGCCTGAGCGAGTTTCAGGCCGACCCAGATACGCACGCAATCATCATGATCGGTGAGATCGGTGGATCGGCCGAAGAGGAAGCGGCCGATTTCATCAAAGCAAACGTGACAAAGCCGATGAGCGCATATATCGCTGGCGTCACGGCGCCTGCCGGAAAGAAGATGGGCCACGCCGGTGCAATTGTCTCCGGCGGCAAGGGAACTGCCCAAGGCAAGATGGATGCATTGGCTGAGGCCGGCGTGAAGATCGGGCTTAACCCGACTGAGGCTGGCGAGTTGATGGCAGAAATCGTTGCCAATTTAAGCTGAGTTCGCATGCCCACTGCTCTTGTCTCTGTCTATGACAAGACCGGTGTAGTAGATCTTGCTCGTGAACTTCACGAGCTCGGGTGGTCTTTACTGTCGTCGGGTGGGACTGCTGCTGTTATCGCTGATGCGGGGGTTCCCGTCACCGACGTCGCAGAGATCACAGGTGTTCGGGCGATCCTTGGGCATCGGGTTGTCACACTGCATCCGAAGGTTCACGGTGGCATCCTTGCTGACCGTTCAGATGCGACTCATCAGGCCGACCTTGCGGAATACGGCATCGATCCCATCGATTTGGTGATCGTTAATCTGTATCCGTTCTCAATGGCGCCCGGGGTTGAACTCATCGATATTGGTGGCCCAGCGATGGTGAGAGCTGCAGCAAAGAATTTCGCCGATGTTGGCGTGGTGGTGAATCCCGACGACTATCGGTCGGTTGTCGATGAGATTCGTGAACACGGAGCGTTGCAGCAGTCGACACGAACACGCCTCGCGCGGGACGCATTTGCGCACACAGCGGCGTATGACGCAGGGATTGTTCGTTGGTTTGACGAGGTCCACGATGAAGATGGCGATGAGTTGCCGCCAACCCTTCACCTCGCTCTCGAGCGAGTTGAAACGTTGAGATACGGAGAGAATCCGCATCAGATCGGTGCCCGATATCGAAATCTCACGGCGGCGTCTGCCGAGAGCGGTTGGTGGGAAACATCGGTCCAGCACAGTGGAAAGGCAATGAGCTATCTCAACGTCTATGACTCTGAAGCGGCGTGGCGCCTCGTGCATCAGTTCCGGGACCCAACATCGGTGGTGATTAAGCATGCCAACCCCTGCGGAGTGGCAAGCGCTCACACGATTGATGAGGCCTACCACCTTGCGCACAATTGTGATCCGGTGAGTGCGTTTGGCGGAATCGTGGCGGTCAACCGACCGGTCACCCAGACAATGGCTGAATCGCTCGCTCCCGTCTTCACTGAGGTCGTGATTGCGCCTAGCTATGAAGAGGGCGCTCTCGAGGTATTGACCGCGAAGGCGAACCTACGAGTGCTTAGCGCAGAGAGGCCAGACGGTCGACGTTTCGATCTGCGGCCGATAGAGGGTGGCATGCTCGTACAGACCACTGACGATGTGCCGGTTGACATTGAGAATTGGTCTGTCGTCACTGATGCGAAACCGACCGACGAACAGTGGGATGACATCAAGTTCGCGTGGCAAGTCTGTGCGGCCGTTTCGTCGAATGCCATCGTGTATGCGAGAGACCGGCAGGCATTTGGCATCGGTGTTGGACAGCAAAATCGTCTTGATTCGTCTCGTATCGCTGCTGAACGTTCTGCCGGCCGCGCCGAGGGAGGGGTATGCGCGAGCGATGCATTCTTCCCATTTCGGGACGGCCTCGACGCGGCGGTTGCGGCCGGGATTCGGGCGGTGGTGCAACCGGGGGGAAGCGTACGTGACGACGAAGTGATTGCCGCTGCAAACGAGGCGGGTATTGCAATGGTGTTCACCGGGCGCCGCCACTTCCGCCACTAGACGCCGAAGTTTCGTTTTCAGCGGCGATACTGGAGACAATGTCGATGACCTCCGACCGCGCGTCTGCAACTGCGCAGGCGAACTCCTTGTCGAAAGTGCCGTATTTGCCAGCGCTTGACGGCTTGCGTGCGCTCGCAGTTGTTGCGGTGATGTTGTATCACGCCAATAGCGAGTGGCTCCCGGGTGGGTTTCTTGGCGTTGAAGTCTTCTTTGTGTTGAGTGGCTATCTCATCACGTTGCTGTTGCTCGCGGAGCATGATCGTGATGGAGCGATCGATCTCCGTTCGTTCTGGGCGCGACGAGCCCGACGACTGCTACCTGCGCTTTTCGCCGTTCTGTTGTCGGTGGCGGTCGTTGCAACTCTGCTCCGCCCCGAAACTCTTGGGAAAGTTCGTGGCGACATCATCGCCGGCTTCTTCTACGGCTCAAACTGGTTCCAGCTGTGGGTTGGCGCTGGCTACGCGGCAAGCGGTGACTTTGCTCCTCTGCGCCACCTGTGGAGCCTCGCGGTTGAAGAGCAGTTCTATCTGGTGTGGCCGCTCGTCATGATTGCGGTGACACGCAAACAGGTGGTGCGCGTTGGACGGGTGGTTCTCATTTTTGTGGGTAGCGCATTAGCTGTCACGCTGCTTGTTGCACTGCTTCATCACAGTGGACCAATCGGTGAATGCTCGGTAACACCGGACGCCTACTGGCAGATAGGGGGGCGATGCTTCTCCATCGCCGATGTGCTCTATCTCTCGACCCCGACAAGGGCGAGCGGTTTGTTGCTTGGAGCCGCCTTTGCAATGGTGTGGCGACCGAATGCCGTCATGCGAGGAAAACTGGGCAGGCGTTCGGCACGTCTTGACGCCGTCGCCATCATCGGTCTTGCGGCGTTGGCGATCTTGATCGTCAAGGTCAGCTACCTCAAGGCTGACCCAAGCGGAGCTGGAATTGTTGCTGATGGCGCATTGATGCGAGGCGGTTTCTTGTGGACCGCTCTCGCCACGTTGGCTGTGCTCGGGGCTCTTGTGCATCGACGTTCATACGTAGGACGCGTGCTAGCGATTCCGCCGTTGTTATGGCTGGGTACCCGGTCATACGGTCTTTACCTTTACCACTGGCCGATCTATCAGATTATTCGGCGGGTGGCCGGTGTACCGCTGTCGGTGGTCGAATTTGTCGTGGCGATGGTGCTCACATGTGTGATCGCAGAAGTGTCGTATCGCTATCTCGAGATGCCGATCCGGCGTGGCAGTTTCAAGGTTGAGACAGCCGCCCGTGCCCAAGCGTGGCCAATGCAGACGCAACGGATCATTGGCATGTTGGGGCTTGTCGGAGCAGTAGTCGTTGGGTTCTCAGGGTTCAGAGTCGCCACTGCGGATCTTGAACTCAACCAGATCGAGGCATCGATTGCTGCAGGCGAAGAAGAGGTGACATCGGTCGAAGAACTTCTTGGTGAGGTTACGCCGACAATCACTCAGCTCGATGCTGAACCTGCTCCCGTGGGTGCAGACGAACCTGTCGTTGCCACAACTGCACCTGCCGCTGTCGCCGTTCCACAGCGTGATCCAGTTCAATTCTTGGCGATCGGTGACTCAGTGATGCTTGGCGCAGCTGGAGTGCTTCGCGAGCGCGGGTACACCGTAAATGCAGAGAAGAATCGACAGTTTAAGGGGACGCTTGAATTTCTGCAGCAACTGAAAGACGCAGGAACATTCGGTGATGTTCTCGTCGTTCACCTCGGCACCAACGGGCCGATCGCTCGAGATGATCTCGATACCTTCTTGGAGATTGTCAGTGAGGTGCCGCTGGTTGTCATACTGAACGTTCGAGGTGAAGTCGCGTGGCGATCATCAAATAATCAACTTCTTGCTTCGATCGATGCAGAGGGCGACAACATTGTGGTCATCGACTGGCTCACAGAATCAAAGAATTGCGCTCGTGCCTGTTTTAGTGATGATGGGATACATCTGTTGGGTAACGGCCAAGTGTTTTACGCAGACTTGATTCGAAATATCACTGGAACGTAGAGCTGGTGGCTTTGGAGGAGCCTTGCGGCCACTGTCCGTTTAGTTGAAACAACGTTCACGGGCGTACGCTGGAGGCATGTCAACTCCAGTACGTGTGGCGGTCACCGGTGCCGCCGGTCAGATCGGTTACTCGCTTCTTTTCCGCATCGCTTCAGGTTCGATGTTGGGTCCTGACACAACAGTTGCTCTGCAATTGCTGGAGATCACTCCGGCCCTCGGAGCCCTTGAGGGGGTCAAGATGGAGCTCGACGATTCGGCCTTCCCGCTGTTGAGTTCAATTACGTGCACCGATGATGCCGATGTTGCGTTCGGCGATGCTGATGTTGCGCTCCTCGTTGGCGCCATGCCGCGCAAGGCAGGCATGGAGCGCTCTGATCTCCTGTCTGCAAACGGTGGAATTTTCAAGCCCCAAGGTGAAGCGCTGTCACGTTCTGCGAAGCGCGACGTCAAGATCCTTGTTGTCGGCAACCCAGCGAATACCAATGCGTTGATCGCTCAGCAGAATGCGCCCGACCTTGATCCCGGGCGTTTCACGGCAATGACCCGACTTGACCACAACCGAGCCGTAACGCAGATCGCTCAAAAACTTGATGCATCGGTGAACGATGTTCGCAACATGACGATTTGGGGTAATCACTCGACTACCCAGTACCCCGACCTTTTCCATTGTGAGGTCGATGGCAAGAACGCCTACGAGGCAGTGAATGACCACGAGTGGGTTGATTCGGTATTCATTCCGACGGTTGCGAAACGCGGAGCTGCGATCATCGATGCCCGAGGAGCATCATCCGCTGCGTCGGCTGCAAATGCTGCTGTCGACCACATTCGTTCGTGGTCGCTGGGAACCGCCCCGGGTGACTGGGTATCGATGTCAATTCCGTCAGATGGTTCATATGGCGTCCCAGAGGGAATTATCTCTTCATTCCCATGCACTTGTGAGAACGGCGAGTACAAGATCGTTCAGGGTCTCGATATCGACGACTACAGCCGTGGAAAGATCGACGCATCTGCTGGTGAACTCGTTGAGGAACGTGATGCCGTTAGCGAACTCGGCTTGATCTAGCAGGATGCTCGGTAAGCCGAGCTCATATCACCTCTACGACACCGCAATTCGGCACGCAAGGTGCATCATGGTGTCAACTCCGCGCTTGAGTTCTTCGTCTGAGATGCGGACTGTTGATCCGTCATCGCCGAGTACGTCAGACACGGTCATCATCGCTAGCGCCTCGATGTCATGAGTGGCGGCGACGGTGTACATCATCGCCGCTTCCATTTCGACGCCGACATGCCCGGTTGACTTCCACTTTGCGAATGCGGTGGGGTCAGGATCGTAGAACAGGCCACTCGTCACGATGGGCCCAACATGCACAGTGCTGCCTTCCGCCGAGGCGAGATCTACAGCGGCCCGAACGAGAGCAAACGTTGCTGTCGGGGAGAACCCGCTGACACCTGAATAGCGAATTGGGGTGGTGTCATCCGCGGTGGCACTCATTGCAACGACGGTGTCGCCCATCTTCATTCCATCGAGAAGACCACCGCAGGTGCCGACCCGCACGAAGCGACGGGCGCCAAGTTGCGCAAGTTCTTCGAAGACTATGCCAGCCGACGGGCAGCCCATACCGGTCGTTTGCACACTGATCGGACGGCCTTCGAACGTACCGGTGTATCCGAGCATTCCGCGTTCTGAATTGACGAGTTGAAAACCTGGGTCAAAGAACGTCTCTGCGATATGCGTGGCTCGATTGGGATCTCCGGGGCACAACACGTGTTCGGCGTAGTCGCCGGGCTCTGCTCGCAAGTGAATTGGCATGTGGAAAGACTATGCGAGGTCTTACGCAAGGTAGCTAGTGCGCACCCGCACCGTGTTGAACACTGCATCGAGTGCGGCGAACACCTCTTGGGCACCCATCAGCGCCTCGCGATCACCGAAGAGCAGAATCTTCCCCGTCACAAACGCCTCTTGAGCATTGAGTTCGCCGGTCGCAACCGCAATTGCGGTCTCATAACTTTGCTGCATCTTAACATCTTCAGGGTCGGCGGGGCCTGCGCCAAAGGCGGCAACACCGTCAGCAACCTGGAGGTGATAGGTCACGTCGCCCTCTGGGGCATCTTCCACTACCTGAGTGACGCCGATTGAGTGGCGAGTTGCGAGATCAGCGAGTTCTGCACTTTCACGAACCTCGCGACTGAGTTCGCGTATCCAGGCGAGTGAGAGATAGTCGATCATCTCTTCGTTGTAATTGTCATCGGTGCTCACAGGAGTCCTATTCTGCCGCGTGTGGACATCGAACCGGTCGAAGAGAGCCTGCATGAAGGTTGTATCGATGAATGGTGGTTTGGTTGGTGGGTGCCCGGCGGCGCGGGCGGTATCTGCGGACATCGTTCTGACCCGGTGCAACGACTCCTCGGATATTGGTGGGCGTGGATCGCTCCGGGCGAGAAGTTGTTGCATATCGCCGACTGGGAAATTCCGATGCGGACGACAGACGGCCTCATGAAAGGTGAGCTGTTATGGGCTGAACATGTCTGCGAATTTCCGCACGAGCAGTGGACGGTATCGAACGAGTCTCGAGCAACCGCGATCGACGACCCCACCGATCTCAAGGGGTTGGGGTATGGCATGCCGACGGCAATTGCGTCAGATCTCGAGTGGTACGCAATAAGCCCTTCAGTGTTGCTCGATGAAGGACATGGGTACGAGCAGTCTGGGGTTGTGCATGGGGTCGTTGAGGTGGAGGGGCGGTCACCGTTTGGTCTCGATGAGGTTTCTGCATGGAGATGCCATCGTTGGTGGACCAACGGGTCAGATATCCCGAAGATGGTGATGTTGAGCACATCAGACCGTGAGGCTGATGTCATCTTCCAGACACCTGAGGCCTCGCTGTGGACCTTCAGTCTTGATGAACACGGGTGGTCTCAGGTCATGTAGTCGGCGTCCGACAAG
>Ga0066378_10000719_pt1 | contig 13432 bp, 13 predicted proteins | sample Knorr_S23_td_DCM_FD_70947 | JGI IMG/M metagenome (GOLD analysis project Ga0066378, IMG submission 70947) | Marine microbial communities from Southern Atlantic Ocean transect - Knorr_S23_td_DCM_ad_71m_LV_A | ecosystem: Environmental > Aquatic > Marine > Oceanic | place: Southern Atlantic ocean...
ACTTTGATATTATGTAAAATCAATTTATCAATGAATGCTTTATTCCTATTCATATCGTAGAGATCACCAAACTCGTATGCTTTTGTTTTATCACTACTAAATTCAGTAACTGACGAGCTAAAAAATCTTTTTTGATAGTCTCTCAATAGGTTTTTATTATCTACAGCTGCCTCAACAGTTGCAATACTTGATAAGTACTGATTTCTAATAGTAAACCCAAATGATATTGTTCCGTAATTTGTTTCTTGGAGATGTCCTCTTGAGCTACCTTGCTCAAAAAGTATAGCTAGAGCACCTTGAACATCTGGATAAGATGAACCATAACCTGGGTAGGTTTCATCAAATGATTCTTTTGTATAATAAAACGAACCAATACTATCTAAAGCTTTTGAATAATATTTTGCAAATATTGGACTTAATACACTATAATTTTCATCAGGAATTAACGGCTTTAAAGATGCATTTGGTTTCATTGGTTCAAAAAAGTATGTGCTATTAGTACCCATTTCATGGAAATCTGTAACAACATTTGGATACCAACTATGGAACCATTTTAGTTTATTTTCACTTTCTGGATTTATTCCTAATAACCAGTCTCTATTTAAATCAAACCAGTAGTGATTAGTTCTACCTCTTGGCCATGACTCATTGTGTTCAGCATCATTCTCATCAGAGACAAGATTTATAGATTTATATTGATTAGCCCACTGAGAATGTCTATCTCTTCCATCTGGATTTATAGTTGGATCAATAAAAATTATGGACCTATCTCTAAATTTTTTTATTTTGTTACTTTCAGAAGCAACCATGGTGTAAGCGGTTAGCATTGCAGCCTCAGAGCTTGATGGCTCATTTCCATGAACACCGTATCCAAGATTAATGATGATTGGAAGGTTATTATCAATTTTATCTTTGTTTTCTGGATTGGTGTATTTTAAATGTATTCTCTGTATTTCACCTATATTATTTAAGTTGGAGGAGGATGAAACTGTAAGCATTACTAATTTTCTTCCTTCATGTGTTCTACCATATTCAATTATCTGAGCATTATCAGAACTATTTGATAAATAATTTAAATACGATATTATCAAATCATGTCTAGTATGTTCAAACCCAATTTCATAACCAAGAAATTCTTCAGGACTCATGATTTTATCATTATATGGTCCATTATTTTTCAAAAAATAATCTTGGGCATTAATTTGAACTGTTATTAAAAGGAAAAGAATTAAATTAATTATCTTCATTGCTACTAATTAAAATTAAACCAAATTGAGTACTCAAAATACAAATTATTGGAAAGAAAATCTGAAATATGTTGGAATTCTTTTATCTGTATGGTTTCTAGTTTCTTTTTGTTTCTCAATTTTATTCAAAGATTTTTTAGATACATTTTATTTAGGAGGATTTAAGTTAGGGTTTTGGTTTGCTCAACAAGGATCGATGTATGTTTTTGTCATTCTTATTTTTATCTATGTTCATTTGATAAATAAGCTTGATAAAAAATATGGATTTAATAAAAAAGATTAAAAATGGATGTTCAAACCTGGACTTATATTATTGTTGGTATTACCTTTTTAATATATATATCTATAGCTATTTGGTCTAAAGCTAGCTCTACTAAAGAATTTTATATTGCGGGTAAAGGAGTTTCTCCTCTTGCCAATGGTATGGCAACCGCAGCTGATTGGATGTCTGCAGCGTCTTTTATTTCTATGGCTGGAATAATTGCTTTTGCAGGTTATGATGGATCAGTCTATTTAATGGGCTGGACTGGTGGGTATGTTTTGTTAGCTTTATTACTTGCACCATATCTACGAAAATTCGGAAAATTTACCGTACCAGATTTTATTGGAGAAAGATATTATTCAAATAGAGCAAGATTGGTTGCTGTTTTTTGTGCTCTTGCGGTATCATTTACATATGTTGCTGGTCAGATGAGAGGAGTAGGTATCGTTTTCTCTAGATTTCTCGAGATTCCTATTGAGTCAGGTGTAATTGTTGGAATGGTAATAGTTTTATTTTATGCAGTTTTAGGAGGAATGAAAGGCATAACCTATACTCAGGTTGCTCAGTACTGTGTTCTAATTTTTGCATTTATGGTTCCTGCATTTTTTATTTCTCTTCAAATGACAGGAAATTTTATCCCTCAAATTGGGATGGGATCTCAAATAAATGATGGATCGGGTATTTTTCTTCTCGAGAAATTAGATCTGCTTTCTAAAGACTTAGGGTTCAATGAATATACTTCTGGATCCAAATCGGTTTTTGATATATTCTGTATCACTTTAGCACTAATGGTAGGAACAGCTGGACTACCTCATGTAATTGTAAGATTTTTTACTGTGAAAAGGGTCAGTGATGCTAGAAAGTCTGTTGGATTAGCTCTTCTTTTCATTACAATATTATATACAACCGCTCCTGCTGTCTCTGTCTTTTCAAAATTAAATCTTATTGAAACAGTTAGTGAAAAAGAGTATTCTACGATGCCAGATTGGTTCAAAAATTGGGAGAATACTGGATTAATTACTTATGATGATAAAAATAATGATGGAATAATTAACTATAATAATTATGAAAATAATGAATTAATAATTGATAATGATATTATGGTTTTAGCTAATCCTGAAATTGCTAATTTACCTGCTTGGGTTATTGCGTTAGTAGCTGCAGGTGGATTGGCAGCAGCCCTCTCTACTGCAGCAGGGTTATTATTAGTTATTTCTACTTCAGTTTCAAACGACTTAGTTAAAAAGATTTTTATGCCTAATATATCTCAAAAAAGAGAATTACTAATAGCAAGAATTTCTTCTTTTTTTGCAGTTATAGTAGCTGGATATTTTGGAATAAATCCTCCAGGTTTTGTTGCTGCGGTAGTTGCTCTAGCATTTGGTCTGGCTGCTGCTTCCTTTTTTCCTGCTATAATTCTGGGTATTTTCTCCAAAAGAATTAATAAAGAAGGAGCTATATCTGGTATGATTGTTGGAATTTCTCTAATGCTCTACTACATGGCTAAATTTAAATTAGGATGGTTAGGGCCTATACCTCCTTCTTCAGAATGGTGGTTTGGTATTTCACCAGAAGGATTTGGATCTATTGCTATGTTATGTAATTTTTTAATTTCAATTGTAGTGTCATATTTAACCTCGCCTCCTCCACAAAAAGTAGTTCAGTTGGTAGAAGACATCAGAATTCCTGAAAACTAATTTTTTTTAAAAAATATTTTTTCTTCAATGGATTTCCATAATATAAGAGAAGCGTATGTATTGTATGGAGCCCAAGATTTAATCAGATTATTTAATATCTTATCATTTAAGGTTTCTATATTATAATTGAGTTTGATGCTATTTAATAGAGCAATATCTTTTTTTGAAAAAATATTCTCTCTAAATAAAATAAATATTAGAAACATCTCTGCTGTCCAACTCCCTACACCTTTTATAGTAGTTAATTCATTAATTATTTTATCATTATCTAAACTATTAAAGTTTATATTATTGTCAAGAAAGTATTGGTAAACATTTTTTATATAATTTACTTTCATTCTCGATATCCCTATACCTTTTAATTTACTATCATTAATTTCTAATATTTCATTATTTGTCATTCCTGAAATCAAATGATTAAATTTTTTTTTAATAGAAATAGCTACTTTGAAGCTAATTTGTTGTTCAATAATTAATTCGGCTATAGCTTTTGCATAATTTTTGTTATACCTGTCCTCAATATCTATTTCTCTACCCAATTTTGAAATCAAATATTTCATAACTGGATCAGATTCAAGATATTTAAATGCTTTTTTATATGCTTTTTTAACCTCCATTTTCGATAAATGATTTCATTTTTTTTATTTCATTTTTTCCTATTCTACAACAGCCTCCAACTATGTCTGGACTTTCATTAATCCAACTTGAAAATTCCTCATTATTAATTTTTTTCTCCCCGAACCAAGTTTTAAACTTACTATTAAAATTTTCACCTGAATTTGGATAGACTAAAATTTTTTTATTAGAATATTTTCGTAGTTTTTTTATTGCTTTTTTAGTAAGATTTGGATTAAAACAATTTAGACCAATAGTTGTAATTTGATTAGATTTCGATAATATCTTACATGCTTCCTCTAAGGAAGAACTATCTCTTAAATTTAAATCATTGTTGCATGTCATTGATACCCATACTTCTTTTTTATATGCTTCTACGAGATCATTTATTATTTTTACTTCTCTTAAGCATGGTATAGTTTCGTAAAGAATAATATCAATGTCTAGGTCATGTATAATTTCTGAATTCTCTTGATGAAATTTTTTTATTTTACTATCACTTAATTCGTAAAATCCAGTGTATTCTGATCCATCAGAAAGGTATGATGCGAATGGTCCAAAACTTCCGACTATTTTAATTTTATTTTGTCCTGTTTTTAATATTGCCTTTTTTACTAAATCAACTGATTGTCCAAATATCCTTCTTATTTCCGAAATATTATACCCTTCTTCCCTAAGACTTCTGACACTTAGTTGATATGATGACGTTGTCACATAATCACTCCCGGATTTAATATAATCAACATGAATATCTTCTATTACTTGTGGATTTTTAATAAGGATTTCACCAGTCCATAGATTGGTATTAAGTTTATATCCTTTTTCTTCAATAGGATATGATAGACTCCCATCTAACAATTTTATTTTTTTTCTCATAATGTATTTATAAGATACTCTGTTTCCAGGGGTAGGTCTTCAACTTTTACAATATGATAAGTATTATAATAAGGATGTAAAATTAGGAGATTCATACTGGACACAATAAGTCCATAATTTTTTTCTAAGATATACTTGTAAATATTTTGTTGGAGACAGTACTTATTGTAATCTGTTGAGCTCATATGCCCCAATCCATTTAAACAATTTTCGAAAGGATTATCTTTTTCAACTTCACCATTTGAATTAATAATTTTTTTTGATCTTTTCCAATCAAATAGGAATACTTCACTATTTGATTTTTTATATACCATATCGATTGTGCCTGCTAATATTTTTTCTTCATCAAAAACTCTCCATTCTGTTCTGAATGGTTCGTAATTAGTTTTAATAAATTTTTCATGAAAATGCATGAACTTTTCTAATTCAGGTGAATTATCATATTTTTTTTCATTATAAAAATTTTCGATTTGATTGTGAAGATTTGTTCCTTCATTTCTTGCTTTATCTCCAAGTTCAGCCCATCTTTTTAATATATCCTCAACTTTTTCACCAGTTTTTCGACTTTCATTATTTGCCCAATAATTTTTATCAAACTTTGGAAAAAATTCACTAATTAATTGAGTGACTGATTTTGCATTTTTATTTCCATCTATTGTATAGATATGATCTTCTTCATTGAAATTTATTCTCTTATCTCTCTCGTGTATGTTTAAATCTTTAAGATCTTTCATCTTTGCAATATTACTAATGATTTAATCCAATTATTTATAAAAAAAACTATATTTAATTTTTAACCAAACAATTAAGATTTATGGAAGTTAATGAATTACTAGTTCCTACTATACTTGGAGGAATTTGTATATTAATAAGTATTTATGGTCTAGCTATTGCTAAAGATAGAAAATATGCACTAGGTGGGCTTTTTTTATATTCTCTTATCCCTATTAGTCATAGGATGGGAATTTTTTTAGAAAACCCAGAAGATTATTTTAGTTTAGTAACTGCTTTAATCTTTGTGTGTCAAGCAATTATTGCCATACCAGTAGGTGGTTTTCTGAGTCCTAACTCAGACCCTGTTCAAAAAACATGGTCTCTGAAAGTTCAGCTTACGATATTAGTTATTAATGCTTCATTTGCAGCATTGATTCTTAGTGATCCAATGGTACCAACAATTATTGGAGCATATCATGCTATTTATGCTTTAATGATGTTAGTTGCTATTTCAAAAACGTTAGCTGGTAAAATGGATATGAAATAAATTTTATAAAAATTTCATTAAATTAAAGGTCTAATAACTAGACCTTTAATTTTTTACTATGAAATATTTTCCATTATTAATCTTACTTTTAATAAACTCCTCAATTACTTTATCACAGACAAGATCTATCGATGCTGAAAGTAGTGTAGTCACCAATCATTTTGTTACTGTTAACGGGAATAGAATCCCATATTCAGCTACAGCTGGTACGCTTCCTGTCTGGAGTGACGATGATAAAGCTGTTGCTACCTTATTCTATACTTACTATAAAAGATCTGATGTAAAAGATAATACAAATAGACCTATTTTCTTCTCATTTAACGGTGGTCCAGGAGCAGCATCTATTTGGATGCATATGGGTTATACAAGTCCTAGAGTTTTAAATATTGATGATGAAGGATATCCTATTCAGCCATATGGAACGAAAGAAAATCCCTACTCAATTATTGATGTGGCAGATATTGTTTACGTAAATCCAGTTAATGTTGGTTTATCAAGAATTTTAGATAAAGAATATGATAGATCAAATTTTTTTGGTGTTAATTCAGATATAAAATATCTAGCACAGTGGATTGAAGACTTTATTAATAAATATAATTTATGGTTATCTCCGAAATACTTAATAGGTGAGAGTTATGGTACTACTCGTTGTTCCGGTCTTGCATTAGAACTTCAAAGTAGATGGCATACAACTTATCTAAATGGAGTAATATTAGTTTCTCCTACTGGGTTAGGGATTAAAAGAGACGGTCCAGTGAATTCAGCCCTTAGGATACCATATTTTGCGGCTACTGCTTGGTACCATAATAAACTAGATAAAGATTTGCAGTCAAGAGAACTATTAGATTTATTGGATGAGGTTGAAAAATTTTCAGTTAATGAATTTCTTTCAGCAGTTACTTTAGGAAACTCTATTTCAGAAACAGAAAGATCTGAAATTGCTAGAAAAGCTGCAAGATATTCTGGACTTAGTGAGCGTGATTTTATTGATAATAACTTAGATGTTACCGACCAATATTTTTGGAAAAAATTATTATATGATGAAGGATATATCCTTGGTAGACTTGACTCAAGATACAGAGGAATTGATAAGAAAAATTCTGGAGTTTCTGTTGGTAGCTACCCTGAATTAGATGCGTGGGATCATGCATTTACTCCTGCAATGCAAGACTATTTGAAAAATGATCTTAGATATAAAACTAATATGAATTATAATGTTTGGGGTAATGTTAGACCATGGAATAGAGATAATGATAGGACAGGTGATAACCTAAGACAAGCAATGGCCAAAAACCCATTCCTTAATGTTATGATCCAATCAGGATACTATGATGGCGCAACTCAATATTTTGATGCAAAATATACTATGTGGCACATCGATCCAAGTGGTAAAATGAAGGATAGGCTATCATTCAAAGGTTATGAAAGTGGTCACATGATGTACTTAAGAAGAGAGGATCTTAAAAACTCCAATGATGATATAAGAGAATTTATAAGAAATACTATTCCGTCAAAACCGGCTAAATATTAATTACTAGTTTTAAGAGGATCTTCACGTACAGATATAATTTCTGAGAAAGATTCACCATTTTCTAACTCTAGAAATAATTTATATTTTCCTGGCTTTACGACATAGCTTTCATATAATTTATCACCAAATATTTTTTTTCCATTAGCATACATTCCGTAATCATCAAGAAATGATTTTCTTAATTTATTTATCTCATCGAATGAATTCAGATTTTTAAAATCATATTGTTTTAAATTTTTCTTATCAATGACAACATCTTTCAATTCATCAATTAGATTTATGAATTTAGTTTTGTAATTAATTAATTCATCTGAATTTCTATCTAACTCAAATGGCCAAATAAATCTATTCAAACCATTATTTAAGGAAATATCTCTTTTATAGAGATTGCTTCCTGAACCGTTAGTAATAGTTAATTTTCCTTTTATTTCTGTTTTACTATAAAAATTTATAATTGCTCCATAAGGGGGATTTTCACCTCTAAATTCAAAATAAGGTTGCTTTCTTCCAGTGTTAATTTTTATCCATTTTGTTGACTCTCTCGAGGGAATAATTTTATTTGAATTAAAATTTAAATTTCTAAGAGGGGATATATCATCTAAAATCCAAATACTTTTTCCATGAGTACCAGCAATCAAATCTCCATCTCGAGGATGAATTACTAAATCATGAACTGCTACGCTTGGAAGATTAGATCCTAACTTTTCCCATATTTTTCCTTGGTTAATAGTAAAATAAACAGATTTTTCAGTTCCAACAAACAATAAATTCTCATCTATATAATCTTCTTTTATAACATATACTGAATAATCTTTTGGCAGGTCAGAAGTAATATTTTTCCATGATTTACCATAATCATCTGTCATAAAAACATATGGCTTATTATCATCAAATCTATGATTATCAAATGATACATATGCTCTTCCTTTTTTATGTTTTGAAGCTTCAACTCTACTAACCCAAGTTTTTTGAGGAACTCCTACAATATTTGGTCTAACATTATACCAAGTATCTCCATTATCTATCGTAACTTGTACATTTCCATCATCAGTTCCTACCCAAATTACATCCTTATCAATCGGAGTATCACTAATTGTAATTATTGTGAAATGATTTTCTCCTCCTGTATTACTATTTGTTAAACCCCCTCCATCTGATGTATTTCTTAAACTTTTATCATTTGTAGTTAAATCTGGACTAATTATTTTCCAATTATCTCCTCTATCATCAGACTTGAATAAATGGTTTGATCCAAAAAATACTCTTTTTGAATTATTTGATGAAATTATAAAAGGACTACTCCAATTAAATCTAAATTGGGGAGGTAGTAATGGTCTATCTGGTCTTTCTCTAAAGAACCAATGTTCTCCAGGATCAATAGTGTATCTATTTCTTGTCTCATCATAGTCATACTCAACATATTCACTAAAGTTTGAAATTGTTTCTGGAGTAGGGGTTATAAAGGTATATTCTCTTGTCTCAATATTTTGTCTCGCAACAAATCCAACATGATTCACAGTATAAACAGTTCTCCAATCCTCAGGATCAATTTGAGTATGAAATCCATCACCCTCGGCAATCCATGTACTATGCATATTCAAAATTCCTCTATATTCTCTGCTATTGCTAGGTGTCATCCATAACCCGTTATCTTGTAATCCACCACCAACATAGTATGGGTCTCTCATATCAACTCCGATTGCATAGTATTGTCCTATTGCCATATTATTATGTGAGAGCCATGTTCTACCTCCGTCAACAGATAATCTAGATCCTTGGTCTGTTGCCAGATACATTATGTTATTATCATAAGGTGCTATCCACATATCATGATCATCTCCACCATCTGTTCTCCATCTTCTTGAATAAAAATTTTTTCCTCCATCATTTGAAATCATAAATCCTCTTGAGACAACATATATATTTTCTGGGTTTATTGGGTCAATCTCTATTTGACCATGGTAAAATGGTCTTACAGCATGTTTTAATAAAAAGTTCCAAGATTCACCTCCATCATAAGATATGTAAACTCCAGTCCCGGGTTCTCCATCAGGAATATTTTCATCTGCCTCATATGCCATTACCATTATATCTGGATTACTGAGGTGAATAGAAATATCTATCATTCCACTTTTACCTTTAGCAAGACCATTTGTCACTTTTCTCCAACTCTTTCCACCATCTGTACTTTTAAATAAGCCTCCCTCTTCTCCGCCACTTACAAAGCTTGCAGGTTGTCTAAGTCTATGATAAAAACCCGCAAACATAATATCTGGGTTTGTGGGATGAAAAATTATTTCAGTACATCCAGTTTTTCCATCATCTGGTAATCCTCCTAAAACTTTTTCCCAAGAATTTCCGCCATCAAGTGTTCTGAATAAACCTCTTTCTCCAGAATAGCCCCATAAGTGACCAACTGCAGCAGCATAAACAGTATTCGAGTTATTTGGATGAATTTCTATCTCAGCAATTTGATGAGTTGATTTTAGTCCCATGTTACTAAATGTTTTTCCACCATCAGTCGATTTATAGATTCCATCTCCCCAAGCACTTGAATTTCTATTTGCAGATTCTCCTGTTCCGACCCATATTGTGTTCAAATCATTTTGATCAAATTTTACTGATCCTATAGAGCCAGCACCATATTTATCAAAAATGCTTTCCCAGGTAACTCCTGCATTATCTGATTTAAATACACCTCCAGAAGCAGATGCAATTAAAACCTTTCTATAATCTTTATTTGAAGCATCTATTGCAGCAATTCTGCCCATCATATTTGCAGGTCCGATATTTCTCCATAATAAATTTTTTGTGTTCAGATTTTGAGAGTAAATTCCATTATATAAAATTAAAAGGAGGGATAGAGATATTAATTTTTTCATGTTTCAGGTTTTTATAAAGATACATTATAATAATTTTTTTAAATACTTAATAATTTGAGTGAAAGAATAGAATCTAGTTTTGAAAAAATATTAAATTATTCCACACACGGAATAGGATTTATTTTAAGTTGCATTGGTCTATTTTTTTTAGTTAATAAGTCTTTAACACTTCAAAAAGATTTTAGTCTAATTTCATCAATGATTTATGGTTTTTCATTAAGTGGTATGTATTTATCCTCAACACTTTACCATTATTTTATCGACTCTAAGTTTTCAAATTTTCTTCAGAAAATAGATCACATAAGTATTTACTTATTAATTGCAGGTTCATACACACCGCCTTTATTGTTAAAATTAAATTATAGTCTAGGCTCAGAAATTTTTATTATAATATGGTCTTTAGCTGTGGTAGGTATAATTCATAAAATATTTTTTTTTCAATATTATAGTAAGGCTTCGCTTTTGATATATCTATTTATGGGTTGGTTAATTATAATAGATTTTAATTCGGTATTAAAGGTATTTTCTACAGATGGTATTGCTTTAATGGTTTCTGGTGGAATATTTTATACATTGGGAACAGTATTTTATGCTAGAGATAGAATGAAATATAATCATGTTATATGGCATGTATTTGTGATGGCAGGTTCGGCATGCCATTATTTTTTGATATTCGGAATAATTTAGTTTTTCTTAATAAAATAAACTCTATTATAATTTGCCTCAAATTTTCTATTCATCAGCTCATTATAGATTTCAGCAGACTCTATAATTAATGTATCTCCATCTATTGTCAATGTATTTTCTATCTTTTGATTATAATTATGGAAGATATCCATCTTATCACCATCTAACTTAAAATCATAAAATTTCCTTTCTCCATTTTTGAAAGTCATTTCAATATAATTCCATTCATTTATATACATCTCTCTATCTCCAAAAAAATTGCAATGTGAAACTTGAAAACCAAGAGCATCATTTTCAATACATACTCTTTCCCAGTTTCCAACTAAATTTTCTATTGCCACTTCTTCTTCATTAGTATTTGTAAATAAAAAAATAAATAGAATTTTGAAGATCACTTTATGATTCTTTTATCGTAGTTGTCAACTCTAATAAAGTTAATGGAATTATTAGATTCAATTTCATCATAATCTGCATATTTTATTTTAGCAAGTGCAGATACAAGACCTTTTGTCTTCTTTTCCTCATCATGAGTATTAATTGTATTTTTTGGCTTAATTTGATTAAATAACTCATAAACGTTATCCATACCTGGATTTACTTTACCACCCATTATTTTGGGAATCTCAAATTCAGTAAATGTTGTGATAAGTAATGATACTGAATACTTATTTATAATCTCAAGTTGTTTTGAACTTAGAGCAAAACCATGAGGTGCATAAAAAATTGCTTCCTTGTCTTTATTTATAATTACTACCGCATAATAAATTGGATCTAGTATCTTATCAGGCCTGAATGAAATAAAAGATAGACCTTCAAATTCTGTTTTTTCATTTTCTTTGAGATGTAATATTTTTCTATTGGGAAACTTTTTTTTAAGTTTTTTGAAAGCTTTATCAGTAGCAATTATAGGCTTCTTATCAGAGATATTTTTTAAAGTTTCTATGTGACAATGGTCTTCATAATTTTGAGAAATTAATAAAAATTGAAATTCTGGTAAATCTGATATTTTAACGGGTTCTTTTATATGCCACTGTTCATTAAGCCATTTAAATCCATCAATTTCAGATCCTATTAACCAAGGATCTACTACAAAACTGTTTTTGCCATATTCGATATGCCATGAAGAGTCAAGATTAAGCCTTTTAATTGATAACATTAAAATATATTAATTAATATTAAGTTAAACTTAAATGGTGAATTCTAAAATTAAAAAAATAATATTTCTAACATTTATAATAATTCCCTATACCGGGTATACGAGTAAAATAAAATTGGGATTACATGGAGGAATAAACTTTTCAACAATTACTGCATCAAATGCTACAAAGGAATTTAATATGGGAAAAGGTTTTCTTCCAGGACTACTTTTCGGAATAGTATCTGAATATAGCTTAGATAATGACATCCATTTAGTTACTGAAATTAATTACTCCTCAAAAGGCTACTTAAATAATCAATCAGGTATTAGGGTAAAATCTTATTCAAAGTATTTTACTATACCTATAAAGGTTAGAGTTTATACTGAAAATAAATTAGGATTAGAGATAGGCCCATACTTTGGTTTTGCATTTAGAGAATACTCTAAAAATAATCTAACTCAAACTAAGGTTTATGGATCTATTGGTAATAACATATTTAACGAACCACCTGATACTCTAAAGCCTTTTGATTTAGGTATTCAGTCAGGTTTATCATATGCATTAAATAATATTAATATTTCAGGACTAATTTCTTTTGGTATTTTGAATATTAGACCAGGAGGTGGACTAGGAAGTTCTATAAGGAATTTATCAACTCAAATTAGAGTTACTTATAATTTGCTTAATTTAGATTAAATGAGAAAAGTTAAAAGAGACAGTTATAATGGGATTTTAGGTGGTGTTTGTGAGGGTTTAGGTGAATATTTTTCTATTGATCCAGTTATAATTAGATTAATGTTTATTACAACATCATTAATGTTAGGAGGTGGAATATTAACCTATATTATAGCGTGGATTATAATACCAGACAGATACTAATCAATATCTTCTAATAAAAGATATACCATACCAAGAGTTCCATCAATAAAATTACCCACTCTAATATTTTCATTAGGACTGTGTTGGTTGTTATCCTTATTAACTGAGGGATAAGTTAAGGCTGGAACATTTAATGTGGTGACAAAAGGTGAAATAGGAATAGATCCTCCAGATGTCCTTTTTTTTATAGGATCTTCAAGAAAAGCTTTTTTTAGTGCTCTCGTAGCCCAATTACCAATTGGTGAATTTATTTCTGTTCTATATGCTAAATAACTAATCTTAGAATCATATCTAATTATATTTTTTTTAGTAAGCCTTTCTTCACTTGATGGTTCTCTACCTTCAATAACATAAGC
>Ga0066378_10000721_pt1 | contig 13423 bp, 14 predicted proteins | sample Knorr_S23_td_DCM_FD_70947 | JGI IMG/M metagenome (GOLD analysis project Ga0066378, IMG submission 70947) | Marine microbial communities from Southern Atlantic Ocean transect - Knorr_S23_td_DCM_ad_71m_LV_A | ecosystem: Environmental > Aquatic > Marine > Oceanic | place: Southern Atlantic ocean...
AAAAATCACTTTAATATTGCAAAAAAAAAAGAGGTTATTTTTACATCTGGTACAACTCACGGTATTAATCTTATTGCCTCGGGGTATTCAAATATTTTGCAAAAAGGGGATGAGATAATAGTTTCAAATCTAGAACATCACTCTAATATTGTTCCTTTACAAATGTTAGCTGAGAAGACAAGTTCAATTTTAAAGGTTATACCAATGAATTTGTCTGGTGATTTAGATCTAAAAGCATATAAAAAATTACTTAATAATAAAACTAAATTAGTTTTTGTTAATCATGTTTCAAATTCTCTAGGGACAATTAATCCAATCAAAGAAATAATTAAAGAAGCGCATATTCATGATGCAAAAGTTTTGATTGATGGTGCGCAATCCGCCCCTCATATTAAAACAGATCTAATTGATTTGAATGCTGATTTTTATGTCACATCAGCGCACAAACTTTGTGGCCCAACAGGTATTGGTTTTTTATATGGTAAGGAGGTGCTATTAAATGAGCTACCTCCTTATCAAGGTGGAGGAGAAATGATTTCTGAAGTTACATTTGAGAAAACATCATATGCAGATTTACCTCACAAATTTGAGGCAGGAACACCTAACATATCAGGCGTTATTGCTTTTGGTGCAGCTTTAGATTATCTAAATGGAATTGGTTTAAAAGAAATTGAAAACTATGAAAATGAATTATTGAAATATGCAACTAAAAAGTTAAAAGAAGTTAAGGGATTGAGGATTTTTGGTGAAGCTAAAAATAAAATTTCTGTTATTTCCTTTAATATAGAAAGTATTCATCCATACGATTTAGGAAGCATATTAGATAAAATGGGTATAGCTGTTCGAACTGGGCAACATTGTGCTCAGCCCGTAATGGATTTTTATCAAATTCCAGGAACAGTTAGGGTATCATTTTCTTTTTACAATACAAAAAAAGAAATAGATTTTTTAATTTTGGCTATTAATAAAGCAATTAAAATGTTATCATAATTTGAACTCTATAAGTAAAATACAAAAAGAATTAGTTGAGGAGTTTTCATTCTTTGAGGACTGGATGCAAAGATATGAGCATATGATTGATTTGGGAAAATCTTTACCTCTAATTAAAGAGAAATATAAAACAGACGATAATATTATAAAAGGTTGTCAAAGTAAAGTTTGGATGCATGCTGAATTAGAGGAAACAAAATTGATTTTTACGGCTGATAGTGATGCAATTATTACTAAGGGTATAATTGCAATTTTAATAAGAGTTTTTTCAAAACAACACCCGGATGAAATACTTAATGCTGACACAAAATTTATTGACCAAATTGGTTTAAAAGAACACTTATATCCAACTAGAGCCAATGGCTTGGTTTCTATGATTAAACAAATCAAAATGTATGCATTGGCATATAAAACTCAAATAAACTAATATGGAGCAGAATAAAAAAAATAATTCTGTGCCTCTTGGTGATGAAATTGTGAAAGTTTTAAAATCAATTTTTGATCCAGAAATCCCTGTTGATATATATGAACTTGGACTAATTTATGATGTTTTTGTTAATGAAGATAATGATGTTAAAATTGTAATGACTTTAACATCTCCAAATTGTCCTGTTGCTGAAAGTTTACCCCAAGAAGTTAAAGAAAAAGTTAGCTCCATTAATTTAGTTAATGAAGTTGAAATTGAAATGACCTTTGAACCTCCTTGGTCCAAAGATTTAATGAGTGAGGAAGCTAAGCTTGAATTAGGTTTATTATAACTATGAAAGAAAAAATAATTAATAGAGTAAACTCAAGTCCTCTTATTTTGATTGATTTAGAGGAATTTTATCCTAAAAATAAAATGCTGGTATTTGACATAAGTCTATGGCTTGACCAAGGTTTCGTTCTAAGAGAAAAAGAATTTAGAGAAAAAGCAAAAAATTTTAATTGGGAGAAATTTAGAAATCAATTTGTTGCAATTAAATGCGAATCAAAAGCGATAATTCCATCTTGGGCATCTATGTTAGTTTCTATGTATTTGAATAGAGTATCAAAAAAAGTAGTTTACGGTTCAATTGAAAATCTTAAGGAGCAAGTTTTTAATGATATTATATCAAAAATTGATTTCAATAAATACAAGAATAAACCTGTTATTATTAAGGGATGTACTAATAAAAAAATTCCAGAAAATGCTTATATACAATTATTTAATAGACTTCAATTAGTTGCAAAGAGTATTTTTTACGGAGAAGCCTGTTCTTCAGTTCCTTTATTTAAAACACAAAAATAATAACTACAAATTAATTATTGATTGGAAAATAAAAATATATTAATAATTACTTACTATTGGCCTCCATCAGGAGGTTCAGGTGTTCAAAGGTGGGTTTATTTTTCTAAATACTTAAAAAAGTTTGGTTGGAATCCAATGGTATTAACAGTTTCACCAAAAAAAGCCTCTTACAGAAATTTTGACGAAAGTCTATCAGATATTGTTAAAGAAATTAAAGTAACAACTACTAATACACTCGAGCCATTAAAAATTTTTTCAAGATTAACAAAGAATAGTGAAAGAGACGGAATTCCTTCTGGAGAAATTAATAATAGTAACATTTTCTTAAAATTTTTTTCATTTGTACGTGGTAATTTTTTTATACCTGACGCAAGGATTGGTTGGGGCTTTTACGCAAAGAAGGCTGCAGCTAATATTATAAAAAGGGAAAGAATAAAATATCTAATTACTACTGGCCCTCCCCATTCAACTCATCTAATAGGATTAAAATTATTTAAAAATTTTAATTTAAAATGGATAGTTGACTTCAGAGATCCTTGGAGCGAAATTTTTTATAATAAGGATTTATTTAGATTACCTATTTCTGTAAAAAGAGATATGAATTATGAAAAAAAGGTTTTGGCAAACGCTTCAGCAGTGTTAACTTCATCTGATGACGAATTTCAAAATTTATTAATGAATAAAATTAAATCAAAACAAAACTTTTACTCAATTAAAAATGGTTTTGACAAGGAACTTTTTAAAACATTAAAGTATAAAAAATCAAATCTTTTTAAAATAGTTCATACAGGTAATCTGACAAATAAGCAATCATATAAACAATTTTTAAATGTACTTTTAAAAGTTTCAAATCAGTATTCTGAGAATTTTATTGAGTTAATTTTTGCTGGAAATATATCCAAAAAAATATTAAATGAATTTCAAAAAAAATTACCGAAGATAAAAACTAAGTTTATTGGATATATTAGTCACAAAAAGTCAATTAAACTAATAAAAGATTCATGTTTATTAGTAAATTTTGTTTATAAATCAGCTGAAAAGCTAACTATTTCAGGTAAAATATATGAGTATATGGCAGCTAATTCACCAATTCTTTGTTTTGGTGATAAAAATAGTGTGATGGGAAAATTATTACTAGAGGGAGAAAATTCACTTGTTACTGATGGAAATAATAAAAAAATTTACAAATTTTTCAATAATCTTATAGTTAATTGGAAGAGGGGTAGAAAAAATTCAAATAAATTTAAAAATATTGATCTTTATTCAAGAGAAAATTTAACCAAGAAATTAGTAAAAGTTTTAAATGAAATATAATTAAATATATAAGTTATTATTCTTGATGTAAGTAATAGTATCTTTTGAAATATATTTTTCTAAGGAATCTCCAGATTTTATTTTTCGTCTAATTTTATCTGATGATATATCAAAAAAACTTCCCTTTAAGAACGTAACTGAATTGTATTTTATTAAAAATGAATTCTTTTCCTCTCCGTATCTTGGATAAATTAACAGCTTGCATTTTGTCAATATTTTCTCATAATCTTTCCATTTATTAAAATGTTTAAAATTGTCAGACCCCATTATTAAATAGAAATTTTTTTTTGGATAAATATTTTCCAATTTAGCAATAGTATCAAATGTATAATTTGGTTTTTTCATACCAAACTCAATATCACTGGGAATCATATTTTTATATTTTTTGGTTGCTAGTTTAAGTATTTCATATCTATGATTAACCTCTAATAAAATATTTTTGCTTTCTATTTTGAATGGATTTAGAGGGCTTAAAATAAACAATACTTTATTTAATTTTTGTTCACTCAACACATATTTTGCAATGTTAATATGACCTTTGTGTACTGGATTAAAAGATCCAAAGAAAAGACCGATTTTTTCCATTATTTTAAATTATTTGGTGAAAGAAGTAATTTTATCTAAAATTATTTTTTGTGCTTTTTCTAAATTATCATTTTCAATTATAACATCATAATATTTTGAATACAGCATTTCTTTATGAGCTTTATCAATCCTTATTGAAATGTCATTATCACTATCAGTCATTCTATTTTTTAATCTTTTCTCAAGCTCATTAATTGACGGAGGTTTGATAAATATTGTAAAGGTTTTGTCAGGTAATTTTTTTTTAATATTTAAACCTCCTTTAACATCAATGTCAATTAAAATAGATAAATTTAAGTTATTCAATCTTTCAATCTCAGACTTAAGAGTTCCATAATAAATTCCATTGTATACTTCTTCATATTCAATAAATTCATTATTTCTAATTTTTTTTTTAAACTCATTTAAGGATAAAAAATAATAATCAATACCATTTTTTTCGTTTTTTCTAGGTAATCTTGATGTGGCAGATATTGCAAATCCAATTTTTTTTTCTTTTTTAAGAACAAAGTCAACTAATGATGACTTACCACTTCCAGAGGGACCTGAACAAACAATTATCTTCTCACTTTTCATGATTAAATAATGTTATAAATTTGTTCTTTTATTTTTTCAAGATTATCCTTCATATCAACAACGAATTTTTGGATTTTTGAATCATTTGCTTTAGATCCAATTGTATTTATTTCTCTTCCAATTTCTTGAACAATAAAACCCAATTTTTTTCCATTGTTACTCTTGTCGTTAAGTGTTAATTTAAATAAATTTAAATGAGAGTTAAGCCTGTCTATTTCCTCTGAAAAATCGTATTTCTCTATGTAATAAATAAGTTCTTGTTCAAATCTGTTTTGATCCACTTTAAGTTTTAGCTCTTTTAATGAATTTTTAATTTTTCTTTTTATTTTAAATATTCTAGATTTTTCAAGTTTTTTAATTTGTTTAAGAGCATTTTCAATTTTTTTTATTTGTAACTTAAAACTTTTAGAAATTGATTTTCCTTCATATAGTCTAAATTTAACTGCTCTGTTAATAGCCTTATTGATTACATTAAATATCCTCTTTAAATCATTTTTATTAAACTCATCAGTCAGTTTAGATAACGAATCGGGCAGTTTTACGGCGATGTTTATATAATTGTTAGTTGTATCTTTTTTTATTGAATTCAATTGATTTATATAGTCTTTGACTATTTCCGTATTGATTTTAAATCTATTTAAAGATTTATTTTTTTCAATATTAATTATTAAATCAATTTTACCCTTAATTAACTTATTAGAAACATTTTTTCTAATAAGTAAATCAACATCTCCTAAAAATTCAGGATATTTTAAATTTAAGTCTAATGTTTTACTATTAAGTGCTCTAAGTTCAACTATTATCTTTTTTGATTTAATAATGGCTTCAGCTTTACCAAAACCAGTCATGGATTGAACCATAATTACAACTCTCTTATTTTTATGTTTCGAAAAGATACTTTGTCTCCATGATCTTGTAAACCTATTTTACCAGTTTTAAAGGATCCAAAATATTCCCAATCTGAAAATTTAGAATTTTTAACTAGGTCCTGCCACTTGGGACCAGCAAGAGGAAATTTTACAATTTCAACACCATTTAGAATTACACTTCCCAGATTTTTAGAGTGATCAATTTTTAAAATCATTAAGTTCCATTGGTCTGCTGGGTTGCAAACATCTTCAATTGGTTGAACCATATCATATAATGAACCTGCCTGATGAAATTTAGGATTAATTTTTGCATCCGGATGTCTTTCATTGTCAAGAATTTGAATTTCAGGCCCCGTTAAGTATGGTGTTCTTAAATTTTCTAATTCTTGAACTCCCCAAAAAAGACCACTATTACCTTTCTCGCTGATTTTCCACTCAAGTGAAAGTTCAAAATTTGTGAATTCTTGATTTGTTACAATATCATTTCCACCGTATTTTTTTGAACCTTTTGACGGATCAAAAATCATTACACCATCTTCAACAGTCCATTTTTCAGAAATTTTTGAACCATTGTATTGATGCCATCCTTCAAAATCATAACCATTAAAAAGTATTTTCCACTCATTATTTATTTTTTTTTGGTCTTTGTCGTAAGTTATTTCATTTGAAAAATAAAGGTTTGTTATTAAAATTATAATTGAAATTATTGAATTAATCATTTTTTGTTTTTTAAATTATTAAATGCCAAGAATTTTCTTCAGGTAATCTTTGTCAGTATCTCCAACACCAGCAAAATCATCAAATGTTTTTTGAGTGGCTTCAATTATGTGATTGTTAATAAATGGTGCACCTTCTTTAGCACCTTGTGCTGGACTTTTAATACAACATTCCCATTCAATAACAGCCCAAACATCACATCCATATTGCGTCAACTTTGAAAAAATTGTTTTAAAATCAACTTGCCCGTCACCTGGCGATCTGTATCTTCCAGCTCTATCAATCCAATCTCCATATCCACCAAATACTCCTTTTTTACCAGTTGGGTTAAATTCTGAATCTTTGACATGAAATGCTTTGATAAATTGGTGATAATGATCTATGTAAGTTATGTAGTCCAATTGTTGAAGTACAAAATGACTAGGGTCATACAATATATTTACTCTTTTATGATTGTTAGTTGCTTTTAAGAATCTTTCAAAAGTTACACCATCATGTAGATCTTCTCCTGGGTGAATTTCATAACATACATCAACTCCATTCTCGTCAAAGGTATTAAGAATTGGCATCCAACGTTTGGCTAATTCTTCAAATGCTAGATTTACAAGTCCAGCAGGATTCTGAGGCCAGGGATGCCATGTATGCCACATTAGAGATCCAGAAAAAGTAGCGTGTGATTTAATTCCTAGTCGGTTACTTGCTATTGCACATTTTTTCATTGTTTCAATAGCCCACTCAGTTCTTGCTTTGGGATTGTTTTTTACTTTATCTGGAGCAAAAGCATCAAATAACAAATCGTAAGCAGGATGAACGGCTACTAATTGTCCTTGTAAATGACTTGCTAATTCAGTAATTTCCAAACCGTAAGAATTAATTTTTCCTTTAAGTTCATCACAATAAGTTTGACTTTCAGCTGCCTTATCTAAGTCTATTAAAAAATTCTCCCATGTTGGTATTTGAATTCCTTTGTATCCCAGATCTGATGCCCATTTACACATTCCATCTAAGGAATTGAATGGGGCTTTACTATCGACAAATTGAGCTAAAAATATAGCAGGTCCTTTTATAGTTTTCATATTATTATTATTTAAAGATTAAGCCAGATATTACCTTTGGCATTAGATTCAACAACTTTTTCGATAAATTTCATTCCTCTAACTCCTTCCTCAAGCGTTGGAAAACCTCCGTCAAAATTTTTGATACCTTTTATTTTTCTTGCAACACCATTGTAAATATTTCCCATCGAATCAAAAATACCCTCTGGGTGACCAGCAGGGAGTTTAGTGTCTTGAAGTGAAAATTCTGATAAATATGGATTTCCAGGTTTAAGAACTTGTAAGGGTTTATCATTAGTTAGATAATATAGATAGTTTGGATTTTCTTGCTCCCATCTAAAACCACCTTTATCACCATAAATTGCTACTGTTAAATTATTTTCTTCACCTGTTGCAATTTGACTAGCTCTAATAACCCCTTTGCTGTGATTTGAAAATCTTATTAAGACCGTACCATCTATATCTAATTCATTATCGTCATAAAGATGATTTAAATCGGCCAAGACTTCTTTAACTTTCATGTCTGTAAGATATTCTAACATATGATAGGCGTGGGTTCCAATATCACCAATGCAACTACTTATTCCGGCTTTTTTTGGGTCAAGCCTCCAAACTGAATTTCTTTGAGATTTATCATGAATTATAGGATTTATCCAACCTTGGTAATATTGCATATCAACTTTTTGAATTTTACCAATTACCCCGTTTTTAATCATATCTTTCATTTGTCTGACAATTGGATATCCAGTATAGGTGTATGTTACAGCAAATGCAGTGTTATTTTTTTTCTGAAGTTCTTCTAGTTCAATTGCTTCAGAATAGGATGTAGTTAATGGTTTTTCACAAATGACATTGAAACCATTTTCAAGTAATTTTTTTGCCATTGGATAGTGCAAAAAATTTGGTGTTAAAACTGAAACAACTTGCATCCTTTCTTCTGAAGGCAGCTTCATTTCAGAATCAATTAAAATCTCAAAGCTATCATAAACTCTCTTTGTATTTAAACCCAATTTTTCTCCAAATTTTTTATTTTCTTGAGGGTCGGGATTAAAACACCCACCAATAATTTTATATTGGTCAAACATATTTGCTGCCACCCGATGAAGAACTCCAATTAATGAATCTCCACCACCTCCAAGAATACCTAATCTTAATTTTTCACTCATTTTTTTATTTTTTAATTTTTCGTTTTACAATATAATTAAAATGCATTAATCTTTTAAAAGTTTTATATCTATTTGATAATCAACTTAATTTTGGAATAGTGCTTGTAATTAAATTTTTTGTCGCTATTGAACCTTCCATCTCAGATAATCTTTCACCCTCATATTCAACGCCTATGTATCCCCTGTAACCAGAATCTTTAACCATTTGAAGCATTTTCAAATAATCAATTGAGGTTTCATTACCCAAATTATCAAAATCATATGATTTAGCACTTACAGCAAAAGCTTTTGGCAACAATTCTTTAACTCCTTTATATTTATCATATTCTTCAATACAAGCTGTATCCCATCTATCACCACCAACTCTACCTAAACAAAAATTTCCAAAATCAGGTAATGTTCCACAATTTGTCATATTTATGTCATTAATAACTTCCATTAATAAGGATGCATTAGAAGATAAATAACCATGATTTTCAACTAAAATATTTATTTTTTTATCAATTGCATATTCGCATATTTTCAATAAACTTTCTTTTGAGTATTCTTTCCATGCATCAGGATTATTTACACCAAAGAGATTAATTCTAACTGAGTGACATTTCATAGCTACAGCAGCATCAATCCATTTGAAATGATTTGATATATGTTTTTTTCTTTTTGATTTTGACTTAATAGACAGGTCTCCTTCTTCATCAACCATTATTATTAAGTTTTCTATGTCAAATTGTGAAGCTTTTTCGTTTGAAATTTTAATAAAATTATCAAGCTTTTGCTTTACATTTTTTCCTTCTTTGATCTTGTAAAGATCATTGACATATTCTAATCCTGAAAATCCCCATTTTTTTGCAATGGATGCAAATTCAAAAGGAGAAGTTGTTCCATTCTCAATTTGTTTATGAATAGACCATTGGGCTAATGATAACTTAAATAAATTAGAGTTTGAGGAATCAATTGACGATATTTTTTTTACAGGTTTTCTTGGTAAATTGAGTTTATTACACTGAATCATACCCATTGCAGATAGTCCAATGATCGAAGCGAATGATGAGGATATAAATTTTTTTCTATTCATTAACTAAAAAAAATTATGATTTTGAGGTTAATTTACTAATTTTTGTAATAATTAATAATTTTTTTAAATATATTTGAAATCTAAAAAAATTAATGATATGGCTAATGATAATCTAAGTTTTGACGCAATTGTAGTTGGAACAGGGGTAAGTGGTGGATGGGCTGCCAAGGAACTAACAGAGAAAGGACTTAAAACTCTAGTCCTTGAGAGAGGTAGAATGATCAGACATCAAGAAGATTATCCAACAGCTAATTTAGATCATTGGGATTTTCCTCATGGTGATAGAATAACCAATGAAATAAGAAAAAATCAGCCCAAACAAAGTAGAACGAATTATGTAAACACTGAATCAACAAAGGATTTTTTTGTTAATGATTTAGAACATCCTTATAATGAAATTAAAAGGTTTGATTGGATAAGAGGATATCATGTTGGTGGAAGATCGTTACTTTGGGGAAGACAAGTTTACAGATTAAGTGATTATGATTTTGAAGCCAATGCAAAAGAGGGAATTGCTGTTGATTGGCCGATTAGATATAAAGACATTGCACCTTGGTATTCATACGTTGAAAAACATATTGGAGTCAGTGGAGAAAAATTAAATTTACCACAATTGCCTGATAGCGAATTCTTAAAGGCTATGGAATTAACTTGTGTTGAAAAGGATTTAAAAAACTCTCTTGCTGAAAAATATAATGATGGAAGACTTTTAACAATAGGTAGGGTTGCTCACATAACCGAGGGTACAAAACCAGGTGCTGGAAGAGCAACATGTCAATATAGAAATAGATGTAGAAGAGGCTGCCCATTTGGAGCATACTTTAGTAGTAACTCATCTACCTTACCAATGGCTGAAAAAACAAGAAATATGACACTAAGACCAAACTCTATTGTTAGTGAAATCATTTATGATAAAGACAAAAAAAGAGCCACTGGTGTTAGAATAATTGATTCTGAAACTTTTGAAGTTATTGAATATAAAGCAAAAATTGTTTTTCTATGTGCATCAACTGTTGGATCAACATCAATATTAATGCAGTCTCGATCCAGTGAGTATCCAAATGGTCTTGGTAACGAATCTGGAGAGTTGGGTCACAATATTATGGATCATCACTTTCAAGTTGGAGCTAGAGGACAATCAGATAATCACAAGGATAAATATTTCTTAGGTAGAAGACCAAATGGTATATACATTCCAAGGTTTAGAAACATTGGAGGTAAAACTAATCGAAAGGATTTTGTAAGAGGATATGGATATCAAGGTGGAGGTGGTAGAGGAACTAATCTTTCTGATGTTGTGAAAGAGATGGCTTATGGACCTAAATTTAAAGAATCAATCTTGGAACCTGGCTCTTGGTCTTTGGGGATGACAGCTTTTGGTGAAATACTTCCATATCACGATAATAAAATGTTTATGGATTTTGACAAAAAAGATAAGTGGGGTCTTCCGACGGTAACTTTTGATGCGAAGATTAGAGATAATGAGATTAACATGAGAAAAGATATGAAAGAACAGGCTATGGAGATGTTAGAAAATGCTGGATTTAAGAATGTTTATGGGTATGACAATAAATATGGTTTTGGTCTTGGAATACATGAAATGGGAACAGCTAGAATGGGAAGAGATCCTAAGACTTCAGTTTTAAACAAATATAACCAGTTACATAATGTACCAAACGTGTTTGTGACTGATGGATCTGCCATGACATCTGGAGGATGTACCAACCCGTCACTGACGTATATGGCTCTCACTGCAAGAGCTGCAGATTATGCAGTTAAAGAATTAAAGAAAATGAATATTTAAATTAAACAAAAATGGAAAGAAGAGATGCATTAAAAAATTTAGGACTCTCAATTGGAGGAATCACAATGTCTTCAACAGTAGTTGGTTTATTACAAAGCTGTTCTGGTAAATCTAATTTATCTTGGAACCCTGAGATATTTGATTCTCAAGAAGCTGAGTTGATAACTAAAACTTTGGAAGTTATTTTGCCAAAAACAGAGGATATCCCAGGTGCTACTGAATTGAATTTGACTCAATTTATAGATGGATATATAAAACATGTATCTGGTTCTGAAGAACAAAAAAGTATAAAAAAATTGGCTGAAAAATATCTATCAACAACCAAAGCAACACTTGGTAAAAAAAATGTCGCTGATATGTCATTAGATGATATTGATTCTCGCCTTGCTTATTATTTAAAAGCTGATAAGTCACAAATTGATCAGTGGTCTAATGAGGATTCTGATGACGCATCAAATTATAATTTTTTAAATAGTTTAAGAAGCAGAGGTGTTAGTGCCTTTAAGATGTCTGAGTACATTGGTGAAAAAGTTTTAGCTTACTCACCAATTCCTGGCCAGCAGATTGGTTGTGTTGATCTAAATGAAGCCACTGGTGGTAAAGCCTGGTCTATCTAGTTTTTTGAGTGACAAGATAAACTCCAGATAGTATTACTATGCATGAAATGACTTTAACTAAATCTAATTTGTCATTTTCACTCACTACTGCGTAAATAATTGCAATTATAGGTTGCATATAAGCAAATATTACAACTTTAGTTGGGGAAAGTCTTTTAAGTGCATAAACATTTAGGAGGTAAGTAAAAAATGTAGTACCAATTACTACAAAGCAAATTCTCCAAAAACCATCAAAAGGAATTTTTTTCCATTCTACTGACATAAGTTGGTCATACCCAAAAGGTAGATTTAGAAATATACCTATTGTAAACATCCACTTAACTAAATTTACAAAGTGATATTTAGCCAGTAAGTTCTTTATTACAATTAGAAAAGAACCATAACATAAACAATTTATTAGCAAGAGAATATTCCCGAAAAAGGGGTTTGGAGCATTTTTTGTATAATTATCACCCATTATAACCAAAATAATAGCGCCAAAAAATCCAAGAGAAATTCCTATAACTTTTTTTGGAGTTATATTCTCTTTTAGGAAGATGTATGATAAAATCAAAACGAAAAGAGGAGTTAGAGTTGAAATTAACCCAGCATTTATTGGAGTTGTTAAGCTCAAACCTTTAATATAAGCAATCATATTTATGAACATTCCTATGCATGTAGCTAAAAAAATTTTTTTGAAATCTTTAATTTTTATTTTATCCTTAGTAATAAAGAAACTGACTATCCAAAATAAAATTGCTGCGCCAATAATTCTTAATTGAACAAATCCCAAAGGTTCAATAAATTTTGGCATTACAACTTTTGCAATGGTGTGGTTTAAAGCATAAATAGTAGTTGCAGTAAAAGCTGCTAGAAGAGCTAAATTATTTTTGGACATTTTATTTTAAATAATATAAAAAGAAGCAAAGTAACTTTAAAAATTTAAATTGTGTAAAAATCAACCTAAAATTCTAACTTTGTTACCAAATTTAAAGTTTATGAAGAAAAAACTTCGTTTTAATTCAAAGACAATTCATGGAGGTCAAGAAATTGACTCGGCATATAATGCCATAATGCCGCCAATATATCAAACATCAACGTATGTTCAAGATTCTCCTGGGAAACACAAAGGCTTTGAATATAGTAGGACTCACAATCCAACTAGAAAAGCTTTAGAAAATTCAATTGCTAGCTTAGAAGAAGCTAAATACGGATTAGGATTCGGTTCTGGGTTAGCTGCTATTGATGCTGTAATTAAACTTTTAGCCCCTGGAGATGAGGTAATTTCAACTAATGATCTATATGGAGGATCTTACAGATTATTTACAAAAATTTTTGAAAATTTTGGAATTAAATTTCATTTTGTTGATATGCGAGAGATTAGTAATATTAAGAATAAAATTAAC
>Ga0066378_10000722_pt1 | contig 13415 bp, 11 predicted proteins | sample Knorr_S23_td_DCM_FD_70947 | JGI IMG/M metagenome (GOLD analysis project Ga0066378, IMG submission 70947) | Marine microbial communities from Southern Atlantic Ocean transect - Knorr_S23_td_DCM_ad_71m_LV_A | ecosystem: Environmental > Aquatic > Marine > Oceanic | place: Southern Atlantic ocean...
TGCAGTCAGCAGAGATCAACGCTCAACTCGAAGCAGAAGCGATTGATGTCACGTTGCCGGGTCGTGAGTCTGACACCGGTGCACTGCATCCGGTGACGCTTGTCATGGAACGTATTGAACAGTTCTTCCGTGCCGTGGGATACGACGTGGTGGAAGGTCCTGAAATCGAGGATGACTACCATAACTTCGAGGCGTTGAATCTGCCGCCTCATCATCCAGCACGCGCCATGCACGATACATTCTACGTGAACCCGAACATCCTGCTACGCACGCATACGTCCCCGGTCCAGGTCAGGACGATGGAATCGCGAAAACCACCTTTCAGGGTGATCTGTCCTGGTCGCGTCTACCGCGTGGATCAACCCGACCCCTCACACCTGCCCATGTTTCACCAAATTGAAGGCCTGCTGATTGACCGGAATACATCTTTTGCCGATCTGAAAGGAACGATCGTTGAGTTTCTTCGGGTGTTTTTTGAGAACGATGATCTGCAGGTGAGGTTTCGGCCGTCGTATTTCCCCTTCACGGAACCGTCAGCAGAAGTTGATGTGCAATGTGTGCACTGCCTTGGTGAGGGATGTCGTACGTGTGGTCACACTGGTTGGTTGGAAGTGATGGGCTCCGGCATGGTGCACCCGAAGGTCCTTAAATCCTCAGGTATTGATCCAGAGGAGTTCAGCGGCTTTGCGTTCGGTTTGGGGCCGGATCGGTTGGCGCTGTTGCGTTATCAGTTCAACGATTTGCGGATGTTGCTCGACAATGACGTCCGGTTCTTGAGTCAGTTCAGGTAGCACCATGAAGTTTTCTGAACAATGGCTAAGGGAGTTGGTAGACCCGGATCTCAGCACGGATGAATTGTTACAACAGCTCACGATGGCGGGGCTTGAGGTCGATGGCTACGAACCCGTGGCTGGAAACACCACGCAGGTGATAGTCGGCGAGATCGAAGCCGTCAATAAACACCCTGACGCAGACAAGCTAGTGGTCTGCACCGTGAATCACGGTGCGGGAACTCACCAAGTCGTATGCGGCGCACCGAATGCGCGACCTGGCATCAAAGTACCATTTGCATTGGTAGGTGCACAACTTGACGACTTCAAGATCAAGAAAGCGAAACTCCGTGGTGTAGAATCATTCGGCATGCTCTGTTCAGAGCGTGAAATCGGCATCAGTGATGACCATGAAGGCTTGATGGAACTGGCTGCGGATGCCCCGACAGGTACCGATATCCGTGAATACCTGAAACTGGACGATGTGATTGTCGATCTTGACCTGACCCCCAATCGCAGCGACTGTCTGGGCATAGTGGGGCTCGCCCGGGAAACCGCACTCATCAACGAGCTCGACTGGTCACCCATCGATCCACCCTCCGTCACGCCTGTGATCGACGATACCTTTCCGGTGACGTTGGACATGGGTTCTGGATGCCCACAATTTGTGGGTCGTGTGGTCAAGGGGATCGATACCGGTCAGCAGTCGCCATTGTGGATGCGTGAGAAACTCCGCCGCAGCGGGGTTCGGAGCATTGATCCTGTGGTCGACGTCACGAATTACGTCATGCTCGAGATGGGTCAACCCATGCATGCCTATGACTTATCCCGTTTGTCAGGTCGCATCGTCGTTCGGACGGCAGGCGATAACGAGGAACTGACGCTGCTGGATGAACAGAAGGTCAGTATTGAACCGGGTACGTTGTTGATCACCGACGAGTCGGGACCCATTGGCCTTGCCGGGATCATGGGCGGCCTGTCGACTGCGGTATCCGCGACGAGCGTTGATATCTTCCTCGAAGCCGCTTTTTTTGATCCAGCCACAATTGCAGGTCGTGCACGCGCCCATGGTTTGAACACCGACGCATCTCACCGATTTGAGCGAGGAGTGGACTGGCAGGGTCAGGTTGCCGCAATGGAACGCGCGACGGCTTTACTGCTTGATATTGTAGGCGGCAGTGCAGGACCGATCGTAGCGACCGCATTGGACGATGAGCTACCCGTTTTGCCAGTCATCAATCTGCGGTCATCGCGTGTTGCGAAGCTGCTCGGTATCGGGATTGGAGACAAAGAGATTGAAAAAATGCTCAGTCGATTAGGGCTGTCCTTCGAAACGATGGAGGACCTGAACGACTCGACATGGCAGGTGACGTCAGCGTCTCATCGTTTTGACCTGACCCTCGAGGAAGATCTCGTCGAGGAAATATCCCGAATCTACGGGTACAACAACCTACCTTTGCGGACCCCCAACAGCGCCCTGGTCATGCCACGCATCACAGAAACCGCTTTATCCCCAATGGACCTCAAACGTCGTCTGGTCTCACGTGGGTATTTCGAAGCGGTTACCTACAGTTTTGTCGACCCGGCGGTTGATGCTCTGTTGGACCCTACCAGCCAGCCGGTACCCCTCGCTAATCCATTGTCCTCAGAAATGGCGGTCATGCGTTCGACGTTGTGGCCAGGGTTGATTAAGTCATTGATATATAACAGCAATCGACAACAGGAGCAGGTTCGACTTTTTGAGATGGGCCAGTGTTTTCGATTGTCGGAGAAAGGATTGGTGACAGAACTCGATCAGATTACGCAGGAAATGATGCTGGCCGGGGTAACATCTGGACTTAGGACATCGGAGAACTGGGCGTCAAAGTCACAACCTATTGATTTTTATGACGTAAAGGCCGATATAGAGGCCATTTTGTCATTATCTGGCCTCGGTGAGTACGAGTTCAGAAAAACCGACTATTCGGCATTGCATCCTGGTCAAAGTGCAGAAATTCGGCGGCGTGGCGAACTCGTGGGTCACCTCGGAATGATTCATCCCCGTATCCGCGAAAAACTCGACCTACCGCCAGCGACCGTTGTGTTTCAGTGTCGGGTGCCACCATTATTGAACCGTTTAGTGCCCGTAACCCGCGACGTATCTCGTTTTCCTGCAGTGAGAAGAGATATCGCTATGCTGGTGCCAACGGTACATATGGCCGATGAAATCACCGAACGTATCAAAAATGTCGCTGGGAACGTCTTGATAAACCTCAAGTTGTTTGACGTGTATCAGGGTAAAGGTATTGATCCTACTAGAAAAAGTCTAGGATTTGGGTTGACCTTCCAAGATCCATCCCGCAATCTTACGGATGACGAAATCAGCCAGATTGTGGACGATATTGTCACTGCGCTGGCCGAGGACTTCGGCGCAGAGCAACGTTGAGGTTGTAAGCCCTGGTGCGGGTTTGCGTCAAATTGGATAGCGGGAATCATTATCATGAGTGCCCTAACCAAAGCGCAAATGGCAGAGAAGCTGTTTGAAGAGCTGGGTCTGAACAAACGGGAAGCGAAGGAAGTCGTTGAGCTGTTCTTCGAAGAAGTGCGTGCCTCACTTGAAAAGAATGAACAGGTCAAATTGTCAGGATTTGGCAACTTTGATCTCAGGGACAAGCGACAGCGACCTGGACGAAACCCAAAGACTGGCGAGGAGATACCCATCACCGCCCGTCGTGTCGTGACTTTCAGGCCTGGCCAGAAGCTGAAGGCCAGGGTAGAGGCCTATGCTGGACCCAGATAACAACGCGGAACTCCCCGCCATACCCGGTAAACGTTACTTCACCATTGGTGAAGTAAGCGATCTCTGCGCGGTTAAACCTCACGTGTTGCGCTACTGGGAGCAGGAGTTCCCTCAGTTGAAGCCGGTCAAACGTCGTGGCAATCGTAGATACTATCAGCGCCAGGATGTGCTGATGATTCGGCAGATCCGATCGCTACTTTACGACCAAGGCTTCACCATCGGCGGTGCGCGCCAGCGTCTGTCTGGTGAAGAACAGAAAGTCGACAACACCCAGTACAAGCAACTGATTCAGCAGATGATTACTGAGTTGGAGGAGGTGCTGGAGGTGTTGAAGAACTCGCGTTCGTAGCACAACTTCGGATCGAAATGAATGAATTGACGGACAAGATCGCGTCGAGAGAAGCGGTGGTCGGCATTGTCGGTCTTGGATATGTGGGACTGCCACTTGCGTTGAGCTTCTCAGAAGCAGGCTATGGTGTGGTTGGCTTTGATATCGATCCGGAAAAAGTAGCGTTGCTTAGGAAAGGTGTCAGTTACATTGAATCGATCCCGAGCGAGCGTGTTGCATCTTTGGTGGCCTCAGGTTTTGACAGTACCGTCGAGTTCTCACGAATCAACGAAGTCGATGCGATCATCATCTGCGTACCAACACCCCTTGATGAATATCGAGAACCGGATGTCAGTTTCATCACCAGCACACTTGAAACCATCAAACGCTTCCTAAGACCGGGCCAGGTGATTTCGTTGGAGAGTACAACCTATCCGGGTACCACCGAAGAGTTAGTGTTGCCTGTCGTTGATTCGATTCCAGGTCAGGTTGGTTCCGATTACTTCGTGGTGTACTCGCCAGAGCGGGAGGATCCGGGGAACAAGTCTTTTAATACAGCGACCATCCCGAAGGTCGTCGGCGGTGTCACAGAAGCGTGTACGGAGGTTGGTCGGCTCCTTTATATCAACGTGATTTCGGAAGTTGTTACGGTGAGTAGTACTCGGGTTGCTGAGATGACCAAACTATTGGAAAACATCCACCGAGCCGTAAACATCGGTCTTGTAAACGAGATGAAAATCGTTGCAGATCGGATGAGTATTGACATATTTGAAGTGATCCGGGCCGCGGCGACCAAACCTTTCGGATTTACTGCGTACTACCCTGGCCCAGGACTCGGTGGCCACTGTATCCCAATCGACCCATTTTATCTCACATGGAAGGCTCGGGAGTTCGGTTTACATACTCGATTTATTGAGCTTGCAGGTGAAGTCAATGCGTCAATGCCTGAATGGGTTGTCAGCAAGGTGGTTGGCGCTTTGAATTCTCAGGAAAAATCTGTGCGTGGCTCTCGCATTCTTGTCCTGGGCATTGCTTATAAGAAAAATGTAGACGATGCGAGAGAATCACCGGCACTGAAAATCATGGAAATGCTTCAGGCAGGTGGTGCAGTGGTTGAATACTCGGACCCCCACATCGCGGCGTTCCCGAAAACTCGGAAGTATCAATTCGACCTGAAGAGTCTAGACGTAAATCCCGATATGCTTCGTAGCTATGACCTGGTTTTGCTCACAACTGATCATGAGCGTTTCGACCTCGATTTGGTTCTAGAACATGCACGTCTGATTGTCGACACACGTGGAGTGTTTGGTACGAAACACAAACACGTAATTGCTGCGTAAGGTTTGGCGTTTATTGTTTGGAGAATAACGATTGTTGGATTCGCTCCGCGACATAGTGCGATCCAAAGACAGAGAGATGATCGTCATCGGCGAATAGAGACCTGCCATTGAGGAAAGTCCTACAAGTGGTCGCGTTGCAGAGAACGTCCGACGAATCAAGGATGTTTGCTCTCCTGTCGGAGGGCAGCGCGAGTTCTACCGCGTCGGTATAGAGTGACATTCGCAATTGATACAGGGCCTTATCCATATCCCGGCCTTGTTGTGAAAGATTGAAGTAGTCGAAAGGTCGAGGAATCCTTTCTTTGACGTGGTGATCCAGTTCGTGGTTTTCAAGCAAATAGTCCACCCTGCTGAGGTGTTTCGATGCAAGAAGGCGTTGCCAGGTTGTACTGAGTCCTGAAGCAAAGTTCGCATAAGACATGTCAGGTGGATCAACCCGATGTTGAAGGCTCCTAGCCACTGTCTGTGCCGTGAATTTTCCCTCTACTTCGCCATGGATGTAGACGGGTCCACGCGTCACAATCAAGACCTGATGGATCGTCTCGTCTGCTTCTACAATAGATAGCATCTGATTGATCTGCTTCTGACATATCAATTTTTCTTCAGGGTTACGGCCCCAACGAAAACCGACGAACGGCGGACAGGAACTACTGGCTAGTAGGAAAGCACTGTAGCCCTGCTTGTTGGAGACTGTTGCGAACCCAGGAAATAGTGCATGTGCATGGGAATCACCGATTAGAACAACACTGGGTCCGTTTTCCCTTAGGCTAGATCGGCAATATTGAAACAACCGCGGTTGTGTGACGTAGTTGGAAATGTGCTCTTCGCACTCATCGTCAGTTCGAGGTGTCCTCTGATACTCTTCGAGGTTCTCCGTTAAGTACCGAAAGTGAGTTCTTTCCGGAAAGCCATCTGCTGCTGCGATGAGTAGTCCTGTCAATCCTGCAGCGATTACGCAGCCAACCAGATAGGGCACGGTGGTCGCTCTCCTGTGCCTAACGGGTTCTACGTATCGAAAGGTTAGCCATGCGAGAGCGAATGTTAATGCGACACAGATGAGTACGGTAGCTGTGGGTATATGACCCCCACAATAAATGGTCGTAAATGAGAGCAATGGCCAATGCCACAGGTAAGCTGGGTAGCTGATGCGTCCCACGGCTTGAATAGACTGCCACCGCTGTAGATTTGGCCTACAGAGCAGGATCACCGCCGTCGCGAGAACCGGTATCCCCGCAAGAATCAGCCGATGCTGGTCATCGTCACGTAGAACTAACACCGAGAATACAATTGTGGACAGACAGGTCGCAGTCAGTATGTTTTTGATCAGTTTGCTGCGCATAAAAATTGGCGACCAGTTGAGGCCGGCCAGAAGGCAACCAAGACCCAGTTGCCACACTCGGTAGATTGTTTGGAAATGTGCCGAGTCTGGATTCGTTATCATCATCGTAAGAATAAAGGAAGTGCAGATCATGACGGTAAGCAGGGCAAGGAGTAACGACTCCTTCCGAATCAGTAGAAGCAAGATTGGCCAAATCAGGTAGAACTGCTCTTCGACCGCAAGGCTCCACAAATGCATCACTGGTTTGTAGATGATCTCTGTGTCTGAGTAGCCTACTTCACCAGCTAGTACGAAGTTGAGGGAGAATACCGACGCCCACTGTACATGTGAGCCAAGCAGCGTTAACTCCTGACTGAACAGAATCATCCAACCCATCAAAACGCAAAATCCAAGTACGACGGACAAAGCCGGAAATAATCGTCTGATCCGTCGCGCATAAAACCCAGTCAGGGTGAACACTCCCTCTCTGGACTCTTTCAGAATGATATGCGTAATTAGAAAACCCGAGATGACGAAAAATATGTCGACTCCCAGATAGCCGCCGGGAAACCAATGAGGAAACGCGTGGTAAGCGATGACTGCGAGCACGGCGATGCCGCGCAGGACTTCAATGTCAGAGCGATAATGCATTACAAATTGGGAGAAGGAGTTGGTATAGCAAATCAAACAGAAGATTGGATTTATTTCAGAATACAGCATTGAAGTACGGCTGGCACACGTTCAAAAAGAATTACCATTGGTTGACATTCGGGAGTGGTGTACGTTTTTTTCGGGGCGTAGCGCAGTCTGGTAGCGCACCACACTGGGGGTGTGGTGGTCGTATGTTCAAATCCTGCCGCCCCGACCACATCTTGATTTATCTAACAACAAGACCGCGATGAAGTAAGTTTGATAGGAAAGGTAGTGTCGTTCTTCAACTACCCGTTTGTCTTTAAGGAGTATGAAGACGAGCTAACCGCCTTGATCACGAGTGTGCTCTCGCGAGGTGCTTACATTCTTCAACAGGAACTGACCACATTTGAAGCCAATTTGGCCAATTACCTCAGTGTGAAACATGCTATTGGCGTCTCTGATGGTACGAACGCACTGAAAGTTGCTTTATTGGCAGCTGATAACGGGCCGGGTAGTGAGGTATTTGTACCCTCTCATACCTACGTAGCTTCGGTGGCGGCGATCCACTACGTGGGCGCATCCCCTGTCCTTGTTGAGTGCGGCGAGGATCACCTCATTGATCCAGCACGGGTGGTGGCCGCGATCACACCAAACACGCGAGCGATCATGCCCGTTCAACTAAATGGCAGAACCGCAGACATGGAATCCCTTCGGTCGATTGCGGACACCAATGACCTCATCATCGTTGAAGATGCCGCGCCAAGCTCTTGGATCCAAATTCAAAGGTACATCAGCAGGAGGTTTTGGCATGGCGGGTACCTTTAGTTTCTATCCCGCGAAGTTGCTTGGATGATTCGGTGACGGTGGAGCCGTCATCACTAATGACGATGAGGTTGCAACTCGGGTGCGACTCTTGCGGGATCATGGTAGAGATGAAGAGGGAGAGGTCGTGAGTTGGGGGAGGAATTCTCATCTAGGTAATCTCCAGGCTAATGTTTTGGACTTCAAGTTAGCGAGAGTTGAAAAAGCAGTTGCGCGAAGACGTGAAGTGGCGGCGAGGTATCATCAGGTTTTAATCAGTTATAGCGCAGTCAAGCTACCCCCAGAACCTGATCATGGCGCCTTGGGCTTAGTAGGGAGACACTTGCCAAGTACGATCTGGTTGTATTGACCACGGATCATGAACAGTTTGACTGCGATCAAATCCTTAAATCGGCAGATCTCATAGTCGATACCCGAGGTGTCTTCCCCCTCCCGGTTAGCCAACGTCGTGCCGGCATAGCTGGCCGTAGATCAGCTCCAACGGACTCTCGGTGAGATCATCTCGGGATCTATAGCGTGCTTGAAACGACTGATCGTCTCAAGCATCTCTGCCAGTACGTCGTCGGTCATGTAGTGGGGTTCAAGCCCAAGGTCCAACAAACCATGGTGACTGGGATTATAGTAGTGGTTTTCCAGCTCTTTTCTAGGATTCGGTATAGAGCGTAATTCAACGGTCAGATCCAGAAGTTTACCTGCGCGCTTTACGCGTTCGGCGATTTCGTTCACGGAGAACTGTTCGGTGAACTGATTGAAGATTCTCAGCTCACCTTTTTCAGGCGCGGAATCTGCAGCCAATTGGACACATTGGAGCGTGTCTCTGAGATTGAGATACCCCCTGGTCTGCCCCCCCTTTCCATAGATCGTTAGAGGTACACCAGATATAGCTTGTACAAGGAACCTGTTGACGACGGTTCCAAAAATGTCGTCGTAGTGGAAATTGGGGAGCAGTCGGTCGTCGAGGAGAGATTGTTCTGTGGAAAGTCCGTAGACGGGTCCTTGCATCAAATCCGTGACCTTTAGATCGTGAGTGCGTACATAAAACCAAAGCAAATCAGTGTCCAGAACCTTGGTCGTGTGGTATAGACTGCCTGCTTGTCGTGGATACAGGAACTTTTGCTTTCGTCCCTTATGCTCCACATCTAGCCAGCCTTCTTCGATGTCGATATTTGGTGTCCCATATTCTCCCATCGTGCCTAGTTTGATGATATGGCACTGCGGCACACATTGAATAACCGCCCAGATCAAGTTGAAAGTAGAAGTGAGGTTGTTGTTGAAGGTAAGCACGGCTTCGTCGTACCCCTTCATGGAGTAGGGTGCTGAAGGTTGTTCAGCATAGTGAATAATCGTGTCGGGTTTGACCTTATCAACGATGGTATAGAGGGTGCGATAGTCTGCACAGTCACCAATCCGGACGTCAATCTGGTTACCGGTGGCTTCCTCGAAAACGTCGCAACGAGTGTGTAGGTTTGGATTCTGCATCAACGCTTCCGAACGAGTCTCACGAGCGATGTTTCTTCTAAGGTAGTTGTCAACAACAGTGACTTCATCGCCCCTGGATGCAAAGTGCATCGCTGTAGGCCAGCCAAGATAGCCATCACCGCCCAAAATTAGTATTTTCAAAAAATCTCTCCTAGGTGTCTGACTTTTTCAGAATGTCCCGGTCAGCTAGAAAACGAATTGTTTCTTCGACTGACATGCTATTGTCCATATGTGACACGTAGGGTTCTTTGACCGATTCGCGGACAAGCCCTTCGTACTGGAACTCAGTCTCGCTGTAAATGTTGCGAAATGCAGGTATTACGACGAAATAATCCTCGAGTTCAATCGATCTTCTCATCTCCTCAGAGTTCATCAACTCTTCATAGAGCTTCTCGCCTGGTTTCACGCCCACTTCCTCGATGTTGATATCTGGTAGCGCGGGATTGTCAGTTTTTGCAAGCTCGATCATTGCATGAGCCAGACTATTGATACCCATCACGGGCATTTTGGTGATGAACACCTCGCCACCGCGGGCAAGTTCGATAGAGTCCAGTACTAATCTCACGGCTGATGATGGGTCCATTACGAACCTGGTCATCTCTTGGTGTGTCAACGTGATTGGCCCACCACGAGCAATCTGTCGTTGGAATACGGGTATGACGGAGCCTCGAGAACCGAGTACGTTCCCAAACCTCGTAGAGGCGAAAATCGTATCGTGTTGCCGTTGGCTAGCGTTGGCGGCGGTAAACAAACGTTCACCCAATAGCTTGGTTGTCCCCATTACGTTTGTTGGATTTACCGCTTTGTCCGAGCTGGTGAAGATCACTTTCTTTACGTTTGTCGCTAACGCAGCTTCTATAACGTTCTGAAGACCGACAACGTTTGTCTGGATCGTCTGGTTCGGTGAGCGTTCGTTCAATTCAACGTGCTTTAGCGCGGCGGTATGGATCACAATGTCCACACCGTTCATGTGTTGGAGTAGTTCGAACTTGTCTCGGATGTCAGCAACAAAGAAGCTGAAATTTGGAAATTCACGATGGGACTCTTCCTGAAGGAATAGGTCACTTTCGTTATTGTCCAGACCGACAATCTCGTCTGGTGCGTACAAATCTCCGCTCGCCAACTCCCTGACAATGGCCTTTCCGATAGTGCCACAAGCACCTGTTACCAGGACTTTCATACCTACAAGGCGTTTAGACTTCTGATGCAACGGACCCCCTTCTTGGATTGAGCAATATTAGACCGAGTGGCAGCCAGAACATCAGCCATACAGGGCCGAATTTCGTGAGCAGATTGCCGCCGTCGAATATTAAAGTAACCAGGCCATAGATCATAATTGATCCGGGCAACAACGACTCATCAGGCGACTCATCGACTTGCTTTGACGCTAGCAGAATCAGTGAAACCAATATAACAAGACCAACGATGCCACTATGGTAGAACGTCGACACGTATAGGCTGTGCGGATGTTCAACGACGCGTGACTCCTTTATGACGAGGTGTTGATCATGCGCGACTCCTCGCCCCCAAAGGATGAAGCCATCTGCGTGCTTAAGGACGTGACGCCAAATCGCGACCCTTACATCTGTGAGCACGTCCAGAATGAGCCCCTCTAAAACCTGTTTCGGTCCTCGAGCATGTGAGTATAGGACTGGCGGTTCGAACTCCAATTCGGAACTTCCGATTCCAGCCCAGTTCAGGATGAGAATGCTGGCGCATTGTGTCCCATGAGTCGGCAGATATGGGACCACCAGCTGTGTCAGTCTGGTACCAGTAGGCAGGTCTTCTGCGCGAAGAGTAACCTCTCTGTCGGCTTCAGACACATCCTCATGGCTATTGTTCGCATGTCTGCTGATGAAGCGAGGACAGCTATCAGACTCCTGAATCCTCATGTAAAAGCCTGATGCATGATTTACAGAAGTACGGTACGAACCTCGAAGGTAATAGACTTTGCTGGAGTCTATGGCGAATGAATGAGTGACGAGACCACTAGTTGGATCTTCCGAACGTAATGTGATGTTCCCGGATTCGTTGCGCATAATGTCCGCGTTCCTACCTCCATAGGCTATTCGATATTCGTCCGGATAGATTCGCTCCCACGGCGCGTCCTGCTGGTAAGCGGTGAAAGGAGTAGGTGGGATGCGAGGAACGAATGGGGTAAGGGTTGCGAGCAATGCGACAAGAATGGCAGCAGACGCCATAACAACGGTCGCATGTTTGATCAATCTCCGCAGCACTAGCCAAACGGGCAACATAACAAGTCCAACAAAAACGCTGGCAGTCGATGTTAGGAATAAGGTGGGGGTGATTATGAGCATCGCGCCCACAGAGAAATACCTGACGATACCTGTCTTTCGACCGCCAAAGTATATTGCCACGATCAAACCCGTTCCTAGGTACATCGCGAAAAGCACGGGGTTTGACAACCCCTCGGTCGCTAATGACAAACGATGCGGAATAAAGTCAGCATCAGCCGGTGATGTGTGGAAGTCCACGGAGTAAGGCCATACAGAGACCAGGGCCGAGATCACCCCACCGGAAAGAATCGGCACAGCAAAAAAACGTTCGAAATGATGGGAGCCTGCACTCATCAGATAACTTATTGCTGTGAGCCACGTGACTATCAGGAGTGCATTGCCGGTAATTGAGATCATTGCGGCGGGAAGACTGGCATCCGACCAGAATGTCGTGAGCCATAGGAAAAAGATAAATGAATAGAGTACAAACGTCGGTCCGCTATTGATCGCGAAATGGGACCAGCAATTGGGCGACAAGATAATAGTGAGAGCGAGGAGATACGTTGCCAGAAATGACAGGTACATGGTTGGGCCGAGGTATGCCGCGAAGATCGTCAGAGCTGCCAACGAGCCGACCAGCTTCTGATGGAACGTCGGAGAGCTTTGAATCAAAAAAGTGTCTTCAATTAGGATGATGAGGTTGCGGAGGTGAAGTATAATCTGGGCTCACAGACAAGGCGACAACGAAAACGAATGTACACGATATCTTGACGGATAGGGTTCGCCTGATCCAGGAATACGTTGATACCGAAACGAATCCATCATTCAACCTTGGACGGACGCCTGCAGCATCCATTAACGAAGAGCAGAAGCCAATTAAGGTGCTTGGACTGCACGGTCACGCAGATATTGCGAGTAAAGGCGATAGAAGAATTGAGATATTTGCTCAAAGTGAGGGCAGGCTTACCCTGGTTCTGAGTCTGCATCACATTCCGGTCGTGAATACTGCCGCAACACTTTTGATTGGCTCACCAATGCCGGAACAAACTGGTGTACGTCTGTTTGCACAATACCAGGTGAACGGCGAGTGGATTAAGCGATTCGGCAGAAGACTAGGTAACGATATTGAGATGAGTCTCGTAGTCCCTAACGATGCCGAGAAGCAGCATGTAGGATGGGAGGTTTGGCCGAGAAACGCAGGTGACTTTGTCTTGCCCGATATCAACTGGAATTGGTTCGTTTCAACTCCTGGGACTCCACACGTCTGCATCGTTGACACGGTGAACCGATTGGTGGAGTTCAATACGTTGGGTGATGCAAGTCATTGAAGATGCTGCAACGTCTGATCCCTGAGGGGTCGCTTAAACGCGCGTTTACATTCGTTTTCAGTGGTAGTGCAGCGGGCCAGTTGTTTGGCCTGCTGGCAGCCCCGGTACTGGCCCGAATATTTACTCCTGAAGACTTTGGCGTCTATGGAACGCTGATGTTTATCGCAGGTGTGGTCGGAGTCGTTGCTGCAGGTCGGTTTGAAATCGCGTTTCCGCTGACCATCGATGAAGGCCAGGCCAAAGCACTCGGCATCGGTTGTTTCTATGTGCTTTTGGCCGTCGGCGGTATCACGTGTGTATTGTCATTGGTCCTGGGTCCGTCCATGGCGCAGATTGAACAACTGGTGCCGGTTGTACCCTTTCTTTATCTTGTACCACTCA
>Ga0066378_10000724_pt1 | contig 13403 bp, 6 predicted proteins | sample Knorr_S23_td_DCM_FD_70947 | JGI IMG/M metagenome (GOLD analysis project Ga0066378, IMG submission 70947) | Marine microbial communities from Southern Atlantic Ocean transect - Knorr_S23_td_DCM_ad_71m_LV_A | ecosystem: Environmental > Aquatic > Marine > Oceanic | place: Southern Atlantic ocean...
CAGATCAAGAGAGCTATGACCTGAGAAGCTTGGACATGGATGGGGATGGGGATGCCGATCTGTTAAATGCCGGAAGAGGTTCCAAAAATGTGGTTTGGTATGAGAATCCCAACCGCTAACGATGTGGAGGAAAGCGGCCCCTTTGTCCACTGATGCGCTTTAAGAGCTTCCAGGCTGGCAGGCCCATCGAACTTCTCTTACAATGTTCTCATTGTTCCCATCATGCAGCGCATCTGGTATCCATTTAAGTTGTCGGTCAACCCTCGATGGGCATGGGTTTCAGTCTGGCTGTTGTCGCTCTCTCTCCAGGGCCAGGAACCTCCCCGCATGGAGTGGGATCAGCTTCCCGCATTACCCAACGCAGTCGGTGTCGCAGGGCCCTTTGTCGGCATGCATCAGGATGCCCTGATCGTTGCGGGCGGAGCCAACTTTCAACCCCCGGTTTGGGAATCGGGGAAAGTCTGGCATGATCAAATTCATGTTCTGACTCGGACGGAGGACGGCCATCGATGGCAGGATGGCGGAAACCTTCACCATCCCATCGCCTACGGGGCGAATGTGAGTCTCCCCGAAGGCCTCGTGTGCATGGGGGGCAATGATGCTGATGAGGTGTTCGACGATGTTTTTCTCCTCCGGTGGGATCCCGACACCGCAAGCATTGAGACCGAAGCCCTTCCCTCACTGCCTCGGCCCTGTGCGCATGGACAGGCAGCCCTTATCGGCCGGATTATCTATCTGGCAGGTGGACAAGGTGGCCTGACACTGGAGACTGCCACCGATCAGTTATGGGCCCTGGACCTGTCGCAACGAGGAAAAGATTCCGACTTCCAGTGGAAGATTCTCCCGCCCATTCCAGGAGGGGCGCGTGCCTTCAACCTCACCTTGGCTCAGCACAACGGATATCAGGACAGTCTCTATGTTCTGAGCGGAAGGACTCAAGACCCGGAAGGGGTGCGCTTTCTGGACGACTTTTGGGAATACCAGCCGATGAGCTCCACCTGGCGGCCGCGCAAGGCAGCCCCAAAGTGTGTCATGGCAGGAAGCGGCGTGCCCTGGGGGCAAAGTCACTTGCTGGTTCTGGGGGGAGCCGACGGTCAGCTGTTTCATCAGGGCGATGCGTTGAAGGATGATCACCCTGGCTTCCCAAAAGAGGCGTGGGCCTACCATACCATCACGGACACGTGGACCTCCGCCGGTCCCCTGCCTGAAAACCAAGTCACCACCTCAGCCGTGCTTTGGGACGATACCATCATCATCCCCAGTGGGGAGATCCGGCCCAGGGTGCGCACCCCCACCATTCGAAGAGGCAAGGTCTTGATTCAACCGGCCTCGTTCGGGTGGTTGCATTACCTCATCCTGGGCGGGTATCTCGCGGCCATGGTCGTCATTGGCATCGGGTTCAAGCGTCGCCACCGTCACAGTGAAGATTACTTCAGGGGAGGCAAGCGTATTCCGTGGTGGGCGGCAGGATGCAGCATTTTTGCCACCATGCTCAGTTCCTTGACCTTCACGGGTGTCCCAGCCAAGGCCTATGCTCAGGATTGGGTTTATGCCGTGGGCAACATGATGATTCCAGTGGTCGCCCTTCTGGCTGTGGGGCTCGCTCTGCCCTTCTTTCGGCGTATGGATGCCACCAGTGCCTACGAATACCTGGAACTCCGCTTCCATCGAGGCCTCCGGCTTTTTGGCAGTGCCAGCTTCACCTTTTTTCATCTTTTCCGCATGGCCATTGTGATGTCGTTAACAGGCCTGGCGCTAGCTGCAGCCACGCCATTGGACCCTGTCTCATCGGTCCTGCTCATGGGTGTTTTGAGTATTTTGTATTGCTCACTGGGAGGTATCGAGGCGGTCATCTGGACCGACACCCTTCAAACCCTGGTTTTGTTGGGTGGAGCCATCATCGCATTGGTGTGGTTGATCCAGGGTAGTGATCAGGGGTTGAGTGGGTTCATGGCCACCGCCCATCAAGCCGACAAGTTCCGACTGGCCAACTGGCACTGGGATCCTTCACATCTGCAAATTGCTTTTTGGGTCATCATTGTCGGTGGCATCGGCCAGAACATTTCCTCCTACACGGCCGATCAAGCCGTCGTGCAACGCTACATGACCACCGCCACCCAAACACTTGCAGCTCGGTCCATCTGGACCAATGGTTTGATGAGCATTGTCTCGACCCTCCTCTTTTTCGGCATTGGTACGGCCCTGTTCACCTTCTACCAGCATCACCCCGATCGTCTCGACTGGTCCATCCACACCGATCAAATCTTTCCTCTGTTCATCTCCAGAGAATTGCCCGCAGGCCTGGCAGGCCTCATGGTGGCTGCCATTTTTGCCGCCGCGCAGTCCACCGTATCCACCAGCATGAATTCGACGGCCACCACCCTGGTGACCGATTTCCTGCGCCCGGGGGGCCACATTTCATCTGATCGTCAAGCCCTGAAGGCCGCTCGCATGCTCACAGCCTTGAGTGGCCTTTTGGGGACAGCCCTGGCGTTGTTGTTCGTACAACCAGAAATCCGCTCTCTCTTTGATGCGTTCATCAAGGTGATCGGACTCTTCATGGGGGTCCTCGGCGGCCTGTTCATGCTTGGGATGCTGACACGTCGCGCCAATACACTGGGAGCAACCGTCGGGGTCGTCGCCGGTTCAGGAGTCATGCTCTATTTGTGGCTTTTCACGCATATCAACGGTTACCTTTATACCGCGATCGGCATCGCCACCTGCATGGCAGTCGGGTATCTCGTGAGTCTTTTCGCCAGCCACAGTGAACGGTCCCTGAAAGGTCTGACCATCTTCACTCAGCGGGAGCCCTCCTAACAGCGAGACTCATGAAAAGCTCATATGACGCCGTCATCGTGGGTGCGGGCCATAATGGGTTGATCGCATCGGCCTATCTGGCGCGGGCGGGTCTCCGGACCTTGGTGGTCGAGAGGCAGGCCACACTGGGAGGGGCTTCCTGTTCGGAGCGGCTGTTTCCCGGCATGGATGCCAAGCTTTCGGTCTTTTCCTATCTCATCAGCCTCTTGCCTGCAAAAATTCTCAACGACCTCGGATTACGTCTTTCCTTACTTCAGCGTCGCACGGCTTCGTGGACACCGGTGGGCTCTGAAAAAGGATATCGCGAGCTCATCCTCCGCTCTCAGGATCCCGCAGGTAACCAGAAAGCGATTTCCCAATTCACCAAGCGGCCCTCGGATCTCCATGGATACGAACAATGGGCAAAGATGGAGGGGGTCCTCCAGTCCATGCTGTGGCCCACCCTTTGGAAACCCCTCACCTCACGCCAGTCTCTGATGGAGAGACTTGAGGCTTCGCAAAAAAAAGCCTGGCAGGCATTGATCGAAGAACCTCTGGGGGTTTGCCTGGAATCACTGATTCAGGATGACGCTCTTCGTGGGACACTCTTTACTGATGCCAAGATCGGGGTGTCTACCTATGGACAGGATCCCAGCCTTCTTCAAAACCGATGCTTCCTCACCCACATCCTCGGGCAAGGCACCGGGCAATGGCTTGTGCCCATGGGGGGCATGGGGTCCTTGATAAAAGAGTTGGAGCGCGTCAACCAAGCGACGGGTCAGGTGACCTTGCGCACATCCTGCGAAATCACCGCCATCGCGCCCGATCCCCATCATGTCACCGTTGGCCTGGAATCAGACCAGGGCACCGAATGGATCCAGGCCGACCATCTGTTACTCAATGCCTGTCTGCCCCCAGAACGGGTTCAGGGAGATCCCATCGGGCTACCCATACCAGTTCAGGAAGGGAGTGCTTTCAAGATCAACATGCTTCTGAAAAAGCTCCCTGCACTCAAGCAGAGTGTTGCCCGCCCCGAGGAGGTCTTTGCCGGCACCGTGCATCTGGATGAGGGCTACCAAGGCATGGAGAAAAGCTACTTGGAGAGCATGAACGGGCAATGCCCCACAAAACCTCCCTGTGAAATCTACTGCCATAGCCTGACCGACCCCTCCATTTTATCTCCTGCCCTTCAGAACAGCGGTTACCAGACCCTGACACTCTTCGGATTGGACATGCCCCACCGTCTCTTCACGGATGATCCTGAAGAGCAACGAAACCTCGCCACCCAAAGGTATCTTGATGCCATCAATCAACATCTGGCCGAACCGATACAAGACTCTCTGGCCATGGATGCCGACGGCAAACCCTGCCTGAGTGCGATGAGCGCCATGGACCTGGAAGAACACTTGCGACTGCCCAAAGGACATATTTTTCATGGGGATCTCTCCTGGCCTTTTACCGATGTGGAAGAAGAAATCGGTCGCTGGGGTGTCGAAACCCAGCACCCGAGAGTGCTGGTTTGTGGTTCATCCGCCAAGCGAGGGGGTGCGGTCAGCGGTCTGCCGGGGCACAATGCCGCCATGTGCCTGCTGGAGAGGCTCGGTAAATCATGGGCATGAGAGTGGGGAAGGCTACTGGCTTGACCCGTGAGCCGTTCCTTGGGATCGTATCCCATCATGCAAAGCCCCCTACTTCGATGCCTCGGCACCTTGATCGTGGCGCAAGCCGCCTACGGTGCAGATCATCTCCTGCATCAGTTTGACAAAGTGCAGCTCACCGATCGCTTCTGGAGTGAAGGAGCCACCTTCGGCGACTTCAACCACGATGGCAACCAGGATGTCGCTTCAGGGCCCTATTGGTGGGAAGGGCCGGCTTTTGCAGCTCGACACACCTACTATCCGGACCGTCGCGGATGGCAACAAAAACAGAAAGACGGAAGCACTCAGACCGTTCAGGGCTACGAAGGCGCGCTGGGCACCAAGAACACCTACTCGGACAACTTTTTTGCCTTCTCCCATGATTTTAATGGCGATGGTTGGGATGACATCCTGATTCTGGGGTTTCCTGGAGCCGAATCCTCCTGGTATGAAAACCCGCAGGGGAAAGACGGTTACTGGGTGCGTCACGTGATCCTCGATGTCACCGACAACGAATCTCCCACCTTCACCGATCTGACAGGGGACGGAAAACCGGAAATCGTCTGCAGCTCGGGGGGCTATTATGGTTATGCCTCCCCCGATTGGGATCATCCCGAAAAGCCGTGGACCTTTCACCCCGTAACGGCCAAAGGGCCCTGGCAACGATTCACTCATGGAATGGGCGTGGGCGATGTCAATGGTGATGGACGCATGGACATGATGGCCAAGGAGGGGTGGTGGGAGCAGCCCAGTTCTCTGGGAGGAGACCCTGAATGGGCCTTTCATCCTGTCGCCTTCAGCCCGGGAGGTGGGGCCCAAATGTATGCCTACGATGTGGACGGCGACGGCGACAACGACGTCATCACCAGCCTGGCGGCCCATGGCTACGGACTGGCCTGGTATGAGCACATTCCCGCCCCCGAGGGCATCACCTTCAAGGCTCATACTTTCATGAACAAGGAGGATCATGAAAACCGCTATGGGGTTCATTTCTCCCAGCTGCACGCCATCGATCTAATCGACATGAATGGGGATGGCCTCAAGGACATTGTCACTGGCAAGCGGTTCTGGGCACATGGCCCCAATGGCGATGCGGAGCCCAACGCACCAGCCGTTCTTTATTGGTTTGAACTGACTCGATCCAAGGAGGGTGTCGACTTTGTGCCACATCTGATCGATGAAGATTCAGGGATCGGCACCCAGGTCATGGCCCAGGACATCGATCAGGACGGTTATCCGGAAATCGTGGTCGGCAACAAGAAGGGGACTTTCGTTCACCGACATGGCGTTGAAAAGGTCGATCGTGATGCCTGGCTCAAGGCTCAGCCGAAGGCCCTTCACTGATCTGACCGGGCAGCCATCCATCGAGATGTGAAAAAAACGCTGAGCATCGCCGATGCCTGGCGGTTTCGTTCAACGGAGCGTAAACTGTTTTTCGCCTGCTTTTGCACCATCGCCCTGGGCTACCTCGGTTTATCCCTCAATGACATGGCCGATCAGGAGGGTTGGTCCAGAAAGGACTTTCTACCTCTGATGGTCTTCGGGCTCAGTCTCTGCCTGATTCATCTCTGGTTTGTCTGTTTCCGATTTCAGGGAGACACCAAATTACTGGGGGCTGTTGTGCTGCTTGGCGGGTTTGGCATCCTGGCCCAACACCGCATGGGTTTGTTTGATCTGGATCACCCCTGGAAACTCAGCCACCTGGCCTACCCCATCGGCATCACCTTGATGCTGATCACTTCCTCCCTTTTCAAAGGATCACGCATTGTCATCTTGCAAAGGCTGGGATGGCTTTCAGCCCTCCTGTCCCTGGGGCTGATGGTGGCTTTGTTACTGACGGGCACGCGATACCGCGGTGCCACCTACGCTGCCGGCCAGCTCACACCCACAGAAATCATCAAACTGCTCATGGTCCTTTTCCTGGCCAGTGCGCTGGCGAGCCGGGAAAAGGCCATCCGGAAATCCCTCGAATCCAAGGGGGGGCGCTCCATCACCCTCATGATCCTTCCCATCTACCTAGTCTTTGCCTGCCTGGTAGGGCTGCTGATCCTTCAACGCGATCTGGGCATGGTCATGATACTGGCCATGATGCTGTGTCTGGTTCTTTTCTTCCTCACCGGCCAGTGGCGCTACGTGATACTTTCTTCCGGTGGCATGGTGTTGGCAGGGTGGATCGCACAATCATGGCTCTCGCATGCCAGGGGCCGCATTCAAACCTGGCTGGATCCCTTCACTGACCCAACCGGAGCGGGTTGGCAAATCCTACAGGGGCTCTCAGGCATGTTTGCCGGTGGCATTTGGGGTGCAGGATTTGGCAAGGGTAACCCGGAACGCATCCCCATCGCCGAATCCGATTTCATCTATGCCGTCATCGGGGAAGAGCTGGGTTTTGCGGGATGTGTGGTGCTGGTCGGTTTCTACCTCATCTTTTTTCATCAATGTTACCGGGTGGCCATCCAGTGCAAGGACACCTTCGGATCCATTCTGGCGGCTGGCATCACTTCCATTTGGGCCTGTCAGACCTTGCTCAACATGGGAGGCGTCACCAAGGCCATCCCCATGACAGGCATTCCATTGCCGTTGGTCAGCCATGGTGGGAGCAATCTGGTAACCGTGTGTATCGGCCTGGGATTGTTGCTCTGTCTATCAGAATCCGAAGGACGTTATCCATCGAAGGCCTCCAAACCGCCGCCCAAGCGATCGAGCAGTCGGAAATCCAGCTGAACTTGCAGTGCTCAAGCCCCATCAAGGCTCGAGTAAGTGCTCCACAAAAAAGGAGGTCATCCGCTTTCGCCCGTAGGGCGTTCCAGCGGCTCCATGGCCTACACCGGGCATGACCAGCATGTCAAAGGGCTTGTCGGCCTTGATCAGGGCATCCACCACCTGCAGGGTCGATGCCGGATCCACATTGCGATCCAGTTCCCCCACGATGAGAAGCAGGTCCCCTTCCAGGCGATGAGCCTGGGTCACATTGGATTGTTCCTCATAGTGAGGTCCCAGGGGCCACCCCATCCACAATTCATTCCACCAGATCTTGTCCATGCGGTTGTCATGGCAGCCACAGTCAGCCACTCCCACTTTGTAGAAGTCTCCATGTGCAAGGAGGCCGCGCAAGGTGTTCTGTCCCCCCGCTGAGCCACCGTAAATCCCCACTCGATTCAAGTCCATGTAGGGGCGGGTGAGGGCAGCCTCACGCATCCATGCGATACGATCCGGAAAGCCGGCATCTCCAATGTTTTTCCAACACACATCATGGAAGGCCTTGGACCGGTTGGATGTCCCCATTCCGTCAATTTGAACCACAATGAAACCGTGTTCGGCCATCGATTGCGCCGAATGATAAGGACGAAACGCCTTGGGAACAAAGGAACCGTGCGGTCCAGCATAGATCTTTTCGATCACAGGGTAGGAGCGATCCGGATCAAAGTGAGTCGGCTTGTAAATCACTCCATGAATGTCGGTCACTCCATCTCTTCCCTTGGCCACAAATCGCTCTGGTATCTGCCATCCCGCTTCGAGCAGACCCTCTAATGCCGCTCGCTCCAATTCCATGACCAGAGCACCATCCTCTGCCCGCCTCAGCTCCACGACGGGTGCCCGGTCGACCCTGGACCAGCGGTCCAACAAGAAGCGTCCATCGGGCGAAAAGGTGATCTCATGATCTCCATCCGAGGACGTCAGACGCACCCATCGATCACCATCGAGATCAACGCGACAGTGATGAATATAATACGGGTCCTGATGCGCATCCAAGCCGCTGGCTTCAAACCAAACATGGCCTTTTGCTTCATTCACCTCACGGATTCGACGCACCACCCACTCTCCTTGCGTGAGCTGACGCTTGAGTTGCCCTGTTTGGGCATCCAGGAGATAGAGGTGGTTCCAGCCATCTCGCTCCGACATCCAGAGAATTTCCCCTCTTTCCTCCATGAAATAGTACGCGTGTTTGAAGGCGTAATCAATGAAGGTCGCACTCTGCTCGTCGATCAAGGCGGACACCGTGCCATCGGGCACGGAAACGGCCACCACACGCAGAACCTGATGCCCCCGCTGATTGTAGAGGAAGGTGAATCGCTCACTGGAGCTGCCCCATCGCATGCGGGTGATTGACCAGGGATTGGAAAAGAGACGATCATCCAGGGCAAGCTCCTTGCCCGAAGTCACATGAAAGAGCCTTGGCTTCTGAATGGGAATGCGATCCCCCGGTTTCAGATAGGGATATTGATGCCACTTGGGCTGCAACTGGTCCTTGGGGGAAGACTCTACCAGGTGCACCTCACGCTCAATTCCGGGCTCGTAGCACATGGCCACCACCCATTGACCATCAGGTGACCAATAAGCCTGAGGCACCCCCTGAGCGGGTTCCTCACGCTCATACTGCATGCCCACATAACGATCCCTGGCAGCATTGGGCTGAAAAGAGGCCCCTGGGTTTCCATCAAAACTCAGCGCTCTTTGCTGGCGGGTTTCCAGATCTTCCAACCAGAGATTGTGATCCTTGACCCAAAGACGCTGCGAACCATCGGGTGATTTCAGCCCACGATCCACCGGGTCTCGTTGGTTGCTACGGCGCCTGCCCCCCGGGACCGCGTCAGGGGCGGGTTTTTCTTTGACAGGGGCGGAAGCACATGCCGTCAGGCGACCTTGGAGGGGCACCCAGAGCCAGTCCCGGTCAGGTCCGATCAGGCGTATGACGCCGTCCTCATCATCCATCCCTTCAAGGGCCTCGACAGGTAATCGATAAGGATCCACCGAGACTCCGGAAAAGGCCGTGAAGCAAGCGGCCAGCAGGGCGTGGTCCATGGCGGGAGCCTGGATCCCCTCGATCGCATGCACCTTTTGAAAGGAAAACCGACCATCCCCCATCTTTTTGCGATACCAGAATTGATTCCCATCATCGAACCAATGAGGGTCTACAGTGGTGTCGATCACCTTGCCCCTGAACCGGTCGGAAAGTCTCAACCCATCACGGTCCTGAGGGGTCGCATGGGGCACCTGAGCCTGGGGGTCTCCTGACTTGCCGGGTTCTTCTTGCTCCTCCAAAGCTCGGTAAAATCTCCATCGAGGTTTGTAGTCCGGCTTCAGGTCGTTGGACATCAAACTGGCACGAATCAAATCAATGGGAATGGCATTTTCTTTCAGGATCGCATCGTGAAAGGTGCGATCGGACATGTGACCCGTATCAACCAACTCTTCCCTCAGGGCCCTGAGTTGAAGCCCTCCCAGCATGTAGGCGGCTTGATACAACGGAATGTAACCACCCTGCACCGATCGCCTGACCTCCGCCGTAGCATTGCGAGGCTCATGACCTACTTCTTCCACGAGGAAGGCAATCGCCTCATCGGCGCTCATTTCTCCCAAATGAAAACCCAGGGAGAAAAGAATGCGCGCACAACGGTGGGATCTCCAGAACAGCATCCCCAAGCGATCCTCTGCAGAGCGTTGAAAATCCAAATCCCACAGAAGCATTTCCCAATACAAGGCCCAGCCTTCCACCAGAAAGGGTGTGCGAAAGAGTTGACGGTGTGTGCGGTAGCGATCGGCCATGAAAAGCTGTAGATGGTGCCCTGGAATCAGTTCGTGATGCACGGTCGCCCGAGCGAAGTGGACATTGTTACCCCGCATGCTCATGAGCTTATCTTCATGCGCCATCTCCTCCGTCGGATAGGAAACTGAAATCACCTCTCCTCCCGTGAAATAAGGGTTCACCTTCTGGCGCTCCGCACTCATCATCTGCATCCGCCACACCTCCTTGGCCAGGGGTGGAATTGTGAGAAGCGATCGGTCTTCAAGAAAATCAATGGCCTCCTGTGCCAAGGTCTTGATCAACTGGGGTTGTTCACCGGGTGGGACATACTTGGATTTCACGTGGTCGTAGGCAGCTCTCCAATCTTCCCCAAAGCCCAGCTCGCGTGAGGCCCGCAGCCGCTCCTTGCGGCACCAGTCAAACTCCATCCGCGCAATTTCCAGCAGTGCCTCAGGCGTATAGGCCACCATTTCATATTCGAGTGCCTCCATTAACGCCTGCCTGCCAATAGGATCCCCGATCACAGGAGGATCCTCTCCCTCCTGATAGCCGGCAAACTGTTTCCGCACCTCCGAGGCAAACGTTTTGAGTTCTTGGATCACCTGCTCCTGAGGTGCTTGCGTCCACCAGGAAAACGCCGGGTGATACCCCTCATAGAAAGCAAACCAATCCTCGAGTGCGCGCCGATACACTTCAGTCCAATCCGCGATGCGCACAGCCAGGATGGCGGTTGGCTTGCTCGACGCTTCCTGCTCGAGTTCATCCAGGGTCGACCGTATTTCCCCGGCCAGCGCATGCAAGACAACCGCAGCGCTCTCAGGGTCGATCGGCTCCACCCGCTGTCGCGCCTCAGCCAAAGCAAGAATGCCATCCCCAAAGCGAATCCATGGCTGGATCTCGGCATGGCGCTGCCGCTCCTGAGTCAAACGTCGCTCATCGAATTTCAACTGGTTTTGAAAAAGAAGATAGTCGATGCGCTCCTCCTGGCTCAGCGGAGCAAACCCGATGTCGTTGAGGCGATGAGCAAACTGCTCAATGAGCGTGCCCATGCGTTGGTGGCGCGCCATCGACATCCTCCAGGGGTGATACCGACGCAGAGCGGAGGCGTCCTCTTGATAAGCCTCAATCAACGCTCGCACCGGAGGCAGGGAAGGGTCCACCTCCTGAGCCTTGGAAGCAACCATGAAACATCCGAACCACCCCAGGAAAAAGGTCCACGCACAAAGGGAAACTGGAGAACGCATCACCCGACTCTAGTGGACGCACCGGGGCTTGAGAAGATCCAAAGCAAGAGTCACAACCATCCGAGCGGTGGGAACCCTCAAAGACCTCGAGCCTTGAGCAGGCGATCCACGTATTTGCCCAGCAAGTCGGTCTCGATGTTCAACTCATCCCCTGTCTTGCGGTTTTTAAGATTGGTCACCTTTCGGGTATGGGGAATCACCCAAACTCGAAAACTCTGCTCCAGGACTTCCGCTACGGTTAAACTGATGCCATCCAGTGCGACCGATCCCTTGGTCACCAGAAGAGGCATCATCTCCAGCGGTGGTTCGACCTCCAGGAGCCAGTCCGCGCCCTGTTCCTCCCAGCGTCGGATCGTCGCCACGCCGTCCACATGCCCGGAGACAAAATGACCATCCAAGCCCGACTGGAAGGCCAGTGGACGCTCCAGATTGACCTCACTTTGGCATTCGACCGACTGCAGGTTGGTGCGTTTCCACGTCTCTTGCAACAAGTCAAAGCCGAGCAGCGACCCCTCTTCACCCTCCAACCCTTGCACCTCCACCACGGTCAAGCAGCAACCATTGACAGCAAGACTGTCCCCGAGCTGGATGCGGTCTGCGGTGCGAAGGGCATGGATCTTCAGATGGATGCCTTGCCCAGATCGCTCAACCCGACTCACCTTGCCCGTTTCGGCTACGATTCCCGTGAACATGGACTCAAACTTGCCGATGCGCAGACAATGCGCAAGCCGGGATTTGCGCTTTCAAAGCATCTCAAAAAAGCTATGTTGGAATGATTACGATCCAAGTCCGGCGAACCAAGATCCCAAATGGCCTGGACACCCTTGACCCAGCATGAAGCATTCACTCCATTCCATCACGCATCTCATGCTTGGTCTCCTGGCGATCCTTCATGCCATGGAGACCGAGGTGGGAGCTGCCATCGATTTCACACGCGATGTGTACCCCATCCTTTCGGACCGTTGTTTTGCCTGCCATGGCCCGGATGCCGAAGCGAGAAAAGCGGATCTCCGCCTGGATCAGGAAGGCTTCATCACCGCATCTTCCAGTGAAGGAGAACGACTGGTTCAACCAGGGGATGCCGCCTCCAGTATCCTAATTGCCCGCATCCATTCGGAGGACCCCGACAGCGTCATGCCACCTCCGGAATCCTTCCTGACACTAAATCCTGATGAGAAGGCGACCTTGTCTCAGTGGATCAACGAAGGAGCCTCCTGGGGCAAGCATTGGGCCTTTGAACGCGTTGTGGCACCCAAGATCCCCCAGATGGACGGGGTTCCTCCGGCCCCTCACCCCATTGATGCCTTCATTGAAAAGACGCTTTCGCTCAAGGGTCTCTCCACCCGGGAGGAGGCCTCCAAGGAGCGTCTCCTTCGCCGCGTCCATCTGGATTTGACCGGTTTACCCCCCAGCCCGGATACGTTGGAGCGATTCCTCTCCGACCCGGATCCTCTGGCATACGAACGCATGGTCGACCAATTGCTGGCCTCCGAGCATTACGGTGAGCGCATGGCCATGGAATGGTTGGATGTGGCGCGATTTGCCGACACCTATGGTTATCAGTCAGACCGTTTCAATCATCTGTGGCCTTGGCGAGACTGGGTGATCGGGGCCTTCAATGACAACCTTCCCTACGACACCTTCATCCTCCATCAAATGGCGGGGGATCTCATCGATCAACCGACCCAGCAAAGCATTTTGGCGACCGCCTTCCACCGCAACCATCGACAGACCAACGAGGGCGGTAGCGTCAACGAAGAATTCCGGGTGGAATACAACGCAGATCGTCTCAAGACCACCGCACTAGCCTTCATGGGTTTGACAATCGAATGCGCTCGTTGTCACGACCACAAATACGATCCGATTTCACAGAAGGACTACTACCGCCTTTTTGCGTTTTTCAACAACACCGATGAATCAGGTCTGTATTCTCATTTCACCGACGCCATTCCCTCCCCCACGCGCTTTCTTTATCAGAACACGGGTCAGGAAGCAGAGCACCGCCGCTCCATGGAGCAAATCCGGACCCTGGAGGCCGAGGAATCGATGCTTCGCGCAAGCGCACGGGAACCATTCGCCCTCTGGCTCCAGAACACGACGGAGAAGGAAGACTTCATCCTTCCACTCAACAACGCCCTGGTGGGCCACTTTGACTTCGAGACCAAGGAAGAAAAAGGATACCTCAACCTGGCCCAGGCC
>Ga0066378_10000725_pt1 | contig 13395 bp, 8 predicted proteins | sample Knorr_S23_td_DCM_FD_70947 | JGI IMG/M metagenome (GOLD analysis project Ga0066378, IMG submission 70947) | Marine microbial communities from Southern Atlantic Ocean transect - Knorr_S23_td_DCM_ad_71m_LV_A | ecosystem: Environmental > Aquatic > Marine > Oceanic | place: Southern Atlantic ocean...
TCTGGTGGTGGGCCGGGATGAAGCAAAAGTCACCGAATCTCGCCACGAAAAAACCCCACTAGCCGAAACCAGTGGGGGAAACAAGTATAGACCAATTTCGCAGTAATAAATGGTCAACAATCAAGTCAGATTTGATTGCGCAGACTCCACCTTAATCCTGACACAAAAAAATCCGCCCCTGAATTTCCAACAGCAGGAGCGGGTATCGGTGTGAGGTGCCGCCCAGACCGAGGCAAACACATTGCCAGAGTGTTCATGTCCGTTTAGTAGAGGAATGAGTATTCGAGTAGTTTGAGAGTTGATAATTAAATCAATGGGGAGAGATGCACACAGTAATGTCTTAAATATTCAAACTATTACATATCCACTAGCTGAAATACTGTAAGTTCTAGATAGAATCCTTTGCTTTGAGATCACTGAATTTTTTTACTGTATTTTATTTCGTCTTATGTTTCTCTGGGTGAGAACCTATTTTATTATGAACCTCAAGTTTTCTCTAAACCGTTGGGCGCTAGTCCTATTCAAATTTTCTATATTGATAGGGTTAATAAGTTATAGACATGAGATTAAAGCGCAAGAAATTGTATCATTAAGTGGGGTGCCAGATGTAGGGAGTGGACTTGATGGTCGCTATTGGCAGGCAGGAATTAAGTCAATAGACAATTTGGACGACAAAGGCGGTGAGAAAGATGTAGGGCTCAAGATTATCCGAGGAGCCCACCCAACCGGTATCTTCAAAGCAACTGGCCTGACATATCAAGGTGGTAATGATCTCACGGAAATTCGAGACTGGTTGCAAAGTGACGGTGAATCTTATGACGGCATGGACGGCAATATGGATGATGGTTTGCTTAGCCTCACCGGGTTTATTCGTATCGACATTCCAGGCGATTATGACATTCGATCAGAATCCGATGATGGTTCGATTATTTGGATAGCTGGCGAACGTGTAGTTGATAATGACGGTAGTCATGGATCTCCAGGCCCTTCACCAGATGGATTTTATAACTTCAAAACCGCTGGACTCTACCCAATTGAAGTTGCCTGGTTTAATGGTGATTGGACCAACGATTCAGGGGAGCACGGCGGAGCTAATTTAAATGTTCTTTTGGACGGGGATCCCGTACCTGCCGAAATTCTTTATGGGGCAAGTGACGTTGGTGGGATTGCTGTTTCAGTTTCTGCTGTTTCAGCCGAAAAGGGAACTATTGGCTTAGCCGGTCAGTATTGGGCAAGTGACCCAAAAGGGTTTGAATTTGGTGAGGGCTCGCAGGGTCCTGTTTTTCAAACTACACCAGATGATAATCACGGCATTTACACAATCAATTCAGAACCGCAAGGCACTTTCGTCTCAACCAACGTTGAATATTCCGGCAACGATCTTACGCCTATTGTTGAATGGCTAGGTGCCGACGCGGATTCCTTCGAAGGAGAGGAAGGCAACCTCAATGATGGCATGGTCCAACTCAGGGGCCTAATAGATATCTCCACACCAGGTTGGCACGACTTTAGAAGTGCTTCTGACGATGGTTCCGTTGTCCGAATCGGTAATCAAGTGGTTGTGAATAATGATGGTGGACATGGGGCTCCAGGCCCAGCACCTGATGGTTCGGCATTCTTTACTAAATCAGGATTGTATCCAATTGAAGTCAATTGGTTCAATGGGAATTGGACTAATGACGCCGGAGACCATGGTGGCGCTAATATTTCTCTTACTATGGACGAATGGTCTCTGGATGGGATTATTTTCCATTCTCCTGAAGATGCCATAACACTTCCCAGTTTGGTGAAGCCAGAACCTAATACCGAGGGAGATTCAGGCGGCAGCTTCATGCTTGACCTTACCAAGACCCAGATGGCCTTACCGTTGCCCCAGGCCCCTATCATTGACGGAGTGCTCGATAGCGATGAGGGCTGGGCATTTGCCGGTGGCGCTGCCCAGAACTTCTGGAGTGTGCGCTACGACGAGGCGCTCGATGATTTATTGAGAGGTGGTGGTTTTGGGGATGGCAATCCTGATGAAATCTGGGATGAGACCGATATCCAATTCAATATGTATGCCGGTGTGTTCGAGAATGACCTTTATGTTGCAGTGGAAGTGACCGACGACTGGATAGTCAATGACAATGCCGATCCCAATTCCGAGGATGGTTCTACATGGGAAGATGACAGTGTGGAAATCTTCATTGACGGGGATAACAGCAATTTTGAAGAGCGCAACACCGCAGGGATTCCCGAGGTCGTCGATACGGGGGGGCAGTTCGTCATCACCGCCAACAATGCCCGTCGCGACAAGGAGGCGGGCGATCCCTCATTTGGAGAAAATGCTGACTGGTATGCCAAGACGGATCTCACTGACACTGGATACGTGGCCGAATTCCGCATTTCCCTCGATGCCATTGGCAATCCCGAACTGGGGCAGGTCATCGGCTTTACCGTGGGCGTCAATGACGACGATGAGATCTCCAGCCGACAGATTACCTGGGTAGGGTCTCCTCACACCGAGTCAACCTACGGTAACCTGTTCATCGGAGAGCGCACCTACACCGCACCCAAGACGGCCAGTCCAACGCTGGATGGGGTAGTCAACGCCGCGGAATACGAAGGGGCCCTGCCCATCGTGCTCAACTCACACACGGGTTCGTACCATGTTGACGTGGGTAATGATGAGTGGGAAGAAGGGGATCATAGCCTGACTGGCTGGGTGGTGCATGATGAGGATGCGATTTATGTGGCGGTGATTGCCGAGGATGATGTCATCTCGACCGACACGGCCGAGGCGGGTTCGGAAGATGGGCAAACCTGGGTTGATGATAGCATTGAAGTGTTTTTCGATGCCGATGACAGCAACGATGCTGGGCGTGACAACACCGCTCAGTTTGAAGGTCAATTCGTACTGACGCCCAACGGAGCCAGACGCGACAACGAAGCGAACAATCCGACATGGGGTGAGAATGCCGACTGGTTTGCCGCGACCACCGAGGCCGATGGGGGCTACCAGATGGAATTCAAGTTCAGCAAGGCTGCCTTGCTGGGGGTTTCCGAAGGTGATCGTTTGGGTTTCAACATTGCCATCAATGATGACGACGGAAGCGGGCGCAAGTCTCAGCTCAACTGGGCAGGTGCTCCGCACCTGGAGTTTTCCTATGGATCCCTCTTGCTGGCAGGGGCGGCCACCGGCGGTGGTGGAGGCGGTCCAGCCAACGTGAGCCTGACACGTTCCGGCACTGGCATCATTCTCGAGTGGGAGGGAGGCGGCAGTCTGCAGACCGCTCCTGCCGTCACCGGGCCATGGAGTGAGGTCAGCGGTGCTTCCAGTGGGGTGCAGATCGAGGCCTCGGGAAGGGAGGCCTACTACCGCGTGCGATAGCGATCGACTGCGGTTCATGGGTTTCAAACAGCGCCCCCTGACCATCTCGGGTCAGGGGGCGTTTTCTTGTCCTAGTGAATCCTTGAACTGCCACAGAAACTGCCTTCACAAGCTCCCCACTTGACGTTGCGGGTGGAGCGTTCTTCAATGGTCTCATGTATCCCCGCCCCCCTTGGTCTGTGTGTCTCTCGGGATTCCTGTTCATTGCCCTGAGTCTGTGGATCAAGCCCATCCTCCACGCTGGCTTCAGAGCAGGGGCCAGTGCAGTGGATATTGCTCCTCAATCGTGGCCCGTCAGGGTGAATGCCATGTTCACCGAACGAAACGCTGATCATGTTGTGGATGCCCTTTGGGCCAAGTCACTGAGCCTAGGGCAGGGGGATGAGACGATCATTCTTTGTGTGGTCGATACGTGCATGATGCCTCGCGATCTGATCGATCAGGCCAAGCAGCAAGTGCAGGTGATGACTGGAGTTTCCACTGATCGCATGATGGTATCCGCCACGCATACTCATTCTGCACCTTCTGCGATGGGGTGTCTGGGTAGTCGGGTGGATCCTGCCTATGCCCGACTCCTGCCCTCTCTGCTGGCCCAATCGATGATCGAGGCCTTTCAACGCATGGAGCCCTCTCGCCTCGCATGGGCCCAAAAGGACGACTGGGATCATACGTTCAACCGGCGATGGATCCGTCGGCCTGATCGGGTGTTTACGGATCCATTCGGAGAGGTCAACGTACGGGCTCACATGCATCCGGGCCACGAAAGTCTCGATGCCATTGCTCCCAGTGGCCCGGTAGATCCTGAATTGAGTGTCCTGGGTGTGCAGTCCATGGAAGGGAAGTGGCTGGCTCTCCTGGCCAATTATTCCATGCACTATTTCGGCTCTCCCTTGCTTTCGGCTGATTACTACGGTCGTTTTGCCGATCACCTCGCCGACTTACTGGATGCTGGCGATGGCTTTGTGGCCATCATGTCGCAAGGCACCAGTGGTGACCTGATGTGGATGGACTATTCGGCGCCACGACAGAACATGGACTTTGATGCCTACGGAAAGGACATGGCAAAAGGGGTTGCGGCTCTGTGTGAAAGCTTGCACTGGATGGAGGACGGGCCCATGGCCATGGCACAGAAAACCCTCAATCTCGCATACCGGGTGCCAGGCCCAGATCGACTGGAGTGGGCGAGGGAGCGGGCCAAGGCTCTTGGGGATAGTCTGCCTCACTCACAGGCCGACATCTACGCCCTGGAGGCCCTTCATCTGGATGCGATGCAGCAAACCGAGTTGATCCTTCAGGCCTGTCGGGTGGGTGATTTGGCATGGACGGCGATTCCCAACGAAGTCTTTGCCCTGACGGGTTTGAAAATCAAAAATCAGAGCCCGTTCGCGCACACCTTCAACATCGAATTGGCCAATGGGGCTGAGGGGTATATTCCGCCACCTGAGCAGCATGCACTGGGAGGCTACACCACCTGGCCGGCTCGCACAGCAGGGCTGGAGCAGCAGGCGGAGCCTCGAATGACGGAGGCGGTTCTGGCATTGCTGGAGGAAGTCACTGGCCAATCAAGACGGTCTCCATACCCCGAATTGGGTGCTTATGCGGAGGCCGTTCTCAAGAAGGCTCCTATGGCTTACTGGCGCATGGAAGACATGCATGCCCCCACGCTACGCGATGAAACTGGCCACCATCCAGCAAGGGCAGAAAAGGGTGTGGCTTTTTACTTGCCGGGGGTCGATGATCGAACGGGACACCGGCCACCAGCGCTTGACTCGCAGAATGCGTTCAACAAGGAGGGTATCCATCGCAGTGTTCATTTTGCTGGAGGCCGCATGCGAACACCTTTGGTATTGGGCGATACCTATACCATTGAGACATGGCTTTGGAACGGCCTAGCTCCCAATGCCCGTGCGGTGACGGGTTACCTCTATTCACGAGGAAAGGATGGGGAGAGCGAAGCGAGGGGCGAACATCTGGGTATCGGGGGAACCGCCCTTCCTGAACTGGCTGGGAGGTTGTTCCTCTATAACGGAAATCATCAGGAGGACGTCCTGGGTGGCCATACCACCCTGACACAGAAAGCCTGGCACCATGTCGTCCTGGTGCGCGAGGGGAAGTCCGTACGCGTCCATTTGGATGGCAATCAGGATCCTGAAATGGAGGGTGAATGGCATTTTGATTCAGGGGACGGTGGTCATCAGGTTTTCTTTGGAGGGCGCTCGGACGGGCTTTTCAATCTCGAGGGCCGCCTGGATGAGGTGGCGGTCTATCCGCGGGCATTGACTCCCGAAACGATTCATCGCCACTACCTGATCTCCGGCCAGAAGGCACCGAACCAGGTGACGGCTATTGGGCCCGTTTCACAGCCAGTGAGTCCTGAAGCTGCGCTGGAGAGCCTGGAGCTTCGAAAGGGATTTCGTGCGGAATTGGTGGTGAGCGAGCCCCTCGTCAAGGATCCGGTGGCAATTGATTGGGATGAGAAGGGCCGTCTTTGGGTGGTAGAGATGGCTGATTATCCGCTGGGGATGGATGGTGCCGAAAGGCCCGGAGGTCGCGTGCGTGTGATTCGCGACACTGATGGGGATCGGGTTTATGACCAGCAAACCCTTTTTGCCGATCAACTCAGTTTTCCTACCGGCATCCTGACCTGGCGTGGAGGTGTGCTGGTGACGGCGGCTCCGGAGATTCTCTTTCTTCAGGATACCAATGGCGATGGCGTCGCCGATCGACGTGAGGTCCTTGTGCGAGGCTTGACCACTGGCAATCAGCAACTTCGGGCCAATGGGCTTCGCTGGGGATTGGATGGGTGGGTCTATTGCGCTGCCGGCGGTCACCACGGGCGTTATGGACTCGGGAATCATCTGGAGACTGCCCTTGGCTCGTTTTTGGTGGGCGCAAGGGATTTTCGGTTTCGGCCCGATACTGGAGAACTGGAGCCACTGACAGGACCTTCCCAGAACGGGCGAAACCGCGATGACTGGGGCCGCTGGTATGGGACGCAGAACAGTCGTGCTCTTTGGCACGTGGTGCTCCCTGACCGATATCTGCGACGCCATTCCATGGGGGTCTACCCCAGACCCACGCAGTTGGTCGTAACGCCTCTGAATCCTCGTGTCTTTCCGGCCAGTCCTCAGGAAAAGCGTTTTCATAGTTACGAGCAAGCGGGCCACTTTACGTCGGCCTGTGGTGGCATGGTGTATCAGGACCGTTTGCTTTTTCCCGATGCCGAGGGTCCCATGCATGCCTTTACCTGTGAGCCCTTTCACAATCTGGTGCAGCATAATTTGGTCGTGGATCAGGGAGTGTCTTTTGCAGCCGCACGCGACGTGGAAGGTGCAGAACTTGATTTTTTCGCCAGTCGGGATCCCTGGTGTCGGCCAGTGATGACGCGAACCGGGCCTGAGGGTGCCCTGTGGGTGGTGGACATGTATCGTTACATGATCGAACATCCCCAATGGTTGCCCGAGGCCGGCAAGCAGGAACTTCTGCCGAATTACCGTCTTGGAGAGGATCGCGGACGTATTTATCGCATCCTGCCGGAACACCAGCCTGCCAAGCCTTTACGGCGTTTGAGTGAGTGGTCCAACAAGGCATTGGTCGATGGGCTGGTGACCGATCATGGATGGGTGCGCGACAAGATTCACATGATGCTTGTCTGGAAGAAGGACCCCGAGATCCCTGCGCTTCTGGAGGGATTGCTGGAGAAGACGCCCCATGTCAAGGCGCGCTTGCATGCCATGTGGATCCTCAAGACCAAAGGCCATCTCGCACCCAGGCGGATCTACCAGGCATGGACCTCAAAGGATGCTGGAATGCGCTGTAATGGTCTGATCCTGGCGGAGGATCTCATGGGTCAGCTGGATATGAAAGCGGCCCTGAGACTGGTTGATGATCCCGATCCCAAGGTGAGACTGCAGCTGGCCCTTTCTCTCGGAGAGGGAGAAGGCGTGGGAGTCGCTGAGGCGCTGGCTCGATTGGCATCCAAGGATGGCACCCATGCTTTTTTTCAGGCTGCCATCCTCAGTTCTCTCAGCGAGCATCTGGAACCTTTTACGCATCGTGCGATGGATGTTGGGATGAGGTTGGATCCTGCGATCCTCAAGGCCTGCATGGAAATGGCCATGAGCAAGGGCCAGCGAGCGGTCCTGGATCGGCTCATGCGAAGGATGCTTGTTGTCGATGGAAGACCTTCGGCGAGCACGCTTGCTTCCTGGTCGGACTTCTTTGTCATGGCCGCTCAGCGCCGTTTCGATGTCTCTCTGTTGGGCAATCAAGAGGATGGACTGGCTCAATTCTGGAGGCGCTCTACCGGTTCAGGAGAAAACTCTATTTTTACCCATGCAGCTCGAATCTTGGAGGATCGCCTCGCACCCCAGGAAGATCGTATTGCCGCCATAGGTCTGCTTTTGCAGCCCTTCCATCCCAATGAAAAGGTCACGAATCTGCTGCGCCGTTGGCTGGATGCGCGCGAGGACCCTCTGTTGCAGGAAGCGGCGATCCAGGCCAGTCAGCGCCTTCGGATGCTTGCGGTAGCGGAGGTGATCCTGGATCGGTGGGAAGGGCTTTCACCCTCGCTGCGTCAGAAGGCTATGGACACGCTCATGACGCGCGATGACTGGATCCAGGTGCTGCTGGATCGACAGGAAGCGGGGACGAGTTTGAGTCTGGATGCCATTCAACGAGACCGGCTTCTGAGGCATGGCGAACCCTCCATTCGTCAGCGGGCCAAGCTTGCGTTTGAAGCTCCAAAGAGTCGATCAGCTGTTCTTGAGGCCTTTCAGCCGGTTGTTTCCATGAAAGGTCAGCCCGACAAAGGCCAAGAGCACTTTCAACAACGTTGTGCGGCATGCCATTTGCTCGATGGGTTAGGCCAGGAAATAGGCCCCAGCTTGATTTCCGTGTCCCAACATCCTGTCCCCAAGTTGCTACGCAGTATCCTGGATCCCAGCTGGGATGTGCAGCCTGGCTATCAGTCCTATCTCTGCAAATTGAAGGATGGCACAGAACTTTATGGCATGGTGGTCACCGAGACAGGATCCAGCATTACCCTGAAGTCCGTCGATGGGCGTCTTCATGGTATCGCAAGAGAAACGATTGACTCGCTGCGCGGTAGTGAGCAATCCCTGATGCCGGAAGGTCTGGAAGAAGGGATGTCCCTCAAGGACATGGCAGACCTGATTGCCTTTCTGACTCAAAAACGCCAAGGGAGACAACCGTGAGCCCGAGCTCGATGCGCTCCACGCCAGAGCCGTCGGAGGGTGATCCCAAGTCGCATCCAACGTCGTTGAAGTCCAGTCGTCTGATGGCCAGACGTCCTTTTCTGAAGTGTCTCGGATGGACGGGGGGCGCTGGCCTGATCGCCGGAGCCTATGCTTGGAAGGTTGAGCCGCGCTGGGTGCAATGGGTGCGCAGACCCCTTCCTTTGATCGGATTGCCGCAAGGCCTGGTGGGAGAAAAAGTGGTGCAGCTCAGCGATCTCCACGTGGGACCTCAAGTGGAATTTTCCTATTTGGCGAACGTGCTTCGAAAAGTTGCCAGCCTTCGCCCCCGATGGGTGCTCCTGAGTGGTGATTTTATCACATACGATGGACCGTGGGTGGTGGAAAGTCTGAATCGTCTGCTTGGCATGGTATCACCCCTGGGAGCCAAGGTCTTTGCCTGCCTTGGAAATCATGACTATGGAGAGAACTGGTCGCAAAGGCATGTAGGGGATGCTGTGGGGGCAATCCTCGCCCGTCACTCCATTTAAGTGCTTCGCAATCAAAGTGTGGTTTCCGTCGGTCTTCAACTGATCGGCCTGGATGACTATTAGGGGCCTGACTTTGATCCCGGAAAGGCCCTGCCTCAGCGAGACCCATCCCTTCCTTGTATTTGCCTTTGTCATAATCCCGATGCGGTGGATGAACAGGTCTTTGTAGACTTCCGGGGATGGGTCTTTTCCGGCCACACCCATGGGGGGCAGTGCCGACCTCCATTTCTTCCCCCGCCCATTCTGCCCGTCAAAAACCGACAGTATGTCGCGGGCGAGGTATCTCTTGGACCCGGTAAAAGCTTGTACATCAATCGAGGGTTGGGGCACCTCATCCAGGCGCGCTTCAATGTGCGGCCTGAAGTGACCGTCTGGAACTTGGTGCAGGCTGGGAAGGCATGAGGTCGGTTTTGTATTGAGGTAGATCATCTCTTGTGGACTTCGATTTGAATCGCCCTCAGAGTCTGCTAACTTTCCATCAGAATGGCATTCGATTCATACAGGGATTTCATTGAGAAATTGGAAGCGATGGGGGAATTGATCCGCATCTCCGAGCCGGTGGCGACCGAGCTTGAGATCACGGAATGGGCGGATCGTGAAATGAAAAAACCTGGTGGAGGCAAAGCCTTGCTGTTTGAAAAGCCCACCGTGGGTGGACGCATCTCTCCTTTCCCAGTGGCAATCAATACGATGGGTTCCGATCGTCGGATGGCCTTGTCGATGGGGGCCGAGTCGGTCGAATCGGTGGCTCGGGATCTCGAGACCCTCATGAAGGCCAAGCCCCCTACCAGCTTGCGAGAAACCATGAAGTTGCTCGGGACGGCCATGGATCTGCGTCATGCACGTCCCAAGAAGGTTCGATCGGGGCCTTGCAAGGAGGTGATTCACCGATTGAATGCCCCAGAAAGCCGTTCTACTACCTGGCCTGAGGCTCCCTCTGTCGAGCGCGATGCCGGTCAGGAACCGCCGCCGCCCACGCTGTTGGATCTACCTGTGTTGAAATGCTGGCCATTGGATGGTGGAAGATTCATGACCTTGCCCTGTGTGGTGACTCAAGATCCGGATACGGGAGAGGGCAACCTGGGCATGTATCGCATTCAGATATACGACAGGGCTACCACCGGAGTGCACTGGCAGTTACAGAAAGTGGCGGCGCGTCATGGGCGGCGCTACTACGAAACCGGCGAACGCATGCCCGTCAGTATTTTTCTGGGAGGAGATCCGGTGTTCCCTTTCTCGGCAACCGCCCCTCTGCCGGATGGTCTGGACGAATTTCTGTTGGCTGGTTATCTGCGCAAGAAGAGTATTGAAATGGTGACCTGTGAGACCAATTCACTGAAGGTGCCAGCCAATGCGGACATCGTGATCGAAGGATATGTCGATCCCACCGAACCGCTGCGCATGGAAGGACCTTTTGGGGATCATACGGGTTATTACACCCTGCCTGAGCCCTATCCCGTGTTCCACGTCACTGCGATCACGCATCGCAAGGATGCTATTTATCCGGCAACCATTGTGGGCATCCCTCCGATGGAGGACTTCTACATGGGCAAGGCGAGTGTCCAGCTCTTCCTGCCGGTGTTTCGCATGAATTTTCCAGAAATTGTGGATATTGCCCTGCCAGCCGAAGGCGTCTTCCACAATCTGGTATGTGTCAGTATCCGCAAGACCTATCCCATGCAGGCCTACAAGATCATGCATGGTCTGTGGGGGATGGGGCAAATGATGTTCACCAAATACCTTGTGGTCGTCGATGAGGATGTGGATGTGCACAATCTGAGCGAAGTCATGTTTCGACTGTGCTCGAATACCGAGCCACGACGGGATGCGGTGTTCACCAAGGGACCGGCAGATGTGCTGGATCATGCAACCGACGTTGTGGGCGCCGGAAGCAAGCTAGGTTTTGATGCGACCCGCAAGTTGCCCGGCGAGGGTTTCAACCGACCCTGGCCGCCATTGATTCAAATGGATCCAGAGGTCAAGGAGCGCTGCGACCACCTCATGCGCCAAGCAGAGATCGCTGGCCGAAACCAGAAGCCCTAAAGAATGACTTCAAAACCCTCGAAACGAGGGTGGCTTAAGTGCATGCCTTCGGGCGAACGAGCCTGACTGTGGGCCTTGCGGAAGGCCTCCGAATCTGTCCATGCAACGAACGCTTCGCGAGATGCCCACTGGGAGTGCGAAATGTAGGGCGTATGGTCTTCTTGTGATTCCCCTTTAAGCAAATGAAAGGTTTGAAAACCTGGGACTTGATCGAGATAAGACTCCCGTTCGCGCCACATGGTCTCGAAGGCCTCTTCAAAGCCGGGGGCAATCATGAATCGGTTCATGGCAAAATACATGGACTATCCATGGCAAAGCGAATCAAACCTGACAAGTCGCTCTTTTTATGTCAGTCTTTGAGGCTCTTCTCCCAGGACCGACACCATCATGACAGCATCCCTTTCTCACACGCCTTCCCGACGTGCTTTCCTGCGCCAAGTGGCAGCAGGTAGTTTGCTCACGCAAGTGCCTTTGACGCTTCAAAGTCAGGCGCCCAGACCTCCGAAGCCCATTCGGGCAGCTCAAATTGGAACGGGCCACGCTCATGCTGCCGGAAAATGGAAGACCCTCCTTCGATCGGAAGATTTTCAAATGGTGGGCCTGACTGAGCCAGACCCTGCATGGCAGTTCCATCTCGGCAAGGGCGATTATGCGGGTGCCAAAGTCCTGGAGATGGAAGCCATCCTGAAGGATAGCACGATCCAAATGGTGGCCGTGGAAAGTCGTGTGGAGCATTTGCTCGATCATGCGGAAGCTTGTTTGGAGGCCGGAAAACATATCCATCTCGATAAGCCTGCGGGTGCCGACTGGGATCATTTCAAACGCGTGGTGACCCTGGCGCGTCAACAGAACAGGCGACTTCAGATGGGATACATGTTTAGATACAATCCGGCCTTCGAACTTTGTTTTCGTGCGGTCAGGGAAGGATGGCTGGGCAAGATCTTTGCTGTGGAAGCGGTCATGGGAAAGAAATCCGGAGACTCCACCCGTCAGGACTTGGCCCGATTCGAGGGGGGAACCATGTTCGAGCTGGGGTGTCATGTCATAGATGCGGTTGTGTATCTCCTGGGGGCTCCCGACAAAGTCCATGCCTTTCAACGCCAGACGCGATCGGATGATGGGCTGGCCGACAATCAGTTGGCTGTCCTCGAGTATCCTGATGCGCTTGCGACGGTCCGAAGTGCCCTGATGGACGTGGATGGTTTTTCACGCCGTCAGTTGGTCGTTTGCGGGGAGTTTGGTAGACTGGAAATCCGCCCTCTTGAACCGCCCAAGGTGCGATTGACGCTTGAAAAGGCTGCGGGAGGTTTTGACCCGGGGGTGCATGACATCGAAGTGGAGAATACGCCTCGTTACGTCAAAGATTTTCAGGACCTCGCTCAATCGATTCGAACCGGGAAGCCACTGGATTTCGGGTATGATCATGATCTGGTCGTTCAGGAGACGGTGTTGCGTGCCAGTGGCATGTGGTAGGCACCAGGCTGTCCCGAGCTCCCCCTGGCTCAAGCCCCAAGCATCGTGATATAAACTGAGAGCTTGCCTTGCGGGAGAAGGCGGTGATTTAATCCCACCCATTATACACATCTCAAGGCACCAAGAGCTTGTATATCCAATATCATTATGGCGACAGCAAACGATTTACGAAAAGGAATGGCCATCAACCACAAGGGCGATGTGGCAGTGATTCTCGACATGCAGCATCGAACCCCTGGCAATCTGCGAGCTTTTGTTCAGGTCATCATGCGCAGTATCAAAACGGGTAAATCATCGGATGTCCGTTTCAGCAGTACTGAGAAAGTAGAGATCGTTCCCTTGTTTTCCAAAAAAATGGAATTCAGTTACATGGATAAAGGTGACTTTGTTTTCTGCGATCCGGAAACCTATGAAATGGTCAACGTCGATCCAGATATCGTGGGCGATGCCAAAAATTTTCTCGTGGAAAATGGCAGAGCTACGGTGACTACCATTGAAGAACGGGTGGTCATGGTCGAAATTCCTGCAAGTGTCACTCTGACGGTCTCCGATGCCCCGGAAGGGATCAAGGGAGATTCTGCCAACAACGTTCAAAAAACCGTTACCCTTGAAACAGGCATATCCATCCAGGCTCCTCTCTTCATTAAGACTGGTGAAAAAATCAAGGTGGATACCCGCACCGGTAAATACATGGAACGTGCCTGATCGGGCTTTCCTTGCGGGAAACCTGTACGTCCGAAAGCTTTTTGAACTCTCGGAACTT
>Ga0066378_10000726_pt1 | contig 13390 bp, 9 predicted proteins | sample Knorr_S23_td_DCM_FD_70947 | JGI IMG/M metagenome (GOLD analysis project Ga0066378, IMG submission 70947) | Marine microbial communities from Southern Atlantic Ocean transect - Knorr_S23_td_DCM_ad_71m_LV_A | ecosystem: Environmental > Aquatic > Marine > Oceanic | place: Southern Atlantic ocean...
AAATTGGTTTCTTTGCGGATGGCATAATCACCGGATTTAGTGGCACCTGAAGTCGTGTCGGTCTTCCAGTAACTGACGTCTGCCAGATAGCCCTCATCATCCCCATAATCCGTTGTATCCTGATCGTGGTAGGCACCAAACCGGAGAAAGTTAAAGTGCTGAATGCCGGGACTGGTGGGTTTCGAAAGGAATTGATAGTCCACCTTGACCCTTAAGGCTTCACCATCAGCCAAGGTGACTTCTGTAAATTCGATCTTAAGGTTGGTCTGATCTTCATTGCTCTCGTAATACTTAACTCCCGCATCCTCGACCACCGTCCAGTCCGTGAGGGTGGGGGAATGCACCAGGCTGGCATGGGCTGAAGCACCACCCACGGTATCGCTGTCGAAGCTGACTTCGCCAATAACGGGAGCGTCTTCGCAATCATCATCGCCAACCGTTACAACCCCATCTGCACAACCAAGGCACGTGGCTTTGCCTGTCGTTTGGAAATCACCCTGGTTGTTGGTGGTGTAGAAGGAATCCATTTCAAAATGAATAACACCCGTACCACCGGTTTTTGCCATCACCTCATCAAAAAAACGGGTGTCAGTGCCAGGGCTTATCAAAGTCGCTTGGCCTTCTCCAATCGCATAGATATCCGTGTTGTTGTCGACTTCCGTTCGGATGAAATCAGCCGTCCCCGAGGCAATAGGTTCCCCATCATAGCTGAACGTTATGGTCACCGGACTGGCAGGATCACTTGAATAATATTCGTAACCTGAAGTCGTGCTGGTAGGTTCCAACTGATCGGTCAGCAGCATGTCCCCGTCAGAACCGAACGACCACGAAAAAAGGCTTGGGTCAAACGTATTCTCTTCAGCGAAAGCAAACCCGGAGAGGGACGTAGCGGTTGCTGAACCGTAATCGATCGCTCCCCACATGAAACCGTGAACCCAAGTGTAGGAAGTTTCTGTGATGGCTTGAACCTCACCTGAAAAAACGATTTCAGGGCATTCGATCGGAGCATCGGAAACTTCAGCGCTAAAGGCTTTGGGGGAGCACACTACCGAACTGACCAACAGGATCGCCGATAAAATCAATTTGCAACTTTGGGCATGTTTCATGGTAAATGGCATAAATAATAATTTAAAAAACCTCAAAATACAAACGATTTGTTATCAAATGGCAGGTAGAAGCAACTATCTAAATGGTTGCAAACGTGGACTCAAGATTGCATAGAGGGCATGTTTCGACCTAATCTTCCTATCGGCCAGGCTGAAAGGATACTTTAACGTTATTCTAATGGAATAGGGCCTTTATAGTCTCGCTATTTGCTTTTCCGCCCTCCTTAAGCCCTTTCGCTGACAGAAAAGGCTGGATGGAAACCAAGGAAATCTTGCCAGGAACCCGACATGGCATCGTTTGATGCTTCCCCTTTTGGACTTGTCAGTGAATGGCTGACCCTCATTTTGAGCCGTCATCATTCCACAAGCGATTCAGGAAGATAGCTTTGGAGGCCTATCAGGAACGCATTGTTTCAAGCAAAGCCAAAAGAACTGCCAAGACGGCGTGTCCGCTTTACTCCCACCCCGAAGTCATCGGCAGGATTCCCCTCTTGTCCCTTAGGATGATGGATGTTACACCATCGGCCAGTTGCTGGAAGCGGATTGCACGCCTCCAGGACTTTTGAATTATGTTAAGAGCCGGAATCGTTGGCCTACCCAATGTAGGCAAGTCCACGTTGTTCAATGCCATCACCCGCACCCGCAAGGCGGAGTCGGCCAACTACCCTTTCTGCACGATTGATCCCAATGTGGGAGTCGTCACGGTACCGGATGCTCGCCTTCAACCCCTGGCAGAAATCGCCAAAACACAGACCATCATCCCAACTTCCTTCGAATTTGTGGATATTGCCGGCTTGGTGAAGGGTGCGGCCCAGGGGGAAGGGCTGGGCAACAAATTTCTGAGCCACATCCGGGAAGTGGACGCCATTATCCAGGTCATACGGTGCTTTGAGGATGAGGATATCCACCACGTCGCGGGCACCATTGATCCCATTCGAGATATCGAAACCATTTTGACCGAACTGGTCATGGCGGACATGGAATCGGTCCAGAAGAGCTTGGACCGTCGAGCCAAGGATGCCAAGCGAGGCGATAAGGATGCCAAGGCAGAATACGATGTGCTGGCGAAAGTCATGCCTCACCTCAACGAAGGCAAACCAGCGCTGACCCTGGAACTCAGCGAAGAGGAGTGGTCTGTCCTGAAACCTTTTTTTCTGCTGACAGCCAAACCAACCATCTTCGCCGCCAATGTGAAAGAGGACCAGTTGGCAGAGGCAGATCAGAATCCCTACGTGGAAAAAGTACGACAATATGCCACCGACCATCATGCCTGCGACACGGTGATCATCAGTGCTCAAATTGAAAGTGATCTGGTGGACCTTGCTCCTGAGGAGGCAGCCGATTTCCTGAAGGAGATGGGTGTCGAGGAATCCGGTGTCGGGTCCATGATACGGCAGACCTATCACCTGCTTGGACTTCAGACCTTTTTTACCGCTGGAGAGAAGGAAGTAAGGGCTTGGACCATACAGCAGGGAGATACTGCCCCGCAGGCAGCAGGGGTCATTCACACCGATTTTGAACGAGGGTTTATCAAGGCCGAAACGGTCGCCTACGAAGACCTCGTCCGCTGTGGGTCAGTAGCAGGAGCCAGGGAAAAAGGTCTCTACCGCATGGAAGGTAAGGAATATGTGGTCAAGGACGGGGACGTGATGCTGTTTCGGTTCAACGTGTAGCACTTGCCCAAGCACTCAAGCAACGCTTCCTTAAGAGCGCTCTGCAATGAAGGGCCTCAGGCAAATTGCCTTTCTGAATCAAAACAAAGACTCTTCTCGCTGGACACCAACCGAGTGGGAGACATGCCATAATAGGCTTGGATCTCCGTGTTGAAATGACTGTAGCGCTTGAAACCCAGGAGTAAGGCGATACTTTTCAACGAGCATCCCTCGCGAATGAGTTGGCGAGCCCGAACCATGCGCTGCTCACGCATCCATGCTTTTGGCGTTAACCCAAGGGCCGCATGAAACATCCGCTCCAACTGGCGGGAGGATATCCCAAGTTCCCTCGATACTTCACTGACTTTGTAACTACACTTGAAGGACAGCTCGACCAAGTTTTGAGGGTATTGAACCCGCTTGGAAGAATCAAAAAATGCAATCCCGTTTCTTAAGACGATCATAAAAAGTTCCTTCCCGATAGGATCGGTGGCTTTTCTACCCATTCCATAACAACCGAGTGGTTAAGGGTAAATACAATATAGTCTATTATGAGCCACAGTCAAAGGGTGATTGGTGAATTATTGCAATTTAAGCGGTTTATTTTATTTATAACAACTAACATAAAAATGTTTTTTTATTTTTATTTTACGACATTTTGCTTAATTTAACAGTCGACAATGGGAGCCGCGAATTTAAGTTGATCATCATCCAGTGATCAAAAAATTCGCTCTGGGCCTTTTTGCGCAGGAAGTTCTTTCTTTCCAGCTGACGGCTTGGGGTGACTAGAAACATCCATCCAGAATGCAAAAAAGGCCTCTATGAAACCCTCCCGGAACCACAAAAAATATGACATCCTCTATGTGGATGAAGACGTCTCTTCCTTGAGACACTTTCAGCAACTTTTAAGTCCGTATTTCAACGTTGCGATCGCTCCAAGCGCCAAGGAGGCGTGGGAATCCTTTAAACAGCGAAGGCATCATACAGCTATTGTGGTAGCGGATTTTTCTGTGGCCCAAAATCGCGGTGCAGAATTGCTCTTGAAAATGCGGGGTCAGAACAAAGCTCTGCTGCTTTTGATGACCACACGCTACCCGGAATTGGAAAAGACCATAGAAGCCGTCCAGCAATATGGCTTCTATCATTACCTGCAGAAACCATGGAATAGCCATAACCTCGTTCTTTCACTTCAGCGGGCGATGGATTATTTCCTTGCCCAACAAAATCAAAAACAAGTCGATCAGCAAAAGTGGTCTGATCTGCATCGCACACTGATCATGGATCGTATCTTGTCCCTCCATGTATTTGCTACCGGTCTTTGCCACACTTACAGAGATACCATTGCTGCTGTGGAATCCTTTATTGCTTTGGACCATTTCAATGGAAATTACGATCCAGAAAGGAATCCTGTTTTGAACGAACAGGTGCTTGATCAGTTATTTTTTCAAATGAACATTCAAACACGTCACTTGAATGACTTACTTCAATTTGGAAACACCTCGAGCAACTCTCCAGCCTGCAAGGAAAGATTCGCTTCCTACGATCTCAAAACACGGTTGGAAAATGCCATGAAGCTCTTTCTGAGAACCTTTTCCTCAAAAAAATTTCGGATCACGCTTCACTGGGAAAAAGGTCTGAACGACATACTCACCCTTCCAACTACGTATGACCACTTGCTTCGAGTGCTTTTTCAAACCCTGGCTTTGTATTTGTCCGAGGGGGCTTTGATTCGCATTCATGTTTTCAAAAAGGTTTCTGCGACACCTTCCAGTCTCTGTCTTCTGATCAGTGGCCGATCGCATACCAAACCGTATGAAGGCACGCGGTCCCTTGTAGATCCACTGAGGACATGGAACCCACAAACCCAACAACTGGGTCTACACCTCTTATCCACGTGCATCCTCTGCCATCACCTCCAGGGCCAAATTCATTATCAAACCAAAGATCACGCATTGCCCGAAGGGTTGGCATTGACGTTTCCACTCAAACCAAGACGAGCGAGGCCAGGGCAAAGTAGCGCGATGGACTGGGACCACTTGATGGCGAACGGAAGCCTTAAGCGGATGATCCCGTCATTCATCGAAGCTTGAGAGGGGATCACTCCTGCAAATCCATCGATCTGTTGGAGCGCAGGGATTGCCACTCTTTCACTTTTTCCGCATCCCACTCGGTCGATGTTCGAAAAAGGACTTTCTGCGGATCGGAGGGGCCTGGCGTAGCGGTCAAGGTTTGCTCCCACTCCTGCCGTACCCATTGGGCAGCCTCGGAAAAAGACTCCGAATCTCCGGTAAAATCACATGCCAGATCTTGTAACCCTTCATACGACTTCAAACTTCGTTGGGTAATGTACCGCACGGCTGAGTAGGGATCTTCCAATAATCCAGCAAGCAAGGGTACTTGCCAGCCTCGGCCCGAGGCCTGCTTGGCAGGCTCCCAGCCGTAGTGCCATGCCGTCAAAGCACGTATGCCAGCATCGCCCTTCAAGAGCCAATGCAGGGAGGCGGCAACTGGATCATCGTCATGAGGCAAGTCCGGCTTGGCCTGACCATACCAATCCTCCAAATGAGAGGCCGTCCACGAAAGGGTTTGATCCAGATGACAAAGGTTGCAGGCGTTGGGGCGACCCGTTTTCAGACTTTGTTCCATCGAAGGCACATCAATTTGATGACTTCGAATGGCCTTCATCAAACCGTAGGTCGTATGCGGCATGTGGCAGTTGTAGCAATCGCTGCCGGAGGACTCCAATGAGTGATGCGTGTGAGCCGGTATGTCTGCCGCGATGGATTCATGACATTGAAGACAGGCCTCCGAGCCCTCCATCTCTGGCTTGAGTTGATCATCTCTCCAGGCCTCCATGGCTTCGGTACCCGGTTGGGAATGGTGCATCTGATGACAGGACAAGCAGGAGAGGGATCCTTTCTCATAGCAGGGCGATTCGACCATACCCGTAAACTCCCGTCCACTCACTCGCACCATGCCATCCGGCCAAAAGCGGTCTGCAAGAAATCGAGGCTGCTGCTTGACGGCCTGAAGCACCTCAGGCAACTCCTTGAGTCGGGTTGCTCGAATGGGTTTTTTGTTCCGATCCAAGCGACCTCCGGGCCGGTAACGAAAGCCATTGAAATAATAGTCCCTCGAGTCAGAGATCCAATGGATTCCATGGCACTGACCGCACACCATGGAGGATCGTTCATGATCAAGGTGGGCAGGGTTGACGATGGTTGGATCAGGTTTTTCCAAGCCATGCTGTTCGTAGCGCCGCATGGGGCTGTGATTGCTTGAAACGTGCTGGGCAGCGGGGCCATGGCAGGCTTCACAGGCAATCCCCAATTCGGCAACTGCTGTTTGAGTGGCCGTCGGAGAAGTCGGCATGGGTCGGCCCTGAGTCACATGACAATTGATGCAGTTGGCGTTCCATGATTGATCGTAATGAGACATGCTTGGATCGCGAAGAAACGTGTCTTTGAAGGGGACCCATCGCTGGTCTTCGGTCAGGAAACAAAAAGGAAAAATCCGTTGAGCGTTGCCTTGGCCGGAAGGAATCCAAAAAACCTGCATGTGGTGAGCCCCAGTCATCAGGCCCAGTTGGTAGCGCTGAGTGAGAGGTGGTTTCTGACTCTCGGCCAACTCGGCCTCTGGGGTATTGAAGAGCCATTCCGGTTCATCCATGGTTGCCCAAAGACTGTCCCCTTCCCATGACAATTCGATGGGCCTTCCCAGGTAGTTCAAGGACACTTTTTCGAACCTGGCTAGCACCGCATCCTGACTCACAAATTGTGTCATCGTCCGATGATGCGAAGCATGCCAACTGTGGTGCTGACTGGGATGACAGGACTGACATGTTGCCGAACTTACGTAGGCAGCCTGATCCCCTTCTTTTGGCAAGGTTTGATGAAAGGCTCGTTGACTGAGTTCGTCCTTCACCCAAATGTGGCGCCACTGCCAAGCTGCCGTGAGGGACAATACAACCAATCCCAGGAATCCCCATCGCAAGAAGGGGTGCCATTCCACCAACCGCCATCCCAGGCAAAGGCCTACCAAGGCCTGTAGTATGAAGAGGATTGATTCCATTAAGGGACCCTTTAAAATTATCATAATTTTGCTTTTCTGGAAAGCTCGGAACGACCCAGCTTGCCTAAGGAACTGGGGAATGGCCTTTGACAGTCGCATCCCTGCAAGATAGTTTGCCCCTCACCATGAAAACACATTGGTTGTTGTGGCTGATGGGGTTGACACCATGGCTGGTGTTCGGTGCTGAGAAAGACTTGGATCCCAAGAAAAGCCACCGCAGCTGGGAAATCTATCACGGGGACTATGGGGGCTCCCATTACTCCAGCCTAGATCAGATCCATCGATCCAACGTGCATCAGTTGGAACCTGTGTGGGTTTGGCATTCGGGAGATATCGGAAGTACCATTGAATGCAACCCCATCATTGTCGGTGATACGATGTTCGTCACCACACCTCGACTTCATTGCGTGGCACTGAATGCCGTCACAGGAAAGCCCCGATGGCGCTTTGACCCATGGCAAGGTGGTCGGGGAGGGGGCGTGAGCCGTGGTGTCGCTTACTGGAGTGACGGTCAGGGTGATGAGCGGGTCTTTTTTTCGGCGGGAGATCATCTCCACGCCCTGGATGCCAAAACCGGCCAACTTGCCATCGAGTTTGGAACACAGGGGCGCATCAGCCATCGAGAGGGTTTTGATACCGACGTCTTTTTCTTTTCTATCGGCAACAACACCCCGCCGATGATCTGGAAGGATCTGCTCATCCTGGGGTCCACCACCGGCGAGGGGCCTCAGCCCTGTGCTCCGGGCCATATCCGCGCCTTCGACGCGCGGACGGGCGAGCGGCGATGGATTTTCCATACCATTCCCCATCCGGGTGAATTCGGTTACGAAACATGGGGGCCTGACTCCTGGAAGGAAGTAGGAAGCGCCAATGTCTGGGGTGGCTTTACCCTGGATGCCGAACGAGGGATCCTCTTTTGTGGGACGGGATCGCCTGCCTATGACAGCTGGGGAGGGAATCGACCCGGTGCCAATCTTTTTGGAAACTGCACCTTGGCGCTGGATGCCATGACTGGCAAACGCCTGTGGCATTTCCAGGCCGTGCATCATGATTTGTGGGATTACGACCTTCCCACACCTCCGGTTCTGGGATCCATGAAGGTAGAGGGAAAGCAGGTGGAGGTCGTCGTACAACCTACCAAAATGGGACATCTGTTTGTCCTGAACCGAGAGACGGGTAGGCCCATGTTTCCCGTAGAGGAGAAATCAGTTCCTGCTTCCAAAATGCCCGGCGAGTCGAGCTGGCCCACACAACCCTTTCCCTCACCAGGTCTGCGCCTGAGCCCCACCACCCTGAACGCCGAACAGGCCACTCGCCTCACCCCCAAGGCGCATCAACAGGTTTTAGGAGAACTTGAATCCATGGTGGTGGGTGATGTCTTCATTCCACCTGGTTATGAACGCTCCGTCGTACTTCCTCAATTCAACGGTGGCTGTGAATGGGGTGGAGCCGCCTTTGATCCCAACTCGAATACCATCCTGGTCAATACCAGTAATGAGGCGGAATGGACATCCATGGTGGCCTCCAAGCCCAAAGAGGAAATGAGTCTCTTTGAGTTGGGTCGACATGTGTATCGGGCGGTTTGCGCCTTTTGTCATGGCCTTGGGACGCCTCAAAACCCGGCCTCACCTTCGCTCGAAGGTATTGGGGATCGTTTATCCGAAGAACAGATTGCCTCGCTCATGGAAACGGGGCGCGGCCAAATGCCATCATTTGCCTCCTTCAGCGCACTGGAGAAGCAAGCCGTCACTCAATTCCTGCTAGGCAAAGGCCAGTCAGAGCGCATTCCAACCAAGGATCTGAATCTCAGCTACGCCGAAAACGTTCCCGTGGTGACCACAGGACATCATGATTGGCGGGATCCGGAGGGTTATCCGGTGAACTCACGGCCTTGGGGAACTCTCAACGCCGTGGATTTGACAACCGGCCAGATCAAGTGGCAAGTGGCGCTGGGCACGTATCCCAGGTTGGAAAAGAAGGGGCACTCACCCACCGGCACCTTTAATATCGGTGGGCCCGTGGTCACTGGCGGGGGACTGGTTTTTATTGGCGCAGCCATGGATGAGCGCTTCCACGCCTATGACGTGGCCACCGGGGCCTTGCTTTGGGAATATCAAATGGAATTTGGAGGCTATGCGACCCCTGCCACCTATGAAGTCGAGGGCCGACAATTCGTGGTGATCGCGGCCGGAGGAGGCGGGAAACCCGGAACCAAAAAAGGCGATGCCTATTATTGCTTTGCCCTTCCCAACCCATAAAAACTGGAACCCAACATCCTCATGCCTTCTACACCGTTCAAGTGGCTCAAACGCCTGGGACTCTTCCTGGGGGCAATGCTCTTACTCTGCGTTCTACTAGGTTGGATCGGCTGGCAATACGCGCATCCCTCAGTCAACCGAACCGACGGGGTGGTGTATGGAGAAAGGCATGGCAAGCCCTTGACCCTGGATGTCCTTCAGCCAGCCAAAGGAGCCAACGGCCTGGGCATCGCCCTCATGGTCAGTGGGGGTTGGAAATCAGGCCCTCCCGGTGCAAGCCCGGTATGGATGATGGCGCCATTACTCCGGAAAGGATTCACGGTTTTTGCCATCAGCCATTTATCTCAGCCGGAATCTACGGTGATGGAAATCATTGAAGATGTTCAACGGGGGGTTCGGTTTGTCAGACATCATGCCTCAGATTACGGCATTCATCCAGATCGCATCGGGGTCACCGGAGGGAGTGCTGGGGGACATCTCAGCTTGATGCTGGCCACTGTGGGCGGGCCAGGAGACCCGAGCTCGGAAGACCCGGTGGATCGTGCTTCCAGTGCGGTGCAGGCTGTGGCTATTTTCTTTCCCGTCACCGATCTGTTGAATCTGGGAACCTCGACAGAGAACCCCGGAGATGGCGGCCCACCCAAGAGTTATGTAAAGGCATTTGGACCAGACGCCACCCTCATGGACGCATGGAAAATCATCGGGCAAAAGACCTCTCCCATCTACCACATACATCCTGAGATGCCGCCCATTTTAATTCACCATGGGGATGCCGATACCCTGACCCCCCTGGAACAATCCGAGTGGTTTGTGGAGCAAGCTCAAAAACAAGGCAATGCCATTGAGCTGAAGGTGGTTCACGGAGTGGGCCACGGCTGGCCGACCATGACCCTCGACATTCGCCGCTTCGCCGACTGGTTTGACCGGCAACTCAATCCCACACCCTGAACCAGAAGGAGCCCTTTTTCTGGTGGATCAGAGAGAGCCTGCTGGACGGGCGCTCCCCCGGAGCGCCTTATCGAAGGCCCCCATTGCCTCCTGCATGGAACGAACCCGTTCGGGCTCCTGCTCTGCGAGGTTGGTGGTCTCGGAAAGATCCCTGCCCAAATGGTAGAGCTCCACTTCCTTGGCCAGGCGAAGCTTCCATGGGCCTTTTCGCATGGCCTCCAGCTTGCGACCACGATAATAGAAATAATGGTCTCGGGGAGGTACCAAGCGTTGACCGCGCATCATGGAAAACACATCCACGCCATCGATCACACGATCATGGGGTAGATCGACCTTGGCAAGGCCGGCAAGCGTCGGTAACAAATCAATCGAGGCAATGATTTCCGAGCAGGTCGCCCCCTCCGGAATCACCCCCGGCCATCGCATGATGCAGGGCACCCGCATGCCTCCTTCATAAGTCTGAAATTTGTATCCCCTGAGCGGAATCGCCGATCCCCCATGACCATTCTTCAAATTCCAGGGACCATTGTCCGAGGTGTAGATAACCAGGGTCTTTTCCTCCAGCTTCCATCGCTTGAGGGCTTCGAGGATTTGACCGACACCTGCATCCAGTTCTTCAATGGTATCGCCATAGAACCCCCCCTTGCTGCGCCCACGGAAGGAAGGCGTGGCTGCCAGAGGAATGTGAGGCATGGTGTGTGGGAGATAGAGAAAAAAGGGCTTCTCTTGGTGGGCTTGAATAAACGATACAGCCTCCTGCGTGTAACGCTGGGTCAGGGTAGCCTGATCACAAGGATATTCTACTACTTCCTCATCTCGCATGAGGGGTACCCAATTTTTCCTCGGCTTTTCAGCCAGCATTTTTTCCCGAGTCATACCTTCACGCCAGAGAACTTTTTCAGCCAATGGGGCGCTCTGATCGATGGTCATGTCATTGCTGTAGGGAATCCCAAAATAATGATCGAATCCCTGTCGGGTGGGGAGAAAATCAGGATGATGCCCCAGGTGCCATTTGCCAATGCAGGTCGTTGCGTAACCAGCAGACTTCAGCATCTCGGCCAACGTGATCTCATTGGGGTGCAACCCGGTGGTATCTTTAGGGAAAAGCACTCCAGGAATATGGACCCGAGTGGGATAACAACCGGTGAGCAATGCGGCCCGCGAGGGTGAGCACACCGAGTTCCCAGAATAAAAATCGGTGAACCGCATGCCCTCCTTGGCCAACTGATCCAGGTGAGGTGTCTGGATGTTGGGAGATCCATAGCAACCGAGATCCTGATACCCCTGATCATCGGTCATGATGAGAATGATATTTGGAACCGACCCTGCCAGCGTGCTAAGGGCCATCGCGGCAAGCCAACAGATGGCAATGGAACAGCCCTTGAACCAAGAGCGGCTGGATGTTCGATCCTGCTGTAAATGGATGTTCATCGTTTGTTCAGGTTGATCAGTATTTGGCCACTTCACGATCCTGACCGCAATCCAAGGCCTTGGCCATTTCCTGCGCCTTGGAAAGCATCATACCCGCCTCACTGGCCACAGCAATGAACTGAAAACCTTCTTCGCGCCGGTGGATGGCAGACGCCACATTGGCCACATGAATCCCGGAGGCCACACCGTATTTCTTGCCAACTTCCTGCAAGTGCTTAAGCGCATCCACGAACACCGGATCATCACTGTCCCAACCTGGTTTTTTGCCCATCGACTTGAGCAGGTCATTGGGGCCAATAAAAAACGCATCCACTCCCGGCACACTCAGGATTTCTTCCGCATTTTCAATGGCCTTGATGTGCTCCAACTGCAGAACCAGAAGGATTTCTTCATTGGCTCGCTCGTAATAGGTGGCCGGATCGGTCTGAAAGCTGACTGCATGCAGCATCCCCCCAACAGAACGCGAACCCAAGGGCGCATAAAAGGTCGCATCCACGGCAAGCTCGGCATCTTCACGCGTGCAGACCATGGGCAAGATGACACCCCATCCCCCATTATCGAGGACTCGCTTAATGTTCTCCCCTGTATTCCAAGCAGGACGGGCCAAAGGAACGGTGTGGGTGGATGCGATGGCAGAATAGCACAAGGACGCTGTCTCTACCCCAATGGGCATGTGTTCAATATTCAGGTTCAGCCAATCGAAGCCGACCTGGGCCATCAGGGTGGCTGTGGTGGGGTCGGGAATCGAGAGCCATGTGCCGATGCTGGCTTCTCCTCGTTTGAGCTTGGCTTTGACGTGATTGGTTTTCATCAGGAATTTCTTGGTGCAGGCTTGGAGGCTCGTAACTGAGGTTGGTCGAGCACCTCGGGATTCACCAGCAGGCCGGGGGTGCGACCCTCCATCAAATCCACGATGGCCTCCGCTGCGGCCATGCTGATGCGTTCACCCGTCTCAAGACTACTGGATGCCTGATGCGGTGACATCAGCAAGTTGGGGGTGGTTCGATAGGGATGGTCCTTGGGGAGCGGCTCCTGCACATAGGCATCGAGTGCCGCTCCTGCAATCACTCCCTGCTTCAGGGCTTCCATAAGGGCTGACTCCTGAACATGACCCCCACGAGCCGTATTGACCAGCAGCGCGGTGGGCTTCATCTGCTTGAGTTCTGCCTCACCCATCATCCCTTGGTTGGCATCCGTCAACGCCGCATGGATGGTCACGAAATCACTGTTTTGCAGCAGTGTTTCCAGATCGACAAACTCCACACCCATCGCCTGGGCGTCTGGATGGGGCTGCACGTCATAGGCCAAGCACTTCATGTCAAACCCACTGGCACGCTTGGCAACCGCTCGGCCAATCCGGCCACATCCGATGATGCCGAGCGTTTTCCCGCACATGTCCACCCCCCATTCGGTCTTCCAACCTCCTTCTCGCATGGTTTGATGCACACTATGGGTTCGCCGAGCCAGGGTCAGCAGCAGGGCAAAGGCATAATCCGCCACCGCATCATCCAGCAGTCCAGGCGTGTAGGCGACAGGAATCCCCGCGTGGGTGGCATCAGCGATGTTAATGGAGTCGTAACCCACGCCCCATCGGGAGAGGATTTTCAATCGGCTGGCCTGAGATGCGGCAAAAACAGACGCATCATAGGCATCCGGGCTGCAAAGTACCGCATCGTGACCCTCCAGTTGTTCCAAAAGTTCATCTCCCTTGAGTGGCCCCCATTTGGGAGGAAGGGTGACTTGGCAACCCTTTGCCTTGAGAAACTCAATGGCGGGCTTGCCCACCACGGCAAAGGTACGAGCAGTAATCAAAACGTTCCACGACATGAGGGTCTGAGTTTACCCACCCGGTGGAACGCTTCAAGATCACATTGAGCCGCCGAGGGTTAGGAAAGGAGGGCTTCGCCTCATTGACAGTCCTTGA
>Ga0066378_10000727_pt1 | contig 13383 bp, 8 predicted proteins | sample Knorr_S23_td_DCM_FD_70947 | JGI IMG/M metagenome (GOLD analysis project Ga0066378, IMG submission 70947) | Marine microbial communities from Southern Atlantic Ocean transect - Knorr_S23_td_DCM_ad_71m_LV_A | ecosystem: Environmental > Aquatic > Marine > Oceanic | place: Southern Atlantic ocean...
CATTCGGCCGGAACCGTCGCGGTGGTTTTTGTAAAACTGTTCACGGGTAATGCCATAATGGCGGAATTCCCCACGGATTTCCGGGCGAATACTGGCGCCGCTGGAGGCGAGGTTGAGGCCGACATAGTAATTGCCTGCCTTATCCCGCGCGGGGCCAAAGGCGAATTCATGATAATTGCCGGTCATCCCAAAACGATCGCTGAGCGTCTCGTAATGATCGGCGGTGCCGTCGCGATCGGTATCCCGCAGGCGCGTGAGTTCAGGGCGTTGCATGATCACCAGCGTGTGATTGTCCTCGGCCACGATACCCAGCGGTTCGTGCAGACCATCGGCAAAGAGCGTCCACTGTTTGGTTTTCGGTGCGTAGATGTACACCTCGCCGCGATGGAAACAGGCGGCCAACCGGCCGTCGGGCAGAAAGGTGAGTCCTCCAATCTGCGGATCCAGCCCCTTGGGCGCGGCGATGTTCTCGACCTTGTAATAATCATTCACCGAAGCCGCCTGTGTGGCGCCGGTGAACAGGAGTAAACCAATGCTGAACAGGGCGTATTTCATTTTCCGTGTTGATGCCGGTGAGTGATGGTGAAGGACTCGGCCTGATTCGGGGATAGTACGGCGACACCGTTGGACATCTCCGCATCAATCTCCCCATGGCCAGGCGTGACGCGCAGCGGGGAAACAATCTTCGGAATGCGAAAGTGGCGGATGATGCCCGTGCCATCGGGCAGGGCGGTGATGTTCTCGTACACATCCAGACCATTAAGTGTGTAGTGAAATTCCGGGTGTCCCTTGATTTTGCGGTAGCCTTTGAACTCCACTTTTTGTAGAGCGCGACCGACCTGCAGGGGAGCCGTTTCCGTGGCGGTCCAGAATTTGTTTCCGATGATCTTGGCCAGTCCGTTGCCGTTGGCACGCCAGACGGGCATGGGATCGACGAAGCCGCCGATCCACGCATAACGCAGGCGGCAGTTACCGGCATCCCAGCAGTAGGAGACGCCATGCGGCAGGGCCACGGCGATGGCGGCCGGGGAGGCGTCCGGCATAAAAATGCGGTACATCAACGGCCGGCGATGTGGCCAGGCGTGCAGGTTGCTATTGGCTCCCTTGGCGCGGGCCATAGGCGGCACATGCTCGTCCTTGGCCAGATCGGGCATGGCCTCGCCCACGTACATCGCGCCGTACATCAGCAGTCCGTGACCGGGCAGGGTGCAGACGTACGGATAAATGCCTTTGGCTTTGGGCGCGGTAAACTTCAGCACGGCCGAGGCATTCGGCTTTAGCGTGAGGGTTTGGGTGAGAATTGCGGGGTGCTTGATGATGCGCTCGGGATCAGGCGGCAGGGCGATGGTGGCCTGAACCACGGCCATGCGCTGACCGGGTTGGGTGAACACCAGATTGTGCGCCATGTCATCGGGGTTCTTAAACGTCAGTTCAATTGCTTGTCCCGGCTCGGCGGTGAAGCGGGGTTTATCGAACTGCAACCCGGGCACCGTGCTCAGCGTGAGCTTCAGCGGCGCGGCGGAGAGTGACAAGGCGGCCGTTAAAAAGGCAAAGACGAGCGGGCGCATTTTACTGTTCAACAATCCACACATTGCGGTACCGCACCGGGTTGCTGTGGTTTTGGAACCAGATCGGGCCGGGCTCTGTGCCTTCGGGGCGGCCGGCGCCGGTCTTGTTCTTCAGCGCGTAATCATCATGAATCACAATGCCGTTGAGCCTGGCCGTGATGCGGGCCGGGGTGGTCTTCTTGCCGTCGGCATCAAACTTGGCCGCGGTGAATTCCACATCATAGGTCTGCCAGTTGAGAGGCGGAAAACAGGCGTTCACGTCGGGAAACTTCTGTTTGTACAGACAACCGCAATCGTTCTTGGCGGGCGTCATCTCGATGCCGAACGAATCCAGCACCTGCAATTCGTAACGTCGCTGCAGGTAGAGGCCGCTGTTGCCTCGGGCCTGACCGCGCGCGGTGGGCTTGAACGGCAGACGAAATTCCACATGCAGCTTGAAGCTCTGGAATTTATCCTTGGTGATGGCGCCCTCTTTCATGAGGCCGTCGTCAGTGATCTTGAGTTGATCAAGTGTGCCGTTGTCCTTGCCGTCGAATAGCACCTTGGCTCCCTTGGGCGCCTTGGCCCCGAGGGTGGGGGATTTGCGGGTGACCTTTTCAAACGCGCCCACCTTTTGGTCGCCCTTGGCAGCGATCACTTTGCCTTTCAGATAGTGCAAAGCAATGGGCGATTGATCGTTGGCGAAACTGGCCTTGTCTTCGCCTTTTCGTTTGCCGCTGTAGACCCATTTGGTATCACCATCCCAGCCGGCGCCGGGGAGGCCGCCGTCGAAGGCCGTGGCCTGAAAAGTACCTTCACCGAGGGCTACGATTTGCAGGCCGAGCTTCGATTGCTTGCCTTCCCCATTCATGCCTTCTCCGGTGTATTCACCCTGGATGGCGAAATCCGGATCCTTGGCGGCGGCTGTCGGGGTTTCATAAGTCAACTGCCCCTTCGGCGCAGCCGCCAGTGAGGCGGCAAACACGAGTGAAAAAAATGCGGTAATGGGTTTCATGAAAAGTGTTCGGAAGTGTATCGGTTGAGGGTGAAATGGCAACTATACAGGAAGCTTTTCACCTTCATTCAGACCCTCTCCCTGAGGGAGGGGTGTTTGCTTGTAATTATCCTATTCGCCCATCAATTCCTTCAGCTTTGCTTCGATGGATTCTGCCCAGATGGTGTAGCCTTTTTCGCTGAGGTGTAGGAGGTCTGGCATGATCTCGCGCGAGAGGGTGCCGTCTTTCTCGAGGAACTTCGGGCCGATGTCGAGGAAGTGTACGACTTTGCCGTCGGCGAACTTCTTGAAAATGGCGTTGGTGCCTTCGTTGACTTGGCGACGTTTGTCCGCGTTGTTGGCGCCGCGGGGAAAGACGCCGAGAAGTAACACTTTGGTGTCGGGTAGTTTTTTGCGCAGTTGTTTCACAATAACCTCCACACCGTCGGCGATTTCCTGGGAGGTATTGCTGCCGGAATTGTTGGTGCCGATCATGATGACGGCCGCTTTGGGTTTGATGCGGTGAAGGTTGCCATTGTCCAATCGCCAAATGACATGCTGGGTGCGGTCGCCGCCGATGCCGAGGTTCACGGCATTTCGTTTTGCGTAGTGCTTGGCCCACACGCCCTTACCGCGGCCTTCCCAGCCTTGTGTGATGGAGTCGCCGATGAAAATGAGATCGCAGTTACCTTGCGCCACGCGTTTGTTGAAGGACTCATGCCGCTTGGTCCATCCGCCGCTGCGCGGCACGGGTTTGGTGGCCGAATGGAGTTTTTCCTCGGCGATGGAGGTAAGGGCAATGAGGAAGGTGGTCAGTATGAGAATCGGTTTCACGCGCCCAATGTCCGATGTGCGGCAGGCAATGTCCACCGAAAATCGGTGGCGGCTTAGGCTTCCGCCGGGCGCCCGAGCTGCCAGTGCCAGTACCGACTGAGGGCGGACTTCACATCCTCCAGAATCAGATAGCTGATCGGCACGAGGATGAGCGTGATGAACGTGGCAAAGAGGACGCCCCACGCGAGGCTGATGCCCATGGGGATGACGAACTGTGCCTGCGTGCTTTTCTCAAACATGGTGGGCAGGATGCCGCCGAAGGTGGTGAGGCTGGTGAGAAGAATAGGCCGAAACCGCGCGCCGCCGGCATTGCGCACAGCATCCAGCAGCGACAGTCCCTCGTCGCGCTTGAGATTGATGTAATGGACCATCACAAGGCTGTCATTCACCACCACGCCGGCCATGGCCAGCACGCCGAAGGCGCTCATGATGCTGAAGGGCACATCCATAATCATGTGCCCCAGTAACGCGCCCATGATGCTGAAGGGAATGATGCCCATGACAATTAACGGCTGGCTGTAGCTCTTGAAGGGAATGGCGAGCATGGCGTAGATGCCGAGGATAATGATGACGCCGCCGAGCTTGAGGGCGGCAAAGGACTCGCGGCGTTCGCGGCCTTCGCCGACAAATTCATGGCTCATACCGGGATGGGCCCGGACCAGTTCGTTTACACGCGGCGCCAGATCCTTCCGGATTTTTTCCAGATCCAGATTCGGGTCGTACTTATCGGCATCAGCCACCACGTAGAGGGTGCGGGCGAGGTCCGTGCGGCGAATCGAGGGGAAGCTTTCGGCCATCTCCAAATCGGCCACGGCAGCGAGCGGCATGGAGGCGCCTTCGGGGGTGCGGATGTGCATGTTCTCAAGACTGGCGAGCGTTTCACGTTCCTCCAGTGGATAGCGCACCATCACGCGCACCTGATTTTGCCCGCGTTGAATGCGCTGGGCTTCGTGGCCGAAAAAGCCGCCCTGCACCTGTCGGCCCACCATGGCGCGGGTGAGTCCGCGTTGAAGGGCGTCCGGCTTGAGGATGGGGCGGACCTCTTCCTTGGTGCGCTGGAAGCTGTCGTGAATATCAAACAAGCCCGGATAAGTGTGGAGCTCCGCCTGAATGTTGCCGGAAACCTCGGCGAGAGTGTCGGTGGTTGCGGTGCTGGTTTCTAGTGCCGGCATGGCGAGCTTGATGGCAATGGGATCGCGCGTGCGGCCGATCACCGCGCGGGTGGTGACTTCCTGCGCGCCATCAATCGGCCCAATGTTCCTGCGCCATTCGGCGGTGAGTTCGCGGGTCTTGATCTCGTGAAATTTGGTGTCCACAAAATGCACGCGGTCTTCGGGCGGCATGAGCTGCATCTGCACTTCGCCCAGATTGGCCACGCCGCTGGAGGCGCTGCCGCGCACGCCGGCGATGTTTTGCCCGCCCACGGTGGTGATGATATGGCCCACCAAACTGCGCTGCTCGGTTTGGCCGGTCTCGGGGTTCAGGTAGTCGCCGGTGTACTCAGCCTGCAGCTTATGCGCCTCATCGATCATGCGCTGCAGTTTGGTTTCGGTGGTCTCGTAAAGGGTGCCCTCGGGCATCACAAGACGGGCCGTGGCGTAGTCGGCATCGATGGGCGGGAAATAAATCATCTTCAGCCGACCGCTGTAGCTGTAGGAACAAATGATCAAGGCTACGCCGATGAAGATACTGAGTGTCACATAACGATGGTTGGAAGCGGCTGCGAGCACGGGCCGGTACAGATGGTCGATACCCCATTCGAGGCCGTCGGCAAAACTTCGCTGGATACGGGCCAATAGACTGAGCCGTTCGCGCGGGGGTTTGCCGGTGGAAAGATGGCTGAGGTGCGCGGGCAGAATCAGTTTGGATTCCACCAATGAAAAGAGCAGGCAGGGGATCACTACCAGCGGGATTTGCGCGAAGATTTGCCCGCGTCGGCCTTCCACCAGCAGCAACGGCACGAAAGCGATGATGGTGGTGAGCACGCCGAAGATCACCGGTGTGGCGACTTCCTGAGCGCCCTTGATTGCGCCGTCCAGACCAGTGCCGCCGCGTTGTTGATAGGCGTGGATGCGTTCGCCGGTCACGATGGCGTCATCCACAAGGATACCGAGCACGATGATGAAGCCGTACAAGGTGAAGAGATTAATGGTCACTCCGAGGTAGGGCATCATGGCAAACGCGCCCATGAACGCGATCGGCACGCCGAGGCATACCCAAAAGGCCACGCCCGGGCGCAGGAACAGGCCGAGCAACACGATGATGCAGCCGATGCCGACGAAGGCGGAGTCGTTGAGGGTGACGAGGCGTTTCTTGATGATGTCGGCGCGGTTGTTCCAAATATCAATGTTCACGCCCTGAGGCAGCTTGGGTTTCAGGTCGGTCAGATAATCCTGAACGGTCTGTTCGATCTTGAGCGCATTTTGCGAACCGGTGCGGGCGACGTGCACGACCGCGCAGCGTTTGCCGTTGAACCGCATGACCACACGGTTTTCCTCGAAGCCATCGCGGACGGCGGCGATTTCGCCGAGCGTCAGATGAGAGCCGTCTTCGCGGGCCTTGACGATGATCTTGTCAAACGCCGCCTTATCAAAGGCGCGGCCTTCGGTGCGTACGAGTAATTCGCCGTTGCGCGCGCGAATTGCGCCGCCGGGGATATCGACCGCCGAAGTGCCCACGGCATCGGCCACCTCCTTGAGCGTGAGATCGTGCTCGCGCAGCATCTGTTCGCTCACCTCAATGCTGATCTCGTAATTGCGCAAACCGCGCAGGCGCACGCGGGAAATGCCGTCCAATCGACCCGCCTCATCGCGCACGCGTTCGCCGAGCTTGTACAAATCGTACTCGCTCATGTCGCCGTGTAGAATCAGCGTGACCACCTCGTGCAGGCTTTCATCGAGCTTCACCTCGGGCGGCTCGATGCCTTCGGGTAATCCGCTCACGGCCTCCACGCGGCTCTTCACGTCATCCAGTACATCCCGCGGATCATGACCGCTCTCCACCTCCACCTCGATGGTGCAGCGGCCTTCGCTGGCGGAGCTTTGCACCTCTTCAATGCCGGGCAAATCGGCCACGGCATTCTCGAGCGGGATCACGATGGATTCCTCCATCTGCTCAGGCGTGGCGCCCCGGTAGGTGACGCGGATTTGAATTTCGTCCGGCGCGAAATCGGGGAACACCTCCACCGGCAGCCGGTTGACGATGCCATTGACCCCCATGAGGATGATGAACACCATCAGGAGGTTAGCCGCCACGCTATTGCGGGCAAACCAGGCGATCATCGCGTTCATCCGGAAGTAGCTTTGGTTTTCTTCGGCACTTTCCCTTTGCCCTTGGTTTTACCCTTACCTTTGCCATGAGGCGGCGGGCCGGGCAGGGGATCGCCGGATTCGTGAAGTCGTTGGCCGTTGGTGGCGTAATCGACCGGCGTGGTGATGATCTTGTCGCCGGCTTGCAGGTCGGCGGTGATAATCACCTTTTGGTCGCGCCATAAAACGGTGATGGGTTGGCGCTTCAGAATTTTCTCGTCGCCTTCTTGAACAAGCAACGCCACTTCGTTGCCACGACGGACTACATGGCGGGGCAGAACGAACACGTTGGAGAGTGTGTTACCGGTAATATCCGCGCGTACAAACAGGCCCGCCCGTAGGGCCGGTTGGGTGCGGTACGGTTCGGCGACTTGCGCGATGAGGAAGAGCTGCTGGCTGGCAGCATCGTAACGGCCTTCGGCCCGGTCGATCGTGCCTTTCCATTGGAATTGTTGTTCGCCGATCTCCGCGGTGAGCAAAACAGTCGGCCGATTTGCCGTGGGTTGATTCTGCAACGCTTCAGTGTTGTTGGTGCTGATCAGAGGTTCAGGGATGTTGAGGTAGGCGAGCCGTTGATTGGAAAGCGGGAGGCGCACCTCGGCGAAATCGGTGGCGATGGCGGTGGCGAGCACGGAGCCGATGTTGACGACTTGCCCGATGTCTACGCGCTTTTCGGTGATGCGCCCGTGATAATCGGGCGCGTGCACGGTGGTGCGGGTGGCGTTGCGGCGGGCTTGCGCAGCTTCGGCCTCGGCAATGCGGATTTGCGCCTCGAGATCGGCCTTCAGTTGCAGGGGCTTGCCGAGGTCGGCCCTAGCGGCGATGAGTTCGGCTTGGGCGACCTTGATTTTGGCCTGCAAATCGGCGGCGCGTTGTTTGGGGAGCTTGAGGTTTTGTTCAGCCTCGTTGAGCTGTTCCTGAGCCACGACGATTTTGGCCTGGAGCTCGGCTTCCAGTTGGGCGGGTTTCTCGGCCAAATCCCGGCGGGCCTTGGTAAGGGCGGCTCGTTGGGCTTCGGCTGCGGCGCGGGCTTCGGCGACTTGCGGTTCCTTTTTGGCTAGCGGCGAGGCGCCGGCGAGCTTGTTCAAGCGTTGAAGGTTTGCGATGGCCGCGCTTTGTTCGGCGAGCGAGAGTTGCAGGGCGGCATCGGCCTGCTTGAGGTTCGCCTCGGCCACGTTTACGGCGTTGGAGTAGCTGGATCGATCCAACTGTTGCAGTTTCAGCGCGGCCTTGGCTTGCTCGAGATTGGCGCCGGCCACCTTGAAGGCGTTTTGGAAGGAGGCCGCCTCAATCTTGTCCCGTTCCAGAGCGACAAGGGCCGACTCGAGATTGGCGCCGGCCACGGAGACGGCATTGGTTAGACTGGCGCGGTCGATTTTCTCCAGCGCCAGCTTGGCCTTGAGTTGATCAATCTGCGCTTCGGCCTTGGCAACGGTGCTGAGGTAATCGCTGTTGTCGAGTGTGAGAAGTTTTTGTCCGGGGCTAAAAAACCCGCCTTCCTGAAAGCTGGGCTCGATGGAGATTACCCGGCCGGCGACTTCCGGGCTGATGCTGGTAACGGCCCGTGCCTGCACACGGCCCTGACTGGGCAAATGAATAACGAAATCCTGCGGTTGCACTTGCAGGGTGTTGACCACCGTGACTTTGGGCGGAGCCTCGCGGCGTTCGGCTTCGGGTTCGGTGTTGAGGAAATAGCGGGCCAGCAAACCGCTGCCGAGAAGGATGACAACGCTCAACGCAATGCCGGTGGCGATGCGGGCGGCAGAGGATTTGGGTTTGGATTTTTGATTGCTCATTCGGAGGGGCGCGCGGCGAATTCCCCGCCCAAAGCGAGGTAGAGGTCGATGCGGTTTTGCAGGCGTTGGTTTTGCAATTGCAGCAGGGAACGCTTGGCGTCGAACACGCGCCGTTGGGATTCCAGCACGGTGACGATCCCGGCCAAGCCGGCAAGGTAATCTTCCTGCGCGAGTTTCTCCGCCTCAATGGCTTCCTGCACGGCGGCGCGCAAGGCGGTTTCTTGTTGGGTCAAAAAGGTCTCGGCGTTCAGGGTGGTTTCCACTTCGGCAAAGGCTTGCAGGGTGGTTTGCACGTAGGTGTAGCGGGCCTGTTCGCGCAGGGCGCGGGTGCGGTCGATGTTCGATCGAATGCGGCCGCCATCGAAGATGGGGCGGGACAAATTAGCGGCCAGATTCCAAATGTTGTTGTTCACATCGAGCACATCCTTCAATTCGCTGGTGGAAGTGCCGGCGCTGGCGGACAGGGAAATTTTCGGTAACCGATCCTTGCGGGCGCTATCCACTCGCCGGTGGGCTGCGAGGTAGGCGCGCTGGGTGGCGAGTACATCAGGCCGGCGCTCGATCAACTGCGCGGGCAGGCCGGCGGGCACGGTATTGGTAAGCGTGGGTAGGCCGGCGCTCAGGGCGATTTCGCTTTTGGGATAACGGCCCAGCAAAATCTCAAGTGACCGCCGGGAGGCATCGCGTTCGCGCTGGCGCTGGTGCAGGGTGCTCTCGGCATTGCGTGCGCTGGTGCGCATGAGGCGTACATCCAACGCTTTGGTAAGGCCGCGTTGTAGGCCTTCCTCCAGCACGGCGAGGTTGTTGGTGTAGCTTTGGTGAGTTTGGATGGCGAGCTGGGTTTGCAGCTCGGTTTCGGCTAAGTCAAACCAGCCTTTAGCGGTATTGGCCGCGAGGCTTAGGCGGGCGGCCTGAAGGTTGGCGGCGGCCTGTTCGGCATCCATTCGGGAGGCAAATTTCGAATCTCGAAGGCGCCCCCAGATATCCAGTTCCCAAGCTAGGTCCATGGAGGGCGTGTATCGTTCGGTGCGCGAGGAGGTGATGGAAAACCCGCTGGTGTTATTGCGCTTCACGCGTGAGGTGGCGGCCTTGAGGGTGAGTGACGGCGTGAGGTCGGCGCCGGCAATTCGTAGGGCAGCTTGGGCGGCATCCAATTTGGCGGCGGTAACTCGCAGGTCAGGATTGTTGGCCAACGCCTCCTGCACTAGGGCCTCCAGTGTGCGGTCATTAAAATCGGTCAACCAACCAGCCCCAGCGGGGGTTTTGGTTTGGCCCTCGGAAAACTGCTGCGGCCAGGACAACCCGGCAAAGGCGTCGGGCGCAGAGGAAAACGGGCCGGTACAGCCGGTGAGTCCCGCCAAGGCGGCAAGCAGCAGTGAACCGATGAATTGATTTGTAGAATTCATTTCCCCTTTGGCTCCCATGATCGGTCGTCCCTGAACAGCCGCCAGAAATTTAGGCGATTTTGTTTGGAAAGTTGAGTCAAAAGACGCGGGGTTTGCGACTTTGTTACAAACCGACGTGAAAAAAGGATCGACTGAGATTGAATGGATTTCGGGGTAGAACGTCCCAATTTCGCGGCTTTTCGGCGAGGAAAGTTTGCGGTACTCTATTTTCGATGAACGGGATGAAGTTCAATTGCTCCGGATTGGGCCGGCGGGATTTCCTGCAGGTGGGGCTCGGCGGTTTGGCGGGGCTGGGTTTCAGTGATCTGCTGCGTGCGCAGGCGCAGGGCGGTCCGGCCAAGAAAAAGTTGAACTGCATTCTCGTGTGGCTTGATGGCGGGCCGTCGCATTACGAGAGTTTCGATCCCAAACCGGATTCGCCCAAGGAGATTCGCGGTGAGTTTGGCGCGATCAAGACCAGTGTGCCGGGCGTGCAGTTTTGCGATAAGGTGCCGAACCTTGCCAAGGTGATGGATAAGATGACCATCGTGCGGTCCATTTGCCACAAGGACCCCAATCACGGTGGGGGCAATCATTACCTGATGACCGGCCGGCCAACACCGGTGCCGGTGAACTGCGGCGCGTTTGTGACCTTCCATCCGTCGTTCGGCTCGATGGTGAGTTTCGAGCGCGGCGTGCAACAGGGTTTGCCTCCTTATATGAGCTTAGGACGCATGAGTCGTTCGGGCGGCCCAAATTTTCTGGGCGCGCAACATGCGCCCTTTGTGATCAAGGCCGATCCGCAAAGCAGCAGCTTCAAGGTGCGCGATGTGGTGTTGCCCAAGGGCATTAGTGAAGGGCGCTCCGAAGACCGGCGTGGTTTGCGCGCGGGCCTCGATAATCTCCTGCGCATAACTGAAAAGGCGGCCAAGGACCCGGCAGTAGATTTTGATCAGTTCAACGCTCAGGGTGTTGACCTCGTGACCAGCAAGGAAGCGCAGGCGGCGTTTGATATCGCGAAGGAAGATGAGAAGGTGCGCGAGTCGTACGGCCGCAACAGCCTGGGCCAGCGGTTGCTGTTGGCGCGGCGGTTGGTGGAGGTGGGCGTGTCGTTTGTTACCGTGTACTACGGCGGTTGGGATCACCATAGGGATATATTTAAGACCCTCAAAGGCGACTTTAATTCGCGGTGGGACATGGGGCTCGCAGCTTTAATTAATGACCTCGATCAACGCGGTATGATGGAAGACACGATGGTGATCTGCCTCGGTGAATTCGGCCGCACGCCCAAGGTCAACACACGCGGCGGGCGCGATCACTGGCCTGGCGCGATGAGCGTTCTCTTTGCCGGCGGTGGCTGTCCGCGCGGGCAGGTGGTGGGTGCCACCGATGACAAAGGCTATTACGCCGCTGAAAATGTTTATAGTCCCGAGGATTTTGCCTCGAGCCTCTACCTCAAGCTCGGCATTGATCCCGAACAGATCCTGCACACCGAGACCGGCCGCCCTTTGCAGCTGGTGGATGGCGGTACGCGGATCAAGGAACTCTTTGCCTGATGCGCGCGCTATTCGCGGGCCTGCTCTTGCCGCTGTTCGCCGCCGCGGCCCCGCCGCAGGTGGACTGGCATTTTCCAATGGGTGCCCAGCGCGGTACCGATCTTAACGCCACCATCGGCGGCAAACATAACTGGCCGCTGCAGGGTTGGTGCGAACACGACGGCGTTCAATTCACCGCTACGGAAAAGAAAGGCACCTTCGCTGTGACCGTGGGCAAGGACGTGACGCCCGGCCCATATCTTATCCGGTTCCATGACGCCAACGGCACAGCACCGCCGCGCGTTTTTTTCGTGGGCAAAGGCCAAGACATCACCGAGGCCGAGCCGAACAACGAGATGCTCAAGCCGCAATCAATCGCGCTACCGGCGGTGGTGCACGGGCAATTCGCCAAGGCCGGCGATGTGGATTCGTTTGCCTTCAAGATGAAGGCCGGTCAAACGCTCGTGGCGGCGATGGACGCCTACACCGCGGGCGTGTCGATGGATGCACTGATGCTGCTGCGCGATGCGCGCGGCGTGAAGCTGGCGTTCAATCACGATGCACACTCGTTGGATCCGCGCCTGACCTGGAAATGCCCGAAGGACGGCACCTACGTGTTGCAGATGGCGTGTTTTAAATTCCCGGCCAACAGTACTTCGAGCTTCGGCGGCGGCACCGGCCTGACCTATCGGGTGACGCTCACCAACGGCCCCTACCTGCGCCACGCCTGGCCCGCGGCGATCAGTGGCGGAGAATCGTTGATTACCTTGCGCGGCTGTAATCTGGTCAACGATACCGTCCACGCGCGCGCTCAGGAAAACGACACGGAACTCGTGTTGCCCATCGAGGCCATCAACGGACCGCTACGCTTGCCCGTGACCGGTCGGCCCGAAACCGTCGAGCGCGAACCGAATGATGCCAACGCCACCGCTAATGCATCCGGGCCAGTCAACATCTCCGGGCGCATCGATCGCCCCGGCGATGTGGATCGCTTTGCCTTTGATGCAAAAAAAGGGCAGCGGTACAGGTTCGATCTTGATTCCTTCAAGCTCGGGTTTCTGCTCGATGCCGAACTGGCCATCGAGGATAACACCAGAAAAGTGCTCGTCACCAACGATGACGCCAACAAGCTGCGCGATCCGCTGCTCAACTGGACCGCGCCCACCGATGGCCGCCACTGCGTGCGCGTGCGCAGTCTGCTCAACAAAGGCGGCGACGAATATTTTTACCGCCTACGCATCTTCCAGCCCGAGCCTTCCTTCAACGGGACGGTGGAGGCGCCACAATTCGCTGTGAACGCCGGCGCTACCAATGAAGTCAAAGTGACTGTTAATTATCTCGACGGCTACAAAGGTAAACTCACCGTCGTCGCCGACGGACTTCCCAAGGGCGTCACCGCCGAACCTGTTACTGTCGAAAAGAAAGGCACCGCCACGCTCAAGCTCATCGCCGCCCTCGATGCCCCGTCGCATAACGGCCCGTTGCAACTCACCCTCCAACCCGAAAGCGATGCCGCCCCGCAACTCGCTACCGTCGCCCTCACCAGCTCCGGTGTAAACAACGGCGTCCCCCAAGGCTTCCCCGAATACATCATCCCCCAAACTGACCGCCTCTGGCTCACCGTTCTGCCACCCAAACCACCGGACAAAAAAGATAGCGAAAAGGCGGATAAGTAGCCTTTTCGCACTGGTGCCGGGCCTTTGGGAGGTGTAGGTTTCCCTTGCCCATGGACATCTATATTCGACGCGGAGAAGAACAATTCGGGCCGCTGACACCGGAGCAACTTCAGGAAAGTTTAAATAACGGCACGCTGCAGGCCGATGATTTGGCGTGGCACAGCGAGCTGCCGGATTGGGTGAGTGCCGGCGAATTGCTGCAGATGGTGGCTGGGGGTGCGCCTTCACCTTCGCCAACACCGGCAGCGGCCAGTTCAATGGCAGATAAAGGGCTGGACGTGGCAGCCGCTTCGGGTGGTCGTAAAAAA
>Ga0066378_10000732_pt1 | contig 13299 bp, 12 predicted proteins | sample Knorr_S23_td_DCM_FD_70947 | JGI IMG/M metagenome (GOLD analysis project Ga0066378, IMG submission 70947) | Marine microbial communities from Southern Atlantic Ocean transect - Knorr_S23_td_DCM_ad_71m_LV_A | ecosystem: Environmental > Aquatic > Marine > Oceanic | place: Southern Atlantic ocean...
TAGAATCGTTTATAGGAATTTTACCAATATTCCTAAATGCTATTTTACCAATAAATTGATTTCTTTCAAATTTTATTTCTGATATGAGTGTGTGCGTAGGAACCCCAGTAATTTTATTTGATGAGTAGTCAATATCTCTGTTAATAAAATCCTTGAAAGTATACCAATATTTGGAGAAATTATTAGAGGATGTAATACTGAAATTTTCATTATCATATAATATAAAGTTTACTGTAGATTCAATTCCTGGGTGTAATGTTCTCCCTGCATTAACTCCAGTAAAGGTATCAAAACTAGTTCTCTGGGCTACAAGTAGATTTTTAATGTCCATTAAATATCCATTGATATTATATGATATTTTTTTACTCAAAGAACTTCCTATTAATCCAATTTCATAATTCCATCCCGTTTCAGGTTTTATATCTTCATTCACAAGTCCGTTTTCATCTAAAGTTTCATCAATATTAGGTGAGGAATAACCGTGACTTACATTTACAAATAATGAGCTTTTTCCTAGGTTATAGTTATAGGAAATTTTTGGAGAAATAATAGACTTCCCATTATATGCCAGAGAGTTTAGTTCCCTATCATCGCAACAAACCCAGTCATAGTCAAATTTGTTTAGCCCAACGGCAAAATTTATATTAGATTTTTTACTTATTTGATTATCAAACTGAATAAACACGTTATAATTATTTCTATCTTGAACTTGATGAGTTATAAGATTTTGTCCACTAATACCATCATAGTCATCCCAGGTATCGAAATGATAATTTTCATTATTGATCTCAAAACCATAAATTATAGATGATTTTTTCATAATAAACTTACCAGAATGACGGGCACCAAATGATTTACTATCCTCTGAGAGATAGTTAAATGGTCTCAGTTCACTATTCTCGAAAAATTTATAAAATAATGAGGTTTTTGAAGAGTACTTTAATTTGTTGGTATTAATAGAAACTCCGGTTAGTGAGCGACTATAATTTTCACCGCCTTTAATATTTTTCCATGAAAATGCAGCATTGGTTGGGCTATTTTTATAATCATCTAAACTTAGAGATGAAGGGATGAGAGCCTCAACATCAGTGATGAACTGAATTATATTTAAATTAATATAATCATTGATATGATAGTCTAAACTACCAAATAGCCTCATATTTTCATACGTATTATTTTCTCTGTATCCATCACTTTTTAACTTTTCTAAATTGACAAATAAATCAATTTTATTGATCTTTTTAGATAGTGAGACTCTATTCTGAAAAGTATTGAAAGATTTAAATGACGAATTTATTTTGACCATTTTTTCAGTTAATTTCTCAGTTTTTAGTAAGATATTTCCACCAAGACCAGATCCATAAATACTTGAATTAGGTCCTTTAACAACCTCAATTTGATTTAAAATATCCAGACCATAGTCTTCCAATGTAAGTTCTCCAACACCATTTGTAAGAGGGATATTATTTAGATAAGCTTTTATTTTATTCGTGGAATACGGAGATCTTGAACCCATACCTCTTATAGTTATTCTATTTGTGTTATAACCTGCAGAATGTATAAAAATTCCAGGTAGCTCATTAAGTGAATTTATAATAAAATCTCCACTGTTCTTTTTTAGTTCTATATCACTCACTACTGAAGTTGAAACTGATATATCTTTAAGTTTGTTAGTTATCAATTCAGAATTAACTATGATATCATCAAGTATAATTCCTCTGTTAATAAGTTTATACACGTTATCATTTAAATTTAAAATTTCAATATTTCTATTGTAGAACCTATAATCGTTGATTTTTACACTAATTGGTAGAGATTTATATTCATAACTAAGTATGCCATTTAAATCTGTGAAATACGATTCCTCATTTATTTCTAACTCTAAGCTATCGATTGGCGAGTTATAGATGTTATCTATAAATTTTAATTTTAAAAGACTCTGTGATGTTCCGTGATTAATGTTTAATAAAAAAAATAAGCTAAAGGATATTAGATATCTCATTATTGAAAAAATAAAATGCTATTAATACAACTAAAATAATTATCAGTATATACTTAAAATATTTAAAAATGTTTAATAATAATTTACTCTCAGTCATATTTGCAAATGCCCCAAGAGCAAAATATATCATCCATATTAAAAAAATTATTCCAATAATATTTAATAGGCTCAAATTCATATTTTTTTTTATAAATTTAATAATCTTATGCGATACATTTTTTTAATAGTCATATTACTTTCATGTTCCTCCAAAAGCAACTTTAAGTTAGAGGGTGATTGGAAACTTAAAAAACTTTTTAGGGAGGGGGAGGAAGTTATTTGTAAGACTGCCAGTGGTGATGATTGTCCCAAAATTATAACTTCATATAGATCGGATAATTTATTATTTTATTATGGGAATTTACTAACATACCAAAAGACAGATGATAGTTTATTCTATTATAATGAACAGACTGGAAAAATTCAGAATGCTTTTAAATTTGATAAAATTGATGATAATAATTACTCATTAATTTTTATAAGAAGGTTAAAAGTTGATTCAGTAAATATTAAAGAGTTGATTTATAAGTCTTTTTGGACAAAAGAACAATAAGCTATTTCGTTATTGTTAAAATGTCGTCATTTACAATAGCCGTGTATGATGAAAGATCGCCTGTCCCGTTTGGTCCAGTAATAAAATTACCTGAATTACTGAAGATAGCATTGTGACAACCACACTTAAAATTCTGATTGGTGTATCCCCAACTTGTTCTACAACCTTGATGTGGACAAGAATTAGAGAATGCTCTGATAACACCTTGTCCAACATTGACAATCAACATACCACCTTCGTCAAATCTTTTCCATCCACCTGAGCTTTGTAAATTAGAAAATGAAGAGTTTGTGAGATCTATTGTGTATACATTTCCATCAACAGTATAACCCTCGCCAGACTCATTATTGTTGTTATTAGGTGGGGGAGTAACTGTCTCACTTGTATCATCACAGCTTATAAAAAAAGATGATCCTAGTGTGGCAAAAAGTGCTGAAGAACCAGCATTCTTAAGGAATTTTCTTCGATTTTTCATGTTTATTTAGTATAGTTCACATATAAGAACGTCGATATTTAATTATTGTTCTATAAACTTATCAAGTATTGAAACTTTATAAATACTTGAGAACTATCAACGAAGTATTTACTTGTATTTTTATTTAAGTCTTGATTGCCTCCAATATAGAATATTGTAAATGGGTTTGGTGTCCACTCAAAAAGGGGTTGTATAAAAAATGAATCGTTAAAATTATTTAATTCGGATGTTAACCTAAGACCTATAGATCTAGAAAATTGATACTTAGTATTGAATCGATATATAAAACCATTAAAAAAATATTCGTCTTTATCTAAATATTTTAAGCTTGATTTATTGATTGAATTAGTTATAGAAAAATTATTATTTATCTGAAATCTTGTACTGAAAAAAATAAGAAATTCTTTTCCTAGTTCGGGATCATCTGAATTATATGCTACATCTTTACCAAATCTTATGTTGGAAGTAATTGTAAAAAATTCTTTTGGGCTACTACTAAATTCTATTATACTAGTCCCATAATTTTTATAGTCTTTATCTAAATAGTTTGATATAAAATCATAATCATAGTAGTATGATACTGAGGAATTTCCTCTCAGATCAGCTCTTAGAATACCATCTAGAGATATGACATCCAGATTATTTTTATAATTGTAAACAATATCTTTTTTAACTGTAAATGATGCTTTTTTGAATAAGCCTAAATCCCAAAACATTTTATATGATTGAAGAAGAGTTAGCCATTTCCTATCGTTTTTTACTACAAAGCCAACATCTCCTCTATAATTTGGATCAATATGCTTATATCCAATATATGAACTCCATTTCTCCGTACTTCTAAGAATACCAACAGATACACCCAGTCCATTAAATTTTTCTCCATTAAGTCTAACTGACCTACCATCAAAAGTATCATCTGAATCCACCCAATTACTGTTAGGTTCCTGATTAAAATTCTTAAGTACATCGAAACTTACTCTTAATTTGTTAGATAATTGAAACATTCCATCAAAACCAAATAAATTACCGTATCCACCACCTTTATAGTATCTGCTTGTTGATAAAAAACCAATTTTTGATCCACCTTTAAGAAGTTTTTGATATCGAAATACATTTACTAAACTTTTACCACCCTCCCCAAAATAAGATCTATCATTACCAGCTATTAAATAGGGAGAGTTATTATCAATTGAAGAGAGATAAAATATTCTTGATTTTCTTCCTTGATTAAGAAGCTTTAGGGCATATGACGGATTATTAATGGATCGAGAATAAAATGGTTGAAGATCATTTGAATTTAGTTTTAGTATGTCTGTACCCTTATTAAAAAATGGTCTCTTTTCTGGATAACTTAAAGAGTATGCCGAGTTTGCATCTATTCTGGTTACATCTGCTTCAACTTGAGAAAAGTCTGGGTTTACTGTTAATTCAAGGGAAAGATTTTTTGTTAGCTCTGCATTAATTCCTATTCCAAAGTTTGTTTTAGGTTTATTGTATTCTAACTTATTATTTTGTGAATTATTTTTTCCTTCTATATTACTAGAAACATATGGTAGCAAATCAAGTTTTTTATCTATTTTAATATCATTTAGAATTATTATATCATTTAGTTGGCATGTTATACAAGAGTTATCTCTATCAGATTTACTAGTTTGAATTTGGTAGTCAAGATATCTTCTAAAAAAGCTAAATTTCCATTTCTGATCTCTGCCATTTGGAAATGGTATAGATGAAAATGGTATTTTTAGCTCGACGAAATACTCATTATTTCCAATTGATCCTTTACTTTCATACTCAAGATCATATGATATATCATACCTTCCTTCTTCACTTACACTGTTTAATATTCTAACATCAAACTGAGATCCATATGGGTTTGATCCAATAAATATATTATTTCTACCATCTCCATAAGTATCAATATCGAATCCAATTAGATCATCATTGAAGATTCCCATATCATCTCTTTTCCTGATAGATGCTCTAACACTTTCATTAGTTTTTGCATGAAATCCAATGTAAATATATGTATCAGAATAGAGAATAAAACCAGTTGTATTTACAATAGGCTTAATATTATATCCAGGCTCTGTCTCATTATCAAGTTCAATTTTTATGGCATCTTTCCACTCATTTTTTTCTATAACACCATCAAAATTTATCTCAGAATCAGATATTTTTTTTGGTTCGAAAACTCTTTGACTATACGTGAGATTAATTGAGAAAGGTAAAAACACTATCAGTAATAGATATCTCATTTTTATTAGGTTGACTCGAAGTTAGTTTTAAAATATTTTTTTAAAGAATTTGAAGTGATTATATTATTTTTAAGAATAATTAGTTCTATGCCGACATATTACATAACAACTCTTAATATCGCAATACCTGTTTTTGTATCACTAATTCTTATAGAAATACTTTACGCTAAAATGACAGAGCAAGGTTACGTTATACGTAGTATGGATACTTTATCTAGTCTTTGTTCTGGCCTTACCAACGTTATTAGAGATGTTCTTGGTTTAACTTTAATTGTAGTATCATACGGATACCTTGTTGAAAATTTTGCTTTATTTAATTTTGAGTCTTCTTTTTTACTTTACATAATTGCATTTATAGGTATTGATTTTGCAGGTTATTGGGTACATAGAATAAATCATAGCATAAATTATTTTTGGAATCACCATATTATACATCATAGCAGTGAGGAGTTTAACCTTGCATGTGCCTTACGTCAATCAATATCTAATTTTTTCAGCTTAACTTTCGTATTCCTGATTCCTACAGCCTTATTAGGGATTCCTGCAGAAATTGTAACATTTTTAGCACCAATTCATTTGTTTGCTCAGTATTGGTATCATACAAGATTGATTGGGAAACTTGGTTTTTTAGAGCATATAATTGTTACCCCTTCTCATCACAGGGTTCACCACGCTATAAATAAAGAATATCTTGACAAAAATTTATCTCAAGTTTTTATTATTTGGGATAAAATTTTTGGAACATTTCAAGAAGAGTTAGATGATGTGCCTCCTGTATATGGGGTCAAAAGACCACTTAGATCTTGGAATCCAATTCTAATTAATTTTTCTCACCTTTTTTTACTTTTTAAGGATGCCTGGAGGACAAAAAGCATAATTGATAAGTTTAGAATATGGTTTATGCCCACAGGATGGAGACCTAAAGATGTTAATCAAAAATATCCTATAGAATCAATTGATTCACCTCAGGATTATGAAAAATACTATCCAAAATTATCTATGAATCTTCAAATATGGTCTTGGATACAATATTTTATAACATTTTGTTTTATGATGTATTTTATAAATAATTTACACTTTCTAAGTCTTTTAGAGGGTTTTGTTTTTGCTTCCTTTCTATTTATATCAATATATAGTCTCACCAGTTTAATGGATAAAAACTCAATAGCCTGGATCTATGAACTTATTAGATCAGTAATTGGAATACTCTGTATTTTTATATTTGGAGAGTGGTTTTACTCATCAACTTACTTTTCAGTAATTAGTAATTCTCTTATTATTTATTTTATTTTTTCCTCATTAATTTCCATTTATTTTTTGAGAACAGAAAGAAATTAATCTAATTAATCCATGAAAGGATATTTATAGTTTTTTGGTGTATTATAAACTTCTTTAATAGTTCTTGGAGAGACCCACCTTAATAAATTAAGATAAGATCCTGCTTTATCATTTGTTCCTGATGCTCTTCCACCACCAAATGGTTGTTGTCCAACTACTGCACCTGTTGGCTTATCATTAATATAAAAATTACCTGCAGAATATTCTAGTATTTTGCTAGCAGTATCTATAGCTATTTGTTCTTTTGCGAAAACGGCGCCTGTCAAAGCATATGGAGAAGTCTCATCAACTAGATGAAGAGTTTCCTCATATTTATTTTCATCATATATATAAATACATGTAACAGGGCCAAAGATTTCCTCAACCATTAACTTGTTTTTAGGATTTGAAGTAATAAAAACTGTCGGTTCTATAAAATATCCTTTTGATTTATCATAGTTTCCTCCAATTAATAATTCTAAGTCTTTATCTTTTTTTCCACTATTAATATATGAACTTATCTTATCAAAAGCCTTCTCTTCAATAACTGCATTAACAAAATTTTTAAAGTCTTCGGGATCTCCCATTTGAATACTTTTTATATCATTTAATAAATTATTTTTTATCTCACTCCATAAGTTTTTTGGAATATATACTCTAGAGGGAGCACTACACTTTTGACCTTGAAACTCAAAACAACCTCTTACTATTGCTGTTGATACTTCCTCAGGAATTGCAGATTTATGAGCTATTATATAATCTTTCCCACCAGTTTCACCAACAATTCTAGGGTAAGAATTGTAACAATCAATATTATCACTAATTTCTTTCCATAAATGTTTAAAAACGGAAGTACTACCTGTAAAATGTAATCCACCAAAATCTTTATTTTTAAAAATAATATCTCCGGCAATCGGACCATCAACATATATTAAATTTATAACTCCGTCTGGAAGGCCAGCTTCTCTAAATACCTCCATAATAACGTTAGCAGAATAAATCTGAGGGTATGCAGGCTTCCAAATGATGGTATTTCCCATTAGAGCAGGTGCAGCACATAGATTTCCAGCAATAGATGTAAAATTAAATGGACTAATTGCAAATATGAAACCTTCAAGAGGTCTGTAATCCAATCTATTCCACATCCCCTCAGACGATTCTGGTTGATTTTTATAGATTTCTTCCATGTAGGAGGCATTAAAATTTAGAAAATCAATGAATTCACATGCAGCATCTATTTCAGCTTGAAAAATATTTTTTGATTGTCCTAACATGGTTGAAGCATTGATTTTAGATCTGTAAGGACCAGCAATCAATTCAGCAGCTTTGAGGAATATACTTGCTCTGCTTTGCCAAGACATTGAAGCCCATTTTTTTTTTGCACTCATTGCAGATTCTATAGCCATTTTTACATGTGAAGCATCACCTTCGCTAAAAGTTCCTAGGTGTAATTTATGATTATGTGGAGCAGAAATTTTTATTTTATTTTGAGTCTTAATTTTTTTATTTCCAATGTACATAGGTATGTCAACTGGATTTTTTTTCATATAATTGAGAGTTTTTATAAGTTCTTTCCTTTCAATGGAATCTGCTTTGTAATCTTTGATTGGTTCGTTAATTGGTACTGGTATTTCAAAAAATGAATTGTTCATAGCTCTTAATTTAATAATTTATTTCCAAGATTTTAATTCAATCTTGTTAATCGCAAGTTCTCTATTAGAGTACATTATATCATATGTCTCAAGATCATCTTTTAATTGTTTGTCTTTATCTAAAAAATCGAATATCTGATCAATTATATCCATTGCCTCTTCTCTCAGAGAATAGAAAATAAACTGATCATAATTTCTACTATTCAGTAATCCAGAATTTTTCAGATAGTATATATGTCTGGATGTCTTTGTTTGAGTAAAATTTAGTATTACTTCAAGATCAGATATTGAGGCTTCTTTTCTTTGGGCTAAAATATTTAATATTCGGATTCTAGAGACATCTGATAATGACTTAAATATTGTTTTTCCATAGTCTATGTTAAACTTTTTTAATCTCATTCTATGTTAAATATTGTTATAAGAGGCTATAGTAAATAAAAAAAACATATTAATTAATTATTTTAGCATGTTATTTAAAAATAATAACATTTTAATAATGATGGCAAGAAATATCTTCTTATTAATTTTTTTCTGTTTTCTTTTAAATATTCTCGTTAACGAATCATTAGCTCAAGGACAAAAGAAAATAATTCAACTATCTGGTGTTGTTGTTGGTCAAGATAGTATTTCTGGTGTTGGGGGAGTACATATTTATGTTCCCAAAGCTGGAAGAGGCACCACATCAAATCCCTATGGTTATTTTGCAATGCCAGTTCTCCAAGGAGATAGTATAATTGTAAGTGCTATTGGATATAGAAAACAAAACTTTATAATGCCAGGTGATAAAGGAGAGTCGGTAACACTTTTCATAGAATTAAAGCCAGATACAACAGTACTTCCTGAACTTGAAATATTCCCATATCCAACTGAAGAATTATTTAAAAAAGCTGTACTAGCAATTGAGCTTCCCAATCGAAAAGATTTAGAAAATTTAGATAGGTCTCTTGATAAGGATTTATTAAGACGAATGTATAATAATGAGCCTATGAGCGCAAATATGAATTATAAATATTTTATGGATCAGCAAATGCTATCAACATCAACTAAGTATCAATTACCATCAAACCCTCTATTAAATCCATTTGCATGGGTTAAATTTATAAAGGCAATAAAAAGGGGAGATTTTAAGAAGAAAGACTAATAACAATTAGCATTCAATATCCTAGCATCAATCACTTTTTTATCTAAAGAAATTGCCGTTTTCCAATCTTCACATGCAGATAATTCAAGACCCAGATCATATTTTATACTTCCTCTATTAACAAAATAATTTGCATTATTTGCATTAATATTAATTGCAGCATCTAAATCATTTAATGCCTTTTTACTATTACCCATAATAAAATTAGAGAAACCTCTTTCTGAGTATGCTAGATCATATTTTTTGTTTATTGCTATAGCAGAATCGTAGAAAGTAATGGCTAAACTATTATTACCGGTTAAAGAATAAGAGTGTCCAATATAAAAGTAATACTCATCATTTTTTTTATTACTAGATTGATTAGAAAAGATTTTAATAGCTTCTTTATATTTTCCTTTCTTATATTTTTTAATAGCTCGATTTTCCAAATAATCAAGGTTAAATAGTATTAAAAAAATTAAATAAAAATTTATTAACATAGTAGCCCTGACAAGAATCGAACTTGTATCTAAAGTTTAGGAAACTTCTATTCTATCCATTGAACTACAGGGCCCAATGAAACAAAATTATAATTCATTTAGTAATAATTAATATTAAATAATATAATTATTAGATTTATATTTCTATACAAAATTCACAATATCAATGGCAGAAGAGTTTAAGAAAAGACAAGAGGAAATACAGAAAATGGTTCTAGATTTTGAGCTAAAGTTAAAAAATGATTTAGACTTTTATTATGATTCAGAGTCTTATGAGAAAATTGTTAAGTGGTATATTGATAACCATAAATTTAAGTTTGGTTTAAAGGCTGTTGAAATAGCTCTTTCTCAGCATAAATTCTCCTCTGATTTATTGATTCAGAGAGCAAATATCATGATTGCTTTACAGAATTTTTCAGATGCTTTATCCTCACTTGAGAAGGCTCATTCTCTCAACCCTACAGACGATAATATATTTATTTTAATTGGTCAGGTTAAAATTATTCTTGGAGACTATGGTGGTGCTATAGAAATTTTAAAGAAAGCCCTAAATATATCTGATAATAAAGATGAGATTAATTATCAAATAGGATTAGCCTACCAAGCAAAGAAAGACTTTTCAAAAGCTTCAATATTTTTTAAAAATGCAATTGAATTAAATATTAATCATGAAAATGCACTATATGATTTGGCATACTGTTTGGAGATTACAGGTGAACTTGAAAATAGTATTCGATACTATAAAAAATTTATAGATGAGGATCCTTACTCAGAATATGCTTGGTTTAACTTGGGTAATATTTACCTTAAATTAAAAAATTTCAGTGAAGCCGTAAAATCTTTTGAATTTGCAATAGCTATAGATGATGAATATTCAAGTGCTTATACCAATTTAGGAGAAGCATATATAAAAACAAAAAATTTTGAATCATCAAAAAAATCTTTTATTAAGTCTCTAGAACTTGATGGGCCATCGCCTGAGATTTACTCCTGTTTAGGAAAAGTATACTACCATCTGGAAGACTATTCTACATCCATAAATTATTTTCAAAAATCAATTAAAATTGATCAGCTTTTTAAAAAATCATATTATGGACTTGGTTTATGCTTAGTTGCCCTTGATAAATGGTTTGAAGCTATTCATTATTTTAAAAAAGCATACAAATTTGAAAATGATAATATTGATTACATAAAATCTTTGGCTTACGCTGAGTTCAAGGTAGGTAACTTAGTTTCGAGTATTGAATTATATTCTAAAGGTTTATCGATTGCACCTAATGATATTGATTTATCTTTAGATTTTTCTTTAATATATTATGAAAGTGGAGATGTAAATAGGTCAATATCAATTATTAAAGATGCTATTAATGAAAATCAAGAAGAATCTCTTCTATATTACAGGTTAGTTGTTTATCTAATGGATGCGGGTAAATACAAAGAATCAATAAATGTTTTAGAAAGTGCTTTATCTTTAAATTTTGATAACCATGAAGTCCTATTTGATTTTGTGCCAAATTTTGAGAGTCAGTCTGCTTTAATCAGAATAATTAATAATTATAAAAATAATTTAAAATGAATTTCAATCTTAAAAATATTCCAAAAAGGACAAAAAAAGCCAGAGATGAAGGCATCACAATGGTAATCGATAAGGGTTCAAGTATCCAACAATGTAAGGATCTGATTGAGTCGAGTTCAAAATATATTGACTTTGTAAAATTCGGATGGACAACATCAAATTTTACAGAAGATTTGAAGAAAAAGATAAAACTTTTTAATGACGCTGATATTCACGTGTATTTTGGTGGAACTCTTTTTGAAGCTTTCGCGATAAGAGATCAATTTGAGGATTACATAAATATATTAAAAGAATATAACCTTAAATACGCAGAGGTTTCCGATGGATCAATTTCTATAACTCATAAAAGAAAATGCGAGTACATAGAAAAACTTTCAAAACATGTTACAGTTCTCTCAGAAGTTGGATCAAAAGATGAAAAAAAAATAATACCACCTTACAAATGGATTAGGCAAATGAGAGCTGAATTGAATGCTGGATCTTGGAAAGTAATAGGTGAAGCAAGAGAATCTGGCAGCGTTGGTTTATTTCGTTCGTCGGGTGAGGTTAGACAAGGACTTGTTGAAGAAATATTAACTGAGATTCCGAAAGAAAAAATAATTTGGGAAGCACCTTTAAAAGCACAGCAAGTATGGTTTGTTAAATTACTTGGACAAAATGTCAATCTTGGAAATATATCTGGTAATGAAGTTATTTCAGTTGAAACAATAAGGGTTGGTTTAAGGGGTGATACATTTAATGAATTCCTTTAATATATGATTAACTTTAGGTCTATTGCAATTTTTTTTAAAGGTATTGCAATGGGAATATCTGATCTTATACCTGGAATCTCAGGAGGTACAATTGCATTATTATTAGGTATTTATGAGGAATTTATAAATTCCTTAAAATCAATAAATTATAAAACATTAACATACCTCTTTACATTAGAAATTAAAAAACTAAGTCATCAGATAAATCTAAAGTTTTTATTACCAGTTTTTTGTGGAATTATTTTTGCAATTTTTACTTTCTCAAATCTCATAACATTTTTATTAAATGATCATAGAATCTTATTATTTACTTTTTTCTTTGGCTTGATTTTATTTTCGTCATTAAGAATAATTTATAGTATTTCAATTAAAAATTTTTATGAGTTTATTTCGATAATCTTTGGGGTATTTATTGGATATGGTCTGTCACTTATTTCACCCTTTTCTAATACTAGTGATTTTTTATCTATATATATATCTGGTTTTATTGCAGTTTCAGCAATGTTACTTCCTGGTATCTCTGGTAGTTATATATTACTTATTTTAGGAAAATATGAATTATTATTAGAATCAGTCAATAACCTAAGACTAGATATTTTATCCATTTTCATTTTAGGTGCAATCTCAGGAGTTATATTATTTTCTAAACTAATTAACTGGCTTCTAAAAAAATTTTTCAGAATAACCATATTATTATTATCTGGATTAATGCTAGGTGCCCTAAATAAAGTTTGGCCTTGGCAAATTAATGGATTAAATTATAGTCCAGATAATTATTCGGCTGTATTAAATTCAAATAGTTTATTTTTTTATTCGATTATAGTCATGATAATTACATTTATTTTATCTTTTTTGATACAACCTCTAAATAGGAAATGAAAAACTTTGGTTTAATTGGTTATCCATTAACTCATTCTTTTTCTAAAAGTTTTTTTTCAAAAAAATTTGATGAAGAAGGAAAGAAGAATATTTACTACCATAATTATGAAATTAAAAATATTAATGATTTTAATTTAAAAATTAAAAATACCAAAAATTTATGTGGTTTAAATGTA
>Ga0066378_10000738_pt1 | contig 13238 bp, 10 predicted proteins | sample Knorr_S23_td_DCM_FD_70947 | JGI IMG/M metagenome (GOLD analysis project Ga0066378, IMG submission 70947) | Marine microbial communities from Southern Atlantic Ocean transect - Knorr_S23_td_DCM_ad_71m_LV_A | ecosystem: Environmental > Aquatic > Marine > Oceanic | place: Southern Atlantic ocean...
TAAACCCCGCATCCCTATTTTTGTAATGTCTGAAGCGTGTTCCAAAGTCTTCTCGGCAAGCTCTGGGTGGTTGGTGATTAATCCTTTGTTTTAGAAGCCATTAAATCTCGGCAGCATTTGTAAACAATAACGCCAATTTCGATGGCACACATCCCGTAAAACAGAATCGCAATCCACCGCATCAATTAAATGCTCCAATAACTAATGAATCCCAATAAAGAATTAGACCGCACTCGCCTGCTGAAAGCAATTCAGACGATCGCGTGCCGTCGATGCTTCAGCCTGGCTGTGTGTCTGAATCACACGCCGCTGTGCCAGTAGCGGGGAACACATACCGGCATAGTTTTTGTCGCTTGGTGTGGGGCCGATGGCTCGCTCGTCGATAAGAAAGCCTCGCACATATTCACCATCGTCCCAGTTCTTAATTACCAAGTCCTGTGACTTCAAACCAAGCACATCAGCCGCAAGGTTTAAGCCAAGCAATATCACAATCCATATGTTGAACTCAAAAAAGCCGCTGCTGCCCTGAGGATGACGTAGGTGGCATGAAGTCGTCGCAATTGAGCATTGGAAAACGATCGAGATAACCAAGTTGTTTTCGAAATAACTTAAAAGTCTGATTGATCTGGTCTGCGATGACTCCTGAGCCTGCCATGCGTTCCCCAAAAGCGGCAGAATTGAGTTCTCCATTGCGAACTTGTCGTATGCGAGACAACACTCGTTCCTCCTGCAGAGGGAAATGGTGATGAAGCCAGTCCAGAAAGACCGGTTCGACCGACAAAGGAAGTCGCAAGACATTTCGTGACGCAAAGGTAGCACCAGCTTTGTAAGCCTCTTTTAGAGTTTCAGGAATGCTGCTGTCGGTCAGTCCGGGTATGATTGGCGCAATTAAAACACCAGTTGGGATTCCGGCGGAGGTTAGTTCTTGAATTGCACGAAGGCGGGCCTGTGGCGTGCTGGTCCGAGGTTCCATGGCTTGAGCGATTTGCTTGTCTACAGTGGCAAGTGAAATCACGGGTAAAATTAGCCGGTGGCGTGCCATCTGGCTGAGGATGTCAATATCTCTGGTGATGAGTGCATTTTTTGTAATGATTCGAATAGGTTGTCGGGCTTCAAAGGCAACCTCTAATAGTTGCCGCGTGATCCTTAGTTCCCTTTCGATTGGTTGGTAGCAATCGGTAACTCCACTCAGCATGACCGGTTCACAGGTGTAATTTCGTCTGTTGAGCCAGTCCCGGAAGAGGTCCGGTGCGTTTCGTTTCACGATGATACGAGATTCAAAGTCTAAGCCGGCATCCAGTCCCAGAAACTCATGAGTTGGTCTTGCATAACAATAACTGCATCCGTGGATACATCCCCGATAGGGATTCAGGCTGTAACGGAAGGGTAGGTCCGGGCTGTTGTTTTGTGAAACGACGGTTTTAGACGCATCTTCGAAATACTCGGTCTTAAGTCCTCTCGGATCAGTTTCCAGATCGCTTGGCAAATGTTCGTCATCCTGAATTACCGCCAGTGATACAAAACGGTTTTTCGGACGAATACCGGCTCCCCGACCATGGTGTCGTTCAGTAAATTGTTTTTCCGAAGAGTTGTCCATCTATTTTCTGTCGAGAGTAGACTCATTGAATGTAAACGGTGGCAACGGTTGAATTGTTTACCAATGTAGGCCAAGTCCACAAATTGTACACGCCCGATGATAAGAGTCGACGTAATCGTGTACCACTCGTTTGAAGACGATCAGCCTAATCGAGCAGACACGTGAATGCGAATACCGACGGCTTCGGCCAAGCATCCAGTCTGCCAAAGTCGCCGGCTGATCTCAAACACATGTGTCTGAATGTTGCTGGAAAGAGAGATGGTCAACCTAACGAAAAACAGATGGGAATGATGGGACGGGAGAAGGCTAGTTAAGACGACTGTGGCTTGTTGGCTGCTTACGCCTGTTCAAAAAGATGAACAGATACGCAAGCAACGGTGAGCAAAGGAATATGAATCCAGACAACTCATAAATCGAGTTTAGCGTCCCTAAGCGGTCATTTAACTCTGATGAATCACCAGTTCCCGTTTTTGAAAAACCGCTTTGTTCTATGACGGTTATTCTCTGGTTATGAGTAATTTCCACTCCCAAAATCCCAACAACAAAACACAGGACACTCGCTACCAAGCAAAGTTTTTTCCACGGCACAGAAGACATATTAACCCTTTCAAAAGAACCTACTTATCGTAATGAAGAAATATTACTATCGCAACAAGGACGGTGAACTCGCATGGCACGACGAGCCAGCACCACGGGCACGTCTGCGAACGCTGACGAACACGTGTATAGAACACGCTACCTTGAAGGCTTCAGACACACCCGTCAGCACCCCCTCAGACACGCTGATCGCGCCCCTGAACGCATTTAAAATGCATCGCGCGACACTATGATTTGCGCGATTTAAAACGGCGCCTAGTCGCTCTCAGCAGCGTCTCTCGTGTGGCATTTTCAACGTGTCTTAAAGCGCAGCTTTAGACACATCCGGGTGGGCCGGCCGAGAGCCTTTTGGCATGTGTCTGAAATCCGATCCAGACCCCCTACCCCCATCTTGGAGTCCCGCTTAAATAGGCGGCATGTCTGGCGTAGTGGCTTCGGCTGCTGCGTCAGGGCTACTCGCTAGGCATTTGACCAGACCGTCGGAGCTTGAACTTTTCGATTTCTACTAGTTGGCGTAAATAGTCAGTGTTCTCTTTGAGTAGCTCTTCATTCACATATGAATTGACAGCGACATCCACCAGTGGTTTTACGAAATTCACGATTGAATACAAGAAATAAACATATATGAATCCTGTTAGTACTAGAGATATTGCTGATGCTTCATCAAGCACACGTTGGTCGTATAAAGATATGCCCATAACTAACCAACCAAGGGCTGAGATCAGAGATAGTATTCTCCAAAAGTATAAGAACCGAGCAACATGATCATACCTGTCCCCAGCTCGCCCTCGTAACGATTCAGTAACAGTGCTTAACTTCCCTTGTGGCATCAACATCCCCTTTTTGTGAAAACTAAATGAGTTTCATACGCAACCAAGCCGTCATCGGATTCACCTTCGGCCTAGTCAATAAATCCACTGGTGCTGCCCTTACAGGCGTAGCCAGTGCCATAGGGAAATAGTCTAGCTTCTTCCAACGACCAATTCACAACACGAAGTACTGCCTGCCCTTTTTTTGGTAGGCTATAACCAGAATGATGAAGCTGAATTACTACGCGTTGATTGCTGCCACTACCCTGATCTCACTGCCCCGTACTGCGCTGCCCTCGGAAGTTCGTCAGAACGTCCTGCTAATTGCCATCGACGATTTGCGGCCTGCTCTGGGATGTTATGGCGACCAGATCGCCGTCACTCCTAATATCGACCAACTGGCAAGCCGAAGCATCCTCTTCCAACGGGCTTATTGCCAGCAAGCGGTTTGCTCCCCGTCACGACTCTCGTTGCTAACCGGTCGTCGACCTGACAGCATTAAGGTGTGGGACCTGGCAACTCATTTCCGAACAGCCGCCGCTGACATTGTGACCCTGCCCCAGCACTTTAAGAACCACGGATATAAGACGCAAAGCATTGGCAAAATTTTTCACGGCAGTGGTGCCCCCTCACGCGATCCACCGTCTTGGTCGTTTCCACCCCAGTTCGATCATGTTCGTGACCCTCAGTTGCGTTACGCAACTGCTGCGAACCTGCAAGGCAAAGGGCTCAAGCGAGCTGCTAGCGAAGCAGCCAGCGTGCCAGACAACCAGTACATCGACGGGATCGTCTGCGACACGGCTCTGGAGGCACTCAAGGCTTTCAAAAAGGATGGACAACCGTTCCTACTGGCTGTCGGTTTCCGCAAACCTCATTTGCCTTTTTGCGCGCCACAAAAGTATTGGGATCTTTACGAACCTAATAAGATCCCCCTGCCTGCCAACAGCAAGCATCCCGAGGGTGCACCGGAACTGGCGATCCGCAGTTGGGGAGAGCTGGAAGGGTATACCGACATCCCCAATCACGGTCAACTCACCAAGAGTAAGGTGCGTGAATTACGTCACGGTTACTACGCTTGTGTCAGCTATGTCGATGCACAGGTCGGTCGATTAATGCAATCGCTGCAAGATCTGTCGCTGGCAGAAAACACCCTCGTCCTGCTCTGGGGTGACCACGGATTTCACCTGGGCGAACAAGGCTTGTGGACTAAGGCCAACAACTATGAATTGTCCACTCGCGTACCGCTGATTCTCTCCGTACCGGGAGAAACTAAACGGGGAATCGAGACCGACGCCCTCGTCGAGTTGGTCGATGTCTACCCCACCCTCTCGGCCCTCTGTCGGCTGCCCGCGCCCGAGGGAGTGGAAGGGATCAATCTTCAGCCATTGATCAAGCAGCCGGCGCTGCCCTGGAAACAGGCTGCCTTTAGCCAGTACCCGCGGTCCAGAGAGGAAAACCGACACCGCGGTCACGGAGAAATCATGGGATATGCCATCCGCACCAGTCGCTACCGGTATGTCGAGTGGCGATTCTGGCAAACTCAACATGTGACGGCGCGGGAGCTATACGATCACCAAAACGATCCGCACGAAATGAAAAACATTGCCGGTCAGGACAGTCACCAAAACACTCTTAAAACTCTCTCCCGACGTCTCACGCAGGGCTGGCAAGCCGCCTTGCCGGTATCAGAAAACCAATGATACGAAAACGAAGATACCGCACTAACGGGCAACACTTAAACACACAACCTAAGACCGACATAATGAAGGCTCTGTCTAATCGTCTGACTTTCTCACTTCTCGCCAGACTTCCAATGCCATAGTCGGATAATCTGTTAGCATCCCGTCAATTCCAGCATCATAGGCTTGCCGCCAGGCTTGAGTATTTCGTCGTTGAGGCCCGCTCCCAGCATAATTAAACAATACCTGTTTCCCTGATGCATGAAGCGTCTCAACTTCTGCTTTTGTCGGAGTGTCTGATAACAAAAAGACATCAATAAAATTTTTCTCAAGTACTTGCTTTATAGAACCTCGATTTACGTTTTGACCGATTCGGAGGCGTTGATCCAATGCCTTTAGCCGCTTGCTGACTTCTTCACTTTGATCAAAAGCGAACGAGTATTCGAACATCGCGTACTTATCAAGGAGTTCGATTAATTTCCGCTCTCCATCTAGATTGATATCTTTAATGTTCAAAGCGATCACCGTCGGCCCGTGTTTCCGATTTTTGATTAACTCGCACGTCTCTTCGAATGTTGGAATGCGTTCATTGGCATAAGCTGCATCAAACCAACTTCCGGCATCTAGTTCTTTTGCCTCCGCGAGCGTGATATTACGGATAGATTTCGACGGTCCATTAGTGGTACGTACCAGATTATCATCATGAATGACAACCAAATGACCATCTGATGTAGTTCGAATATCGAGCTCAAAGCCCATTCTCAGTTCAAGGCAGGCTGCAAATGCCGCATGTGTATTTTCCGGAGCGTGACGCAGGAGGCCACGATGAGCGATTGCGATTGGCTCCGCCGCTGAAAGATAATTTAAAGAACCACAGGTTATGGCGATAACAAATGCAATCGTAGGTTTCATAAAGATCCACTCCTCGATTTTCGTTTTCTCGGCAATCAGCAATTTATTCTAACAAACCCAGATTCATCACCTCAAAATTTGAATCGCTAAATTGGTTACCCATAGCCTCAGCAACGCCAGCATAGGGGGAGTGATATACGAGATGAAGAACAATTAGACGGCGAGCTGGAATTCTGAACTGTTCAAGTCAATCAAGAGTTTTGTTTGGTTATCCCCAGGCTCTATTTATCACAGGCGAAGTCACAAGCAGATAGGCGATGGCACCCAGCAAAGCACCAATTGGAAGTGTGACAAGCCATGATCCCAGGATCTTTCGAATCACCTTCCATTGGGCCTGTCGAGTCACCGTTCCGATACCGAATAAAGATCCACAACTTACGTGCGTCGTCGATACTGGAAGCCCCAGGCGGCTGGCAAAGATCACTATCACACTTGTTGTCAAATTGGCCGTAAAACCCTGTCCGTGATTCATTTCTGTAATTTTCTTCGACATTGTCTCCGCTACACGCCTGGCACTAATCACTCCACCAACAGCAATCACTAACCCTACCAGTGCTGTACTCGTAAACTGGCTTATCGACCCGGTTAACAAGAACAAAGCCGCAATCTTGGGCGTGTCATTTAACCCTCGAGCAAAACTAACCGCTCCGGCTGATAGAAAGTGCATACGATTCAGCAATGGTCCCGCTTCTAGTCCAGCTATCTGGCCTACATACTTAGTTTTAGCTTCTCCTTCTGACTGGATTCCTGCCTTACGCCTACACCAGGAAAACAGCGGATACATCCAAGCGGTAACCAAAAATGCTAATACCGGACTTACTAATAACGGTATCACGAATCCGCTTCCCAATTCTTCAAACTCGATCGCCGAATCCGCCATCCAGCCCGCTCCCACAAGTGCGCCAACTAAGCTGTGCGTTGTGGAAACCGGCATGCCAATCCTGGTTGCCAGCAACACGGTTAACCCTGCCCCAAAAGCAACCGCCGCTCCATATTCGGCAGTCGCGGCCAGTTCAGGACTTACCAGGCCTTTTCCGGAAAAGCTTTTAAGCAGAGTCTCGGCTAAGAAGACTGCTGTGATGGAACCCAAGAACGTCGTGATCGTCGCCCAACCCAATGCCTTTCGGTAGTGCGTCGTGCCACTACCAAACAGAGTTGCAACTCCTTTAAAGTTGTCGTTTGATCCATTGGCGTAGGCTAAACCGAGCGTCGCTAATAGGATGATCACAATAGACATGATGGAATAAGTTTGAAGACACCATTTATGAAGGCAATTGGAAAAAGTTCCTGAACAATACCTGTCGGAAATGCGGCTTCCAACTAAGCAACTATGTAGCCAAAGATGGTGAAAATCAAGTCTGTATTTCAGAAAGGACAAGCCCTCTTACTCTGCAACTCAGGCTTGCCAATTGTCTAATTGTCTAACTGTCACATGGCTAATTGGTTAAAGGGTTAAAGGGTTAAAGGGTTAAACGTTCACCCACCAGTCAACAAGTAGATTCAGGATGCCCAAAGCCAGAATGGCGATGAGGATTAGCAGAGCGTACACCAACCAGAGATGGAGGCTTCACTTAGGCTGTAGCGAAGCAGTGCAGATCGGACAGCGTTCTGAATTAACTGGAACTGCCTGCTTACACGATTCACAATTCTTGGTTTGTTCTAACAACTGCCTAACCAGTTAAGGGATACAGGAGCTTCGGCCGTCCGGCCTACGCATTTATTTTGTGCAGCCTCGGATCCGACTTCGTCCTCCTTCGTCGGACTACGACGGACAAGCTCTTTTTACATTTAACCGATTAGCCAGTTAGCCAAGTGACAATGGTCATTGGGACAGTTAAACAATTGTCATTTTTGCCAATTAGATTAAAAGACAAGCCTGACTTTCAAAAGCAGGAGTTAACCCGTTGTAGTCCGCAGGACGTAGTCGGGTCTAACTGTCTAAATGGCCAACTGGTTAAATAACTAAATGGAAACCTTTATTCATGCCTTAACGCTTCAATCGGATCCATATAGGCCGCTCGCCAGGCAGGATAAACGCCAAAGAGGACGCCCGAAAGAATCGCAATTGCAAGCGAGAGGATCACAGACCAACTGGCGATTTGAGGTTCGATCTGAGCGACGATGGGCGGCACTAACTCGGGCCAGTAACTACTCACAAACTCTCGACCACCGCGGAATAAGGGACCACAAAGCAGACCAGAGGCAACACCCAACAATCCTCCAATCCCCGTTAATAGAATCGCTTCCGTAATAAACTGGAAAATGATGTGAGAACGTTTTGCTCCCAACGCTCGTCGTACGCCAATCTCTCTGGTACGCTCCGTAACGGTCGACAACATGATGTTCATAATGCCAATCCCGCCAACAAGCAGTGAAATTCCAGCAATGACAACTAGTAGCACATTGAACATAGCCCGAGTGCGTTCTGCCTGAGCCAGTAATTCTTTGGGCACGACAACGGCATAATCTTCATCGACGTGATATTTCTTAAGTAGATTGGTGATGATGGCAGCTGTTTCGTCGACATGGTCAATCTCGTCCACACCAACTGTGATCTGGCTCAACTCAACCTGCTCTCCCTGCCATGAATTCCCCACTCGTTTCATCACGCGGTCACCAATTCGCGCCTCCATCGTATCCAGTGGAATATAGGCATCAAGATTGTATTCGCGTGCATCCAGGCTACCACCAATCGCTGCTGAGGCCGTACGGGATTTCGTTTGGCCAATGACGGTATATAACTCCCGACCGACCCAGATACGTTGGCCGATCGGATTTTGATAAGGAAAGAGTCGTGACCCAGTCTCATCGGCAAGCACGATGACCTTCTTACCGCGATCCCGAGGCGCCAGCCAGCGGCCACGAGCCAACTTGAGGTGATTCAGTGAACGGTAGGCTTCCATACAACCAACCAATTTGGCATCGGCAGAACGATCATCACGCCGCAGTTCATACCGAAATTCTCGCATCGGCACGGCTTCTTTTACACTGGGTAACGTCTCTGTGATCCGCTTATAGTCGGCTCGCAACAATCCGTAGCGATGGACACTAATACGAGCCATCTGTGGTTCGTTGTCCGACGTAGGTTTTTTCGTGCGAACAATGACGTTCTTAGCTCCTAGCTCTTTAATCTGCTCCTGAGCTCGATGGCTCACACCTTCGCCCATGGCGACCAACCAAATGACCGTGGCTGTCCCGATAAAGATACCAAGCCCCGCCAGTCCCGCACGCATCTTGTGCAGTAAGAGACTTTTGATTCCTAATCGAATAGTTCGGAAAAAAAACAGATTCACAAATTACGCCTTAATATTCCAGACAGTATGTCGGAATCAATGAACTTCCAAATAGCATTCTAGAGGATACTGGGGTCGACTTCAGATTCGACAGCGTCGTCTTCCGCATTCTCATCCTTATCTTGTGGAGCGTCTGTGTAGAGCAACGGGTTCATTACAATCTTTTCGCCCACATGGACTCCGTCCGTGACGACCACAAAAACATCATCACCTACTTTTGTCTCTAACAGCCGTTGTTCCACACCGGTCTTCGTTTCGACCCAGCAATAAGTCTGTTCATCTATCTCGACTGTGGCTGCGACTGGAATGGTCAATACCTCCTCCAGTTCATTCATCACAATCTCAAGTTTAGCACTCGTACCAGGCTTGAGATCTTCGAGTTTAGGAAGAGCCACAATCACGTCATATCGTACTACGTCGCCTGAGCCGATAATGGGTGGACGGGCAATATCTGCGACTTCAGAAACTTTGGCATCAAACGGCTCTCGACCGGGAAGCGTCACGATCGTTTTCATTCCCACCGAGATATTATCAATAACTTCTTCTTCCACTCCAATTTTGACCTGCATCTGATCCAGGTCCGGCATCAGTAGCAAGACCTGTTCTTTATAGACCGAACCACCGATCACGATATCCGGCGCCCACTTCCAGGAAGCCGCTCGTGGATGTATGACGAGGCCATCTTTCGGAGCCAGAATTGTGCAAAACGCCTTCTCTTCTACAGCTCGATCGCGACGGGACGCATCGGCTTCCGCTCGTTCATCACTGGCTTCAAACTGAGCCTGAGCCACCTTTAACTCGCCTTCCAATCTGGCCATTTCCGACTTCTTGGTGTGCTCTTTAAGCACTTTGAGATCGGTATTGAGTAAATCTAGATCGACAACGTTTTTGTCAATCTGGCGACGTAATTGGTCGACACGGTCTTTACTCACATACCCTTTTTCAAATTGCTGCATATTGAAAGCAAGCATCTTATTGTCGGCCAACAGTGCGCTTTCCTTCAGGACCCGTTCCAAGTCCTTGCTCATCACCTGTGTCACATATCGACCTTCCAGGTATTCTGCAACTTTCAATTGACGATAATTCGCCGTCGCTCTCCAATGCTCAGCTCCAGATCGAGACCAGTGAGCATACTTAGAGCGTTCCGAAATCTGTTCGTCAATGTAAAGCGAATCCAACGTCAGGATGACATCACCTTCTTTGACGTAGGCCCCGTTTTCAACCACCGAGGTGATGATATTCTCTCCACGCACCTTACAGATAATTTCGACATTTTCGGAACTTTCCAGAGTCCCCTGTTCTTTGAGTGAAACGGTTAAGGGCACTCGAGACACCGTATGCGTCAGATGGTGCTTATGAACAATATCATCCTGCCCCGGAGTCATCATGGCTTCGGCCATGCGATAGATTCCGAATCCGGCTCCAACTAAGACGAACCCCGCCAAAAGCACACGAGAAAACAAACGAGCATTGAGTCGTCCTGCCATACTACTCAACTTTCCTCGCCGATCTCACCGGACTCACCAGCGTCGGTTACTGACTTTTCAAGATTTGTCAGAGCATCGTCCTGGGCTTCAGCGACATACGCAAGTGGGTTCAGGATAACCGTCTCTCCCGCCTGAATTCCATCGAGCACAATCACCGCCTCTTCATCGCTTTCACCAAGTTCCAGCTTTCGACGGCTAATCGAATCACCCAATCGAACCCAGCAGTAAAATCCACTGCCGAATTCGAGTACTGACTCTACAGGTAACAAAACCCTATTCTCATATTCTGACATGACGATTTCCACTTCCGCGGTCATGCCAGGTTTCAATCCCTCTTTCTTTGGCAATTCAACCGTCACATCGTATTTAACGACGTTGCTAACGCCGATGGTGGGTGGGCGGGCAATATCTGCGACATCTGTCACATTGCATTCAAATGGCTCGCGATCCGGCAGTTTCACGTACACTCGCATTCCTGGTTGAATGTACTTCACTAGGGCTTCATGCACGCCAACTTTAACCTGCATCTTATCGAGGTTGGGCATGAGCAATACTACTTGCTCTTTATACACGGTCCCACCCTCTGTGATATCTGGTGCATCTTTCCATGCCGCCGCTCGCGGGTGAATCACTAATCCACTCTTAGGCGCAGTGATCGTGCAGTATTCTTTCTCTTCGATCGCACGATCTCGTCGTGAGGCGTCGGCCATTGCTCGCTCATCATTCGCTTCAAACTGAGCTTGAGCAACCCTCAGTTCTCCTTCAAGCTCAGCCAGTTGATAATCCTTACCAAAGGTTTTGGCAATCTTAATGTCAGAATTGAGCACATCAATCGCTAATTGAGAAAACTCAACCCGTCGACGTTGAGCATCAACACTGTCACGGCTCTGGTATCCACGTTCAAATTGTCGCTGGTTATACTTCAGCATTTCCTGATTCGTTAGCAATTCGGATTCTGCGATGACTAGATCTTTTTCCAGCTCTGTAATCTCTTCTACAAATCGTCCTTCAAGGTACTCAGGAATGGCTAAGGTAGCTCTGGCAACAGTAGCTCTCGCATGTTCGGTGCCCGACCGCGCCCAATGGGCATACTTCGAGCGTTCTGCGATTTGTTCGTCGATATAGAGCGTGTCTAGAGTAAGAATAACATCGCCTTCCTCAACGTAGGAACCGCTTTCAACGGCCCAGGTAACTGTATTTTGCCCTCGGACCTTACAGATAATTTCAACATTGTCGGAGGATTCCAACGACCCCTGTTCCGTCACGCTGACTTCCATATCGCCTAGTTGAACAACGTGAGTTGGCGCCTTGAGGTAATCCAGATTGATCTGTTCTTCTTGACTGGCACTGTTACTCTTAACGTACAGGTAACCACCGACTCCAAGTCCAACTAAGGCACAACAAGTTAGAAGTTGTGACCAACGCGACGCTCCGCGTTGCAGATAGATTTTATTCATCAACAGTCGTCTCCGAGGAAGCATCATTTCCTTCGTCATAAGACATACCCGTATCTCCAAGCCCCTGATACCCTCCGGCATCAGCCACGGCTGACTGTTCCATGAATTCAAGAGGATTCAGAATAACCTGGTCCCCCTCTTTAATCCCCTGTTCGACAATCACGTAGACATCATTGCTTTCACCAAGGATTACGCGCTGTCGCCTGGGTTGAGCTTGAGGTTCTTCAACCCAGCAGAATTGTCCTTCTTCGGTTTCTAAAATAGCAGAGACGGGGACGTATAGCACATCTTCATACTCCGCCAAAACGATTTCCACTTCGGCACTCATCCCCGGCTTCAGCCCCTCTTCTTTAGGCAGCGAAATCACCGTATCGTATTTCACAACGTTTCCGGACCAAGGCCCTAGAGGTTGAGCAATCGTTGCCACTTCCGATACAGAGGCCTGCAACTCACGGTCCGGCAGCTTTACATTGGCCTGCAAATTGATTTTAACCCGATCAACAATGGCTTCATGAATGCCCACTTCAATCTGCATCTGGTCCAGGTCAGGCATGATCAAAAGAACCTGATCGTGACTGACGCCAACGCCTTCAGCCACATCTGGCGTGTCTTTCCAGGCGGCAGCCGTCGGATAAATTACCAGACCGTCTTTGGGCGCAGTGATGACACAGTTAGCCAACTCGGTTTCTGCTCGTGCACGTCTTGCCATATCCATTTGCAATCCAGCCTCGTCAGCGGACAGCTTGGATTTATGAGCATTCAGTCGCCCCTTCAGTTGTTCCAAATCCATCGCCTTGGTGTACCGCTTGTATACATCCAAACTGGTTTCCGCCACTTTCAATTGCAGTTCGGCCTGAGTTACCGTGAATCCACTCCCATCGAGTTCCAATTCGGAAACACGACCACGCTTAAACAGCTGGCGGTATTGCTCGTACTTCTCTTGCGATGCCTGAAGATTGATCTCAGCTCGTTTTACAGCTGCTTCCCTGGACTTAAGTCCTTTGGTGTACCTTCCTTCTTCGAAGGAGTCGATTGCGATTTGAGCCTGCGCTGTATCCGTCTTCGTTTCTTCCAGAGTTGCCGTTGCTTCGAAGACGTTAGTTTTTTGCAAACTCAGATTCTCTTCAATCACCTTGGTATCCAGTCGCACAAGCTCATCGCCTGCTTTGACGATGGTTCCGGATTCCACCACCCAGGTCACCGTATTTCGCCCACGGACTTTACATTTGATTTCGGTGTTATCCGCACTTTCCAGAGTCCCCTGCTCCGTCACCGCAATTTTGATCGGCCCGCGAGTCACGGTATAGGTTAAGTTTTCGACCACTTCATTTGAGAGCAAAGTGTCCGGCAAAAAGTATACTCCTGCCCCCACTCCGCTCAGCAAAATAACCAGAATGAACACTCTGG
>Ga0066378_10000740_pt1 | contig 13226 bp, 14 predicted proteins | sample Knorr_S23_td_DCM_FD_70947 | JGI IMG/M metagenome (GOLD analysis project Ga0066378, IMG submission 70947) | Marine microbial communities from Southern Atlantic Ocean transect - Knorr_S23_td_DCM_ad_71m_LV_A | ecosystem: Environmental > Aquatic > Marine > Oceanic | place: Southern Atlantic ocean...
GGCATGGTGTCCTTTTCTCCAATGAACTGATGGACGCCATGCCCGTGCGTCGCTATCAGTGGTCCAGACCTCAGAAACAGTGGCTGGAAATGCGCGTGGGGCAAACGGCTACGGGCTTTGATTGGGTACTCGTGCCCGGCAAGGAAGCCCTGCGCCTGAACTGGATCTCCGCCGCAGATCAAAAGACGCTGGAGGGTGCCTTGCCAGAGGGATACATCATTGAGGTTTCCCCTGCCGCAGAAGACTGGTGGCAACAAGCAGCACGCTTGCTGAAAAAGGGTTTTCTCGTGACCATGGATTATGGTTTCAAGGATCTGGAAAAATTTTCACCTTCCCGCACCCAAGGTACCTTGCGCACCTACTCTCAACATCGATTGGGAGACGATCCTTTTGAGGCCATCGGTCAACAGGATCTGACCGCTCATGTGGATTTTCCAGCCCTGGAACGACAAGGTCGTCAACAAGGCTTGAAGACGCATGGGTGGAAATCACAGGAAGCCTTCATGCATCAATGTCTGGAAAGCCTGCTCAAGACGGGTCAGACACTCGATGCCCATGAGTGTAACCACTTCAAAACCCTGATGCACCCGGAACACTTTGGCCATCGCTTCCAAGTGCTGATTCAGCAGCGGGGTATGAGAAGCGATGGATCCACACCAATCCATCCCCGCAAGAGTGACCACTGGGAAAACGGCCAAAGCGGCCAAAGCGGCCAAAACGGCTGAGCTCCGCGGGATCAGGCAGAGGTTTCCATCGAGCCCTTATCCACCTGCTGGCTCACGGCAGTGTGCAAGGATTTGGTTTCCAGCCGTTGACGTGGATTGAGGTCATTCTGCAGACGCAAGGCTTCGAGATGTGTGCATGCCTCCTTCCACTGACCTGCATCAATCGCCTTGAGAACGGACTGCACCAATGCATTTGATGGCCCTGAAAGGGTATCCCCTGAAGGTTCCTCGCTACCCTCCTCAGCCCCACCTGAAAAGGCTTGGACAAAACCGTAAGTATCCACCGGAGCGACCAGCTTGCCACACCCCGTTCCCCAGACCATGCCACCGATCAAGGTCACCAACCCTGCCCACCTTTTCCACACTTTGCCCTCAAACAACCTCATATGGCTTAGATAAACACGTGTTCGCTCCAAGAGTTGCGGCCCTTTATCGGATGAAAGCTTCGCGTGAAGCGCTGGACAGGCATTTGATCGGCCCCCTAGGATAGGCAACATGGCTGGACTGGAAGATCACGCTGGCGACATGGTGCGAAAAAGCCGTGTGGGGCTGGGCATCGCTGCAGAGGAAGTGGCAACCCTGTTAGGGTGGAGCTTTTCTGCATTGAAAACATTTGAAGACGAGGGTGTGGCATCTGCCACCGAGGCCTGGCAAAGCGTTTGCCAACAACTGGATCTTGATGCCGACAAGTTGCTGGCGATTTTGCAGGGTTGGGAGCCTTCTTCTGTCGAGCTTCCCTGGCTTACAAAGATTGAAACCGATGATGGAGGGATGGCGGTCAACGCTTACTTGATCAAAGATCCACAAAGCCGAGAGGCCGTGCTGGTGGATACGGGCTGGTCGTACCCGGCACTGAAGAGTTATCTGAAGGCCAACCAAGCTGATGTCCGCCAATTGTTCATCACACATGCCCATGGCGACCACATCGCTGCCTTGACTGAAATCCGCGAAGCGATCCCGGAGATCGAAGTGCTGGCGGCCAGCCAGGCCTTGGCGACAAATGAGCCGCTGAAAGCGGGGCGCACCTTTTCATGCGGTGGATTGACGATTGCAGTGCATGAAACGCCCGGGCACGCCGAGGATGGACTTACCTTTATCGTTACAGAAAACAATGGTCCGAGGTTTCAGGCAGCATTGGTGGGAGATGCCCTTTTTGCTGGCTCCATGGGTGGGGCCCCACGGCATTTTCACCTAGCCAAGGAAAAGGTGCGCCAGGTGATCCTTTCCTTGGCGGATGAGACCGTGATTGCCCCTGGTCATGGTCCCTTGACCCAAGTTGGATGGGAGAAGCAGCACAACCCGTTTTTTTGATGGCAAGTTGCGCTTCAGGCCATTTGGAGCGATATTGACCACAGCATCGCATTGGCTTGTGTCTGGATGCCAGCTTCTCCAGTGATGGGAAAGGCTGGGTTCACAATTAGGGCTTGCGACCCCCTTGGTTTTGGCTTTGACTGCTGATCCCTTGGGAGGGGGCCCTGACGGCATGCTGCGATAGCCCAAGACATTTTATCATGGAAATCTCATTTTTACTCGGCACTTTGGCATTTGTCCTCATTGGTATTTGTTACGCCTCCTTTGCCGAATGGTCCTTGCATCGTTTCGTGATGCACAAACCGGTGCCCTTCTTTCAGTATCCTTACAAAGCTCACCACTGTGTGCACCATCGACTTTTCAAGGCGGACCACTCCTACCACCTCGAGGGTAGAAATGACATCGCCTACCTGATCCCCATGGCATGGTGGAATGGCCCTGCGCTGATCATCATTGCCTCCTCTCCATGGCTCCTGGCCTCGCTATTGACGGGCTACTGGCCCATGTATATCGGTGCCACCCTTGCGATTGGCCTCTACTACGCAACCTACGAATACCTCCATTGGTGCATGCACTTGCCCAAGGAGAGGCGCGTGGAGAAAGCAGGTATTTTTTATCGTCTCAACGGACATCACCTACTGCACCATCGCTACATGCATCGCAATTTCAATGTGGTCCTTCCCTTGGCTGACCTGATCCTTGGCACCTTGATGGTTCGCTCCAAGGTCAAGTTCGCTCAAGCCACCGGCCCACAGGTCCCCGATGTGCAGCCGATGGGTAAGGAAATGGCCCTTGGTGCCAGCTGAGTCCGACCCCGGAGCTTCCAGCTTCCAAAGTTTGGATCGGTCCGGCTCTCCACACTCAAACCACTACTTGGCAGTGGAAACCTTCAACGGGTGCCACGTGACGAAGCATTCAACCCTGCGGACTGAAAATGAGTCCCTTCTCTTGCTTTTCTTGAAACCCCTCCTGTCCTTTCAATGAACATTATTGATCTCAACCCTGCGGACGGCATCGGAGCAAGCGCCTGGATGGTCGAAATGGCCGATCACCGCATCCTTCTCGATGCCGGCATCAATCCCAAGCTGGAAGGGCTGGCGGCCATGCCGATGTATGATCGGGTCAAGGACCTGGAGGTCGATGCCATTGCCCTGACGCACTGCCATCATGACCATGTGGGCTCCCTTCCTGTGGCCATGCGGTATTTTCCCGCAGCCCATGTGCTGATGACTGAGTTGAGTTATTTCCTGGTCGAGCGCATCTTGCACAATTCGGTCAATGTCATGAAACGGCAGCGAGAAGAACTGGGGATTCGTGAATATCCGCTGTTCTCCCACAGGGAGCTCGATGAAATCGCTCACATCTTTCAGGGATACCGCTACAACAAGGAAATCGAATGGGCCTCTCCTGCGCTTGGCCACCCAAAACGTCCTTCTCCGACGCTCGAATTCTATGATGCCGGTCATACCTTGGGTTCGGCAGGCACCATGCTACGCTCGGATCACGAAACCCTCTTCTACAGCGGAGATGTCTGTTTTCAGGATCAAACCATTCTGCGGGGGGCTCGCTTTGGAGACGTGCAGGCCGATGTTCTGATTCTGGAAACCACCCGAGGGGAAAGGGCCACTCCAGAGGGCATGACTCGGCAAACCGAACTGGATCGACTCAAGAAAGATCTCCAGGAAGTGCTGAAAAACAACGGGAGCGTGCTCATCCCCACCTTTGCGCTGGGACGTACTCAGGAAATCCTGGCCATGCTTGCCCTGATGACCCGCGAGGGTTCCCTGCGCCAGCAACCCATTTTCATCGGTGGCATGGGACGCGTGTTTACCGAAATCTACGATCTTCAGGCCCACCGCACCCATCGCAACCATTCCAACATGCAGCTACATGAGGCCCTGAACCTCACGGTATTGGATTACAAACAGATGCAAAACATGAAGTTGCGTGGGGGGCGTCTCTTCGTGTTAACGGCAGGGATGATGAATGAGAACACGGCCGCGCACGAATTGGCTCTACGCATGGCGGGACAGGAGGAACATGCCATCTTTTTTGTGGGCTATGCGGATCCATCCACACCCGCAGGCCGGCTTCGCGCCGCCAAGGAAGGTGAGCCGTTTCTCTTCAGCGCCTCGGGGGGCGAACTGACTCGGAAATGTCGCATGGAAGAGTACGACCTGACGGCGCATGCGAATCGAGAGGAACTGCTCGACTTCGTCGGCACTGTCTCTCCCAAGACGGTCATTCTGGGTCACGGAGATCCAGGAGCCAAAGCATGGTTTGCCGAACAAATCCAGGCAACCTACCCAAAAGTAACCGTTGTCTGTCCCAAACCAGGAGAGTCGACGGTTGCCTGAAGTCTGCCTGGGAAAGGGTTAGGAACGGCGGATCCCCTCTCCAAGGTTCTACTCCTCCTCTTCTAATCGATCGCAGGCCCACAAAAGCCCACGCCCGACAGCCAGAAGGAATGCCGGATCCCGAAACGTTCCATCATTGTGACCATAGGTGGTCCCAAAGACCTTGGCTTTTTCAAAGGTGTTGACCCACATCACCGGGTGGGCCTTACCATCGCGCTGGCTGATCGAAACCGTCAGCGCCTGGGCCGTTGGCCAGAGTTTTTCCACGATGTAGAGTTCGTCCTTGGGGGAAGTCCAATCCTCAGGAAATCCCTTCATGATAGGATGATTCGGGGCCACCACTTGAACCGGGTATTGATCCTGATGATCATGACGTCGGCTGGTCACTCCCAGAAATTGGCGCCAGTCATCGAATGGAGCTGCGCGGTAGGTGTGCATCGCACAATGAATCACCACGGCCGGCACCCCTGCCTGATGGGCCTGGGTGATGCGTTGGACATAGGGTTCGTCCTTGGTATCCGCAAAGCATTCATTGTGAACCACGACGTCAAACTGCTTGGCCCAATCCTCCTTGTCATAGAGAGCAATCTTTCCACGGGTCCCGTTTCCACCCTCGTGAATCACCGTCCAGTCAATTTTCGCATAGGGTGACAAGCCTTCTTGGAGCGCTTGGGTCTGGGCAGGGTAATTGTGACAGCAGCCGCCCGTCACCAGGAGGGCCTTGATCGGATGGGTCTCACCTTCATGATGATCGCCAAGAAGGGTCTGGCCCAACAAAAAGCTTCCCAGAAGGGCGCCAACAAATAGCGGAAAGGGACGATGCATGCCCTTAGGCTGCCTGTCGAGACCTGTAAAGTCCAGCGTGCAATCGGCTTGCACCCACGTGGCAAACTTCATGGCAAGTGATGTGCCATGCTTTCCATCAGAGGGAGTTCCAGCTCCGAAACCACCTTCAGACTTTCCGTCCAGGAGAGAGTACGCCCCGGGGCAATCGTGGTGAGTGCTTCTTCCGAAAATCCATGGACATTGCCATTCCAAAGCTCGATGTAACCCATGCTGGGGATGGCTCGAGTGAACTCGCGCATGCGGGCTTCGGTCGGTGGATAGCCCCACCCCCAGATATCAAAACCGGGTGTCTTATCGAGAGGAAAAACCCGCAACAACCCCTCTCTGCGTTCATGGGCGTACACCCCGTAGAAACCCTGAAGCAAGGGCGTGGCCATCAGGTCGCCGATACTCTTCCACTGGCCGACCCATTTGAGGGGTGAGGTTTCTGTTGGGCCCACCAGGGGCGGCATCCAGTCATTGAAATCACGCTCATCAGGCACAAAGGCCTTGGCTGGAACCACAAGCTCGGTGCGAGGGGATACTTGCTGACCTCCACCAGGGGCCAAGGTCGACGTGGTCCAATGAGAAAATCGCACAGGATGCGGATGGGGATTGCTCACCTGAATATAGGCATGAAGAAAAGGATCCTTGGGTCGGATGGCATAATCGATTTGATGCTTCAGACCCGTCAGAGGCTCCACGGTTTGCATCCGAACGCGTTTCTCTTGAGAAGTATCGGTGACGATGTGGCCATCCCACTTCAGGGCATGGCTCGTCCCATGCTCTCGGCTGGGCATCACGTGTTCGATCCCTCCCCAAGTCATCCAGAACCCGGTATCATTGTTGGCCCCTAGTGGGATGGCGACGGGGTTGATCCACAGCTGTTCGCGACCCGAGCCGGGATGGATAAGGGAGTGCACCCGCCCCATGGAAGGAATCAGCGTGGCTTTTAAGTACGCGTTTTCAAGAATCACTGCCCTACGAGGACGCGTCACCACCCTTTCCGGTGCCTGACGGAATCGCTTCCAGTCCATGACCGGTACGCCCTGTGCATCCTTTTGAACGGCAAATTCATATCGAACATAGGTGAGCGAAACCTCGCTCTGGGTGCAGGCAAAGGCGTCAGCACGCATGGCCTGTAGTGGCGAAGTGAGAGCCACCACCCAAAGGGCCACAGCAAAAGGAGATCGGAACATGGGCAGGATCATGTTGGATCGTTTCTGAGGGTGCAAGCCATCCTCTGCTAGCAGAATCTCCATCAACCTTTGAAAAATTTGAAAAAGGATGATTCCCAAGGAAGGATGATCAGGGTCGAAGGTTGCATGCGTTTTATCTTTTCTTGTCCAGCCACCTGATTACTCTTTGGCCGCTACGTATCAGCATGGAAGCGAACCTCATCAGAAATTTCAGCATCATCGCTCACATCGATCACGGAAAGACAACCCTTTCCGATCGTCTGTTGCACTTGACCGGTACCATCTCGGATCGGGATATGGAGGCGCAGCTGCTGGATTCCATGGATCTGGAAAAGGAACGCGGAATCACCATCAAGGCCCATCCGGTGACCATGTATTACAAGGCCAAGGATGGTCAGCGATACGAGCTCAACCTTATTGATACCCCGGGCCACGTGGATTTTTCCTATGAGGTCTCTCGAAGCATGAGTGCCTGCGAGGGAGCCTTGTTGATCATCGACGCTGCTCAGGGAGTCGAAGCCCAGACGGTGGCCAATCTCAATCTAGCCATGAAGCAAGACCTGACCATCATCCCGGTCATCAACAAGATTGATCTGCCTCATGCCAACCTCGAACAGGTCTACACACAGCTTGAAGACATTTTGGCCATTCCGCGAGAAGAGGCCATTCCGGCTAGTGCCAAAAATGGCATCGGTATCGAGGAGATCCTGGAGGCGATTGTCGAACGGGTCCCACCTCCCAAAACCACCGGAGCTCCTTCAACCCAAGCACTCTTGTTCGACTCTTACTACGACACCTATCGAGGCGTCGTCACTCATGTGCGCGTGTTCAATGGGGTGATGAAAGCGGGAGTCCCCGTCAAGCTGCTGCATTCCGGAAAGAACGTTGAAGTCAAGGAAGTCGGGAGCTTCAATCCAAAGCCCTACAAGCGCGATCAGCTCACGGCCGGGGAAACGGGATACTTCACGGCCAACATCAAAAGCCCGCTAGATATCAAGGTGGGAGACACCTTGACCGATGCCAAGCAACCTTCGCCTCCACTGCCTGGCTTTCAGGAGATTCACCCGATGGTGTATAGCGGGATCTACCCAATCAATACCGCCGATTACGAGCATCTCAAGGCCAACCTCGCCAAACTTCAGCTCAACGACGCAGCATTTGTCTACCAGCAGGAGACTTCAGTAGCCCTTGGCTTTGGTTTTCGCTGCGGATTCCTGGGGCTGCTTCACCTGGAAATCGTTCAGGAACGCCTGCGCCGGGAATTCGAGATGGACATCATCGCGACCTATCCCAGCGTGGTGTATCAGGTCACCCTGACCGACGGTACGGTGGAGGAAATTGACAATCCAGCTCATCTTCCTGCGGTCAATCACATTGAGACCATTGAAGAACCGATGGTGAAGTCCTTCATCATCTGCCCCAATGACTACATAGGAGACATGATGGCTTTGGTGGCTGAGAAGCGTGGGATCCTCGTACACACCGAGACGCTGGATGGATCCAGGGTCATGTTGACCTGTCGCATTCCTCTGGGAGAAATCCTCATTGATTTTCATGACCGCATCAAAAGCCTGACCCGAGGGTATGGTTCCATGGATTACGAGCACGATGGGTATGAAGGTTCGGACATGGTGAAATTGGACATGCTGGTCAATGGAGAGTCGGTCGATGCGTTTTCCTGCATCGTGCATCGATCCAAGGCGGAATCCCGTGGCAGATCTCTGGCGGCCAAACTCAGCGAGGTGATCCCCAGGCAACAGTTTCAGGTGGCCATTCAAGCCGCCATCGGTGGTAAGATCGTGGCCAGAGAAACCGTGCGAGCCCTGCGCAAGGATGTCACCGCCAAGTGCTACGGCGGAGACATCACCCGCAAACGCAAGTTGCTGGAAAAGCAAAAAGAGGGTAAAAAACGCATGAAGTCGGTGGGATCGGTCAACATCCCGCAGGAAGCCTTTGTGCAAGTGTTGAAATCATGATTGCTTTTGCCATCCGATGGTTGAGTTCCAAAAAGGTGCGCGTAGCCACCCAAATGCGCCACCACGTATGGAAGTATACCAACGCCCAGCGTGACTTGCTCAGCGATGAGGCCATTGGGCACCTGGAGGATTCCATGCAGCGGGTCCGCCAAGCCATCGTCCAACCAGAAAACCCCACTTCGCTGGAGGAGGCTCTCAACCATCTGGAGAAGACAGCCAACAAATGGCTCAAGCCCTACCCCAATGCATCGATTCGGGAAAACATCGAGGTCTTCCTCGTGGCGGCTGCAGTCGTTCTGGCCTTTCGATCCTTCTTTTTCCAACCCATGGCCATTCCAACGGGCTCGGCGCAACCTGCCTTCTGGGGTATCACTCACGAAGATTTGAGAGGGCAGCCTGAGTCAGCTATCCCCGGGGGTCTCAAGAAGTATTATTTTTCATGGATCAAAGGGGAAAAATATTACCACCTCAAGGCCAAGACATCAGGTACACTACGACTGCTAGATCCCAAACCCGTCCGGGTCATCCCCTTGGTCACCAAACAGCGGCTGCAGATCGGAAACCAACGACACACCATTTGGTTCCCACCCGAAAATCTCTGGGATCGAGCCAGTTTGCGAAGTGGTATGACCTTCAAGCAAGGAGAGGATGTGATCCGTCTCAAGGTGACCAGTGGAGATCATCTTTTTGTCGATCGACTGACGTATAATTTTCGGCGACCGACGCGAGGTGAGACCATCGTATTCAAATCCACGGGTGTACCAAAGTTGACTCAGAACACTCATTACATCAAACGCCTGGTGGGCATGGGCGGAGAAACCATTCGCATCGGAGATGATCGCCACGCCTACATCAACGACCGTCGCCTGGAAGCAAGCGACCCGGGGTTTGACGGGGTGTATTCCTTTGGGTCCAAGCCACCGCAGGACAGCGTTTTTTCGGGGCATGTCAATGGCAAGGTGGCTCGCGAACATGGCAACATGAGTATTGCGTTGCAGACCGAGTTTCCCGATGGAAATGCCAGCTACAAAATCCGCGACCATTACTACTTTGTCATGGGTGACAACACCATGAACAGCTACGACAGTCGTGCCTGGCTGGATTTCCCTCGTGAAAAGGTCATTGGCAAGCAGTTCTTTGTCTTCTGGCCCATCACCGATCGGTTTGGCTGGCACAACAAGTAGTTGGCAGATCGTTGTTGCCGGGTTTCTTGGGCGCCTTCGCCTGGATCCACTTTTTGCTGGATCGCCAGAATCCATGGTTCAAAATGTCATCATGATACGTCGATTGAACCTATCAAAATTTCGTCATCACCTCAGCACACTGGCAGGGGCAGCCTTACTCGCCATGTGGGCCACCGGATGTGGAGGGGATGGAGCCGTTCAAGCCGTTTCCAAGGACATCGATGTGGTTGCCCTGATGGAACAACTGGAGAGCACCAAGAGTGCAGACCGTCTCAATGCGCTCATTGAATTAGGCGATGGGCGAGAAAACTCAGCCCCCGCTCTGGATGCCATTCTGGAAGTGTTGACTTCAGACAAGGATGCCAAAGTGCGCGAAATGGCAGCCTATGTCTTGCTTCAAATGGGTGAGAAATCTGCCAAGCCCGCCATCGCAACTCTCAAGGAAGCCTACGCCAAGGAAAAGAATCCAACGGTCAAATTGAACATCGTCAATGCCTGGAATGCCATTGAGCCAGAGACCTCACCAAGCCAGGGGATGAATGCCACAGGGCCCTAGGATCCTCGTTGCAAACGACCCCATTTTCTATAAGCAACCCTGGTTTCAGGGGTGTTTTTTTGTGCCTTGGAGATTCCTGGGAATGGAAAGCTAAGGAAGAGAAAGGAAATGCCCGGGTGGGAATTGGACATGGAAGACCTGACCAAAAAGCCCTTGGATCGTCATGGCCAAAGCAGCGGCCACGAGGATCGCCACCCACCACCGGCTGCCTTGGACCCACAACATCCATGCAGCGAAAAGGGCACTGGAAAGAATGAATCCCACCTGGGGCATCAGCACTGGATAGATCAGTAGCGAAGGAAACCACTTCCAGAAGTTACCCCGCCCGGCCATTCCCTTGGAGGTTGATTCGGAGTGGGTCTCGGAATGTTGGGACGTCTTACCCGCTCGAATGCTGAGAATGAGACGCCAAAGACCGGCCAAAAGGAGCAAGGAGCCCAGGAGAATCGGAAAAAAAGCAGGCCCGGGGTCCTGATTGGTCGCGAATCCTGGCTGACGAATCCCGCGGGAAAGCAGTAAGGCAAGGGCCCCAATGACCATCCAGAGGACGGCTGCCCATCGGGAATCGACCCGAGCTTGAATGGAAGGTTCGCTCATGGGTTTTGAGCGTATCCCGTTGCCTGGATCACTTTCTCCCACTTGGCATCTTCAGCAGCCAAAAAGGCCTCAAAATCCTCACCATGTCGGATCTCCACCCCAAATCCATTCTTTTGCATGAACGTTTGGTAGGATTCGGATTGGGTGATTTCCATCAGGGCATTGGAAAGAGTTTCCACAATCGCATCGGGAGTTTCCTTGGGAAGCACCAACCCTCGCCAGCCCACCATCTGCCACTCAATGCCTGATTCACGCAGGGTCGGAATGTCAGGGTACGCTGCCAACCGCTCCTGCGACATGACCGTGAGGACACGCAACTCCCCTGCCTCTACTTGGGCCGCTGCTTCTGGGATACTGCAACAAACCGCATCAATGTGTCCCCCCATCAGCTCCACCAAGGAGGGAGCTGAACCTAGGGTTGGAACCCAAAGCACCGCATCCACCGACAGATCCGCAGCCAGCTGAAAACCCGCTCGTGCCAAGTCCCAGGCACCGCCTGTCGCTGTGCCAGACATCTGCACCTTGCCCGGTTGAGCCTTGATGTGCGCGATGAATTCATCGACCGTCTTCCAGGGAGCATCCTGGCGCACAATGATGGCAGCCGCATCGGCATTGACCTGCATCAAAGGGCGATAATCGGCATAGGTCAAATCGGAGATCCCCATCCAGTGCATGGTGCTCAGCTCAAAGGTGCCCATCGTCAGGGTGTAGCCATCTGGTCTGGCATTGGCCCCAAAGGAGTGGCCCACGGCGCCACTACCTCCCGTCTTGTTCTGCACCACACAAGGAGCCCCCAATTGCTGCTTGAGAGCATCGGCCAGAAAACGAGAAACCCGATCGGTGCCGCCGCCCGCATTCCAGGGGCATATCACGGTCATCGTCTTGCTGGGGTAGGACGCCGTGTTACCGCCCGATCCAGCTGGATCACTGGGGCCACAACCTGAAAGAAACACGCTCAGCATCAGGGCTCCTAAAAACACAGGAGCACATCGAAATCTCTGCCAAAGAAATGAAGGAGTCGGTAACATGGTAGCGCCTGGGAGTTTGGGTCAAGGCCTGCGTGCTGACAAGGCTCCAGTGACTTCGACGGCTGAGCAGCTGTGACAAAAACCCTTTCGAAACGGGCATGTTCTTTCCTGCGGCCTCTCTAGTCAGGACGCACCTGATCCCCTGCCTTGGCCTCTCCCTCCACCAGATCTGCGGCAATATGAGAGCCTTCCTGCGGGCCGGTGATCTTTACCATGCCCACCTTTTGTTTGCCTCGGTAGATGAAAAGGCGCTGGTCCACTTCAGGCATGGCATTCAATGGAAAGTCCAAGATGACAAATCGCAATGCCTGATGAACGGAAACCACCCCACCCAAAGGCGCATTCAGCATTGGAATAATGGTCGGCGTTTCACCATCCCCCTTTTCGCGGTCCCTTTTGGAAGGTGACTCCAAGGAGCCATCCTGACCCGTCCAGACGGGGTCATCCTCCGTCCAGGGAAGCGGTGGAAGAGTGCCCTTCTGACACCCCGACACCAGCAACAACAGGCAAATCCACCACCCAATGACTCGCATCCAAGCACTTAACGAATGGCTCATGGAAAAGTCAAGCCATGGACCCATGACGAAAAAAGGGGGTCTGTCTGAGATCCCATCGATCCGCCCTTTGCATTCCAAGAAGGCTGGTTTACCGTTTGGAAAGAGTCTCCTGAAGGAAGGAGTGCTCGCGGGATCTCATGAAACGTAAACCCATCGCTTTGACCATCGCGGGCTCGGACAGCGGGGGCGGTGCAGGGGTTCAAACCGACCTCAAAACCTTTGCCAGCATCGGCGTCCATGGCACCTCCGTTTTGACCTGTGTCACAGCCCAGAACCCCTCAGCTGTGCTCGGAGTTCAATCCATTTCGCCCACGCTGATTAAAGCTCAGTTTGATGCGCTCCAAAACGGGTTGAAGCCCAAAGCCATCAAGTCGGGCATGCTCTACTCCAAACGCATCGTGCAAGCTGTGATTGAAGGGCTGCATGGATGTGCTTCGGCACGCTATGTGATGGACCCTGTCATGGTCGCTACCAGCGGAGCCCCCTTACTCAAGCCCGATTGTGTCGCTCTCATGATGCGCTCCCTGATTCCCCTAGCAGACCTGATCACCCCGAACATTGCCGAGGCAGAAGCCCTGATTGGGGGGCGTATCACCAAGGCCCAGGAAGCCAAGGAGGCCGCTTACGCCATGGCTCAGAAATTCAAGACGCCGTGTCTCCTCAAAGGAGGGCATTTGCCTGAAAAAGGAAAGGTGGTGGATTATCTAGCGACAGGAGCAGAAGTAATTTCCTTTTCTTCAGCCTACATCCCTCGCCGACAAACCCACGGAACGGGCTGTACGTATGCTGCAGCCATCACAGCCTACCTAGCACAATCCTATCCTTTGAGTGAAGCGGTTGGCCTTGGGAAGCAATTCATTACCTCAGCCATCCAAAACAGCGTCCGCGTGGGATCCTATCAAGCCCTCGAC
>Ga0066378_10000743_pt1 | contig 13149 bp, 11 predicted proteins | sample Knorr_S23_td_DCM_FD_70947 | JGI IMG/M metagenome (GOLD analysis project Ga0066378, IMG submission 70947) | Marine microbial communities from Southern Atlantic Ocean transect - Knorr_S23_td_DCM_ad_71m_LV_A | ecosystem: Environmental > Aquatic > Marine > Oceanic | place: Southern Atlantic ocean...
ATCATTATTAGTAATTTCTTGATTGAAGGACTTATTAATATTCAAATTATTAAAACCAGTTGCAATTATTGTAACTCTTACCTTATCTTCAAGATCTCCATCAATTGCTGTACCAAAAATAAATTCTACATTTGGAGATGCTGACTTATTAACTAATTTAGTTATTGTGTTCAGTTCTATTGTTGATAATTCATTATCCCCTCCCCCAGAAACAATGTTTAAAAGAATCTTTTTTGCTCCATCAATGTCCTTATCATTTAGTAAAGGAGAATTAATTGCATTCTCTACTGCTTCTTGAGCCCTATTAATACCTGAAGCCTCTGCAGACCCGAGTACAGAAGATCCTGCATCTTTCATAACGGTTTTAATATCCTCAAAATCAACATTAATCTGTCCAGGAACTGTTATGATTTCTGCAATACACTTCGCACTTGTTGCAATTATATTATCAGCTTTTTCAAAAGCTTTTGTTTGACTTAATTCACCATATATCTCAATTAGTCTTTGATTAAGAATGGTAATAACACTATCACAACTAACCTTAAGTTCATCAATACCAGTGAGAGCCTTATCCATCTTGAGTTTGCCTTCAAATTCAAAAGGTAATGTTACAATTCCTACGGTAAGAATATCTAATTCCTTAGCAATTTGAGCTATTATTGGCGCAGCGCCTGTACCAGTACCCCCACCCATTCCTGCAGTTATAAAAAGCATTTTTGTTCCATCATTTCTTAGTAATTCTCTGATTTCATGACTACTTTCTAATGCTGCTTCTTTACCTTTAATAGGATTAGCACCTGCCCCAAGCCCCTTAGTTAACTCCATACCAATTTGTAACTGGTTTTTAACTGATGAGGAATGAAGTGCTTGAATATCAGTATTACATATTATAAATTCAACATTTCTAATACCAACAGAATTCATAAAGTTTACTGCATTACTTCCACCACCACCTACGCCAATAACTTTTATTATTGATTTATGGTGTAATGGCATATCAAACTCAAATGACATATTTATAAATTTTCATCTTCAAATTCAGTTAATTCATCATCTTTTAAGAAACCTTTTATTCTTTCGGTAACTAATTTTCCAAATGTATTTACCTTAGGTAATGAAGATTTGGATTTTGTTTCGTTATTATTAGACTGAATGGTATTTGCAAAATCCCACAATAAAAGACCAACGGCTGTAGAATACTTTGGATATTCTAAATTTACAATTTCAGATTTAGTTAAATAAGATGATGGAAAACCTTTTCTTACGTCTAATCCAGTTATGTATTTAACTTGTTGTTTTAAATTCAATAATTGAGAACCACCACCAGTAATAACAATTCCTGCTGATAACTTTTCACTCATTCCACTATTTAAAATTTCCTGATGAACCTTTTCAAAAATTTCTTCCATTCTTGCTTCAATTATTTTATATAACCAGTCCAATGGAATTTTTTTGTCCTCTCTTTGACCCTCACCTTTTATTTTTACAAATTCTTTTACTGGACGCTTAACATAAAGAGCTTTACCAAATTTCTTTTTTAATGCTTCAGCATGGTGACGGGGTAATCCAAGACCTTCTTTAATATCCTGTGTTACAATATCTCCACCTAATGGAATTACCGCAGTGTGACGAATTATATTATCATGAAATATAGATATATCAGTCGTTCCTCCACCAATATCAACTAAACAAACTCCATCTTCTTTATCATTTTCGTCAAGTAATGCCAAACTAGAAGCTATCGGTTCCAATATTAAATTTTTACATATTATATCAGACCTTTTAATGGACTCCTCCATAATTTTTATATCAACTTTATTTGCACTTATTATATGAAAGTCGGCCTCTAATTTTTTTCCAAACTCACCAATCGGATCAACAGATTCATGATCTTCGTCGATTGTGAATTTTTGATGCATACTATGTATTATTTTATGATTAGTTGGAATTACAGATCTTTTTGATCTGTCCTCCAATTTTTTAACATGATTTCTATTAATCTCTACAGGTTCATTTTCATTATTTTGAAGACCTATAGACAGATGGGTACTAAAACTTTTAATATGTTTACCAGCAATGCCGACATTAACATACTTAATTGGAACATTTGAAACTCTTGATGCTTCTTTTATAACTTCTTTAATTTTTGTGGTAGCTTTTATAAGGTTTTGAATCATCCCCTCAGATACTCCTTCAGATTCTGTTTCTGAAAAACCAATAATTTTTAATTTATTATTTTCTGTTTCCTCAGCAACAATCATACAAATTTTAGAAGTTCCAATATCTAATGCGGTATAAAATTTCTTTTTAATGTCGCTCATTTATAAATTTATTTATCACAAATAATCTGGTTTCTATACTTTACATTAACTGAGCTGTAAGTATTCCAACCTTTAGCTGGTGCAATGTCATCATAGAAAATTTTAATTTTTCTGAATTTATTAACCAGATCATCAGGATAACCAAAAATAATTTTTTGTTTTGAAATTTGTGGACGAATAATAATATTTTTAAAATTATCTACCTCAATTTCTGATACAATTTTTGATAAAAATTTATCACTCTCAATATACTTTACCATATTTAAAAGGTCAACTCCAAATTCAGTATTATTTAAGTTATTATTTAAAAAATTAATTTTTGATGTTAAAAATATTAAAAGAACTCTATGAGAGTAACCTAAGGATGTTGGAAATATTTCACCATCAATGTCAAAGTATTTTTTTGATTTATTTTCGTATACGATTCTGGCAATAGGTTGAAACTGATTTACAATAACATTTAAATTACCAGTAAGATCTTTGTAAAGTGTTACTTTCTTGATATGGGGGTTAGATTTAATTTTCTTTTCTAAATCATTAAAATTAATATTTAAGGGCTCTTTAGTAAAATAGTTATCGAGAATACTCACTATTTTATCTTTTGGAACAAAAGTGCTATCTGAAATTATTTTATATTTATTAAATGCCTTATCAGAACTTCCAAATAAAATTATTAATAAACTAAGAAAAATAATATTAGTCATCACCATCAAAATTTTCTTAAATATTTTCATGATAAAGATTCATATATTTTATCAACTATATTTTTTGAGGCAAATGGCTTACCTAACTTTTTTAATGAATCTTTCATCAAACTCATTTTATTATTGTCTGAAATAAGAGATATTGCTTCATTCATCATCAGATCTTTGCAATCCTTATCTTTAATCATAATACAACCTCCTTTTTCTTGAATTTCAGATGCATTTTTAGTCTGATGATCATCAACTACATTTGGTGATGGAATTAATATTGCTGGCTTACCAATGATACATAATTCAGAAATAGCTATTGCTCCAGCCCGAGATATAATAATATCTGCAACTTTATATGCTAAATCCATTCTTTTTATAAAGGGTTTTATAATAATATTATTTATTCCAGGATCATTTGAATTTATTTCTTCATAATAATATTTTCCAGTTTGCCATAGAATCTGAAAAGAAGATTCTCTTATTAAGGATAAATTATTTAAAATCCCATCATTTATACTCTTTGCTCCAAGGCTTCCTCCTAATACTAATATTGTTTTTTTATTTTTATCAAGTTTAAAGTAATCATAAGGATTTTTTTGATCACCATTAAAGGTCATTTTTCTAAGTGGATTTCCAAAGTTAAATATCGATTTATTACTTATATATTTTTTAATATTATCATAAGCTATGAAAATCATATCAACTCGATTTGATAATATTTTATTCGTAAATCCAGGATAAGAATTTTGTTCTTGAATTACGGTTTTATATTTTAAGATAGAAGCAATGAATAAGAAAGGTCCTGATGAATATCCACCAAAACCAATAACCATATCTGGTCTATATTTTAAGAGAATAAAAATTGATTGTATTATTGAAAATAAAATTTTAAAAGGAAGAAATATATTTTTAAATATGAAAGGTATACCTAATAATAAAATATTTAAAATCATTGAAGATCGTTTTATACCTGATATCCACAAACCAATTATTTTATAATTATATTTTGGAACAATCTCCATTTCCATTCGATCTTTAGATCCGATAAATAAAATATTATTTTGCTTATTTCTACTTTTCAATTCATCGGCAATTGCAATCATGGGGAAAATATGACCACCAGTACCTCCACCACATAATATTATATTTATTTTTTTTTCATCCTTAAGCATATCTTTCTTGCAAATTATTTTGACGACTAACACTTAAAATGATTCCTAAGGTAATTCCAGTAAATAATTGGGATGTACCACCCATACTTATTAGAGGTAAAGTAACCCCCGTAACTGGTAGCAATCCAACTACGACACACATATTAATTATAGCTTGAATTATTAATGCGAAACTAAGACCAGCACTCAATAAACCTCCAAATGGCTTTGATGATTTAATAAAAATATATAATCCCCTATATAATAATATTAGATAAAGAATAATAATTGATATACCCATAATAAATCCATACTCCTCAATTATAATAGCATAAATAAAATCCGAATACGACTGTGGGAGAAAATTCTTCTGATTACTTTGCCCTGGCCCTTTACCAAATAAACCTCCTGTTGAAACAGCTATATAAGCTTGCTCCAACTGAAATGGTATTTCTTTTTTATAAATAAAATTTGATGCCCTACTATATGCAGTCTTACCTCTTTGGCCAGTTAGTAATGCAATAGCACCACTAAAAACAACAAAAAGAATCAAAAGACCTAAATGTTTAATTTTAACTCTTGAAATAAACATTAGAAGAATTGAGGTGGCTCCAAGAATTAATGCCGTTGACAAATTTGTTAAGGCAATAAATAAACAAATAATCCCAATCCAAATAAAAGGGACAATTAAAGTTTTAAATTTCTCCAAATAATTCTGGTTTTTAGCTAAAAAACTTGATAAATAAATTATTAAGGAAAGTTTAGCTAGATCTGAGGGTTGAAATGCTTGATTTATTATAGGAATATTTATCCATCTAGATGCCTCATTGATATTTAATCCAAACTTATATGTAAATAGAAGTAAGGGTATTGATATATATAATCCTACTAGAGAGATTTTAGAATAATATTTATAATCTATCTTATGTGCAAACCACATTGCAATAAGACTAAGAATAATTAAAATAAAATGTTTAAATAAATAATACTCTGTATTTCCTCCCATTTTTTGATAAGCAAGAGAACCCGTAGCACTATATACTGCTAATAATGAAATTGAGGAAAGAGATATGGCTATAAGCCATATTAACCTATCACCTTGTATATTATTTTTAAACCAATCAATCATTCTATCTAAGTTTCAGTGTTGCTAAAGTTAAAATCGCTAACAATATACCAACCATCCAAAATCTAGCAACAATTTTTGTTTCGTGTATTCCTTTTTTTTGGTAGTGATGATGTAAAGGTGCCATTAAAAAAATTCTTTCTCCTTTTCCATATTTTCTTCTAGTATGTTTAAAATAAAGTACTTGAATTATAACAGATAAATTTTCAATAAGAAACACCCCACACAAGACTGGAATTAATAATTCTTTTTTCACTAATACTGCTAAAACAGCAATTACTCCTCCTATAGTTAGACTTCCAGTGTCACCCATAAAAACTTGAGCTGGATACGAATTATACCATATAAAACCTATACATGCACCAACAAATGAAAAAGAAAAAATGACTAATTCACCAATGCTGGGTATATAAATTATATTTAGATAATCAGAAAAAATTACATTACCAGATAAATAGATAAATATTGAAAGAGTAATTCCAATAATTGCCGATGTTCCAGCAGCTAAGCCATCAAGTCCATCAGTGATATTAGCTCCATTTGAAACTGAAATCACTATTAATGTTATTATTAAAATATATACCAACCAAGAATAATCGGTTAAATTGGATGGCAACAACCAATCATATCTAAACTCATTATTTTTAATAAAAGGGATTGTTGTAACTAAATCTTTTGAATCTGAAAATTTTATACCTTCATTAATACTCTGTTGAGAAATTGGTTCATAAAATTCTCTAAAAACAATAGAATTATCTGATATGATCACATAAGAAACAACTATACCTATAATTATTTGTCCAATGATTTTAAATCTTCCCCTGAGGCCTTCTTTATTATTCTTCTTAATTTTTAAATAATCATCAATAAAGCCAATGAGGCCCATGAATATTGTCACAAAAATCATGAGCTGTATATAAACATTGTTGATATCTGCAAAGAGAACAGTTGGTAATAAAATTGACAAAATTATTATTATGCCACCCATTGTTGGAGTCCCTTCTTTTTTATTTTGACCCGTTAGATTTAAATTTCTTACACTTTCAGAAAGTTGTAATTTTTTTAAAATATTAATTATATTTTTTCCAAATGCTATACTAATAATAAGAGAAAATAAAGCAGCCATTCCAGCTCTAAAAGATAAATATTGAAATACACCTGTACCTGCTATATCATAATTTTGATTTAAATATTCAAAGAGAGAAAATAACATACATTATAAGTTTAATTCATTTTTTAATATATCCATATCATCATGAGATATAATTTTATCTTTAATTATTTGAAATTGTTCATGGCCTTTACCAGCAATTAGAATTATTGAATCGGAATTATAATTTGAACAAGCTTTAGAAATTGCATCTTTCCTATTAGGAATTATACTGTAGTTATTTGAACTAACTCCATCCATTATATCATTTATAATTTCCATTTCATCTTCATTTCTTGGATTATCTGATGTTAAATAAATAAAATCACTAAACTCATCTGCAATTTTACCCATTTCATGTCTTTTCGATTTATCTCTATCTCCTCCAGCTCCAAATACTGTAATAAGTTTCTTATTATTCTTAAAATTATTTATTGAACTTAAAATGTTTTTTAATGCATCAGGAGTATGAGCATAATCTACAATTCCCACTATATTATTTTTACCCAATACATAATCAAATCTACCTTTTGGAGTTTTAAGGGATGATATTTGTCTTAAAATTAAATTATCTTCTAATTTTAAAATTTTACCTACTGAATAAACAGCCAATATATTAGAGGCATTATAATCACCAATAATCTTGAGATTAACTTTTTTATTATCTATATCCAATAAAAGACCATTAATATTATTTTCAATTATTTTTCCTTTATAATCAGAAATCGAATTTATTCCATAGGTATAAACTTTTGACCTTGTATTTTGAACAATATATTTTGATCTTTTATCATCAGAATTTACTATCGAATATGATTTTTCGCTCAAATTATCAAATAACTTTTTTTTTGTATCAATATAATTTTTAAATGTTTTATGATAGTCTAAATGATCATGAGATATGTTTGAAAATATTGCAATGTAAACATCAGATCCATCTATTCTTTTTTGGTCAATTGCATGAGAACTAGCTTCCATTATACAATAATCAAATTTTTTATTAACCATATCACTTAATATTTCATTAAAATATATTGGATCTGGTGTAGTTAGTTTTGACTTTACAGACCTACTCCCAACTTTATTTTCAATAGTTGAGAACATACCCACATTTTTGCCAATTGATTTTAAAAAATTATATAAAAAATATACTATGGATGTTTTTCCATTAGTACCAGTAACTGAAATAATCTTTATTTTTTTTGAAGGATTTTCAAAAAAATTAGAAGAAATTCTGTAAACAGCTTCTCTTATATTGTCAATAATTATATAGCAAATATCATTAAGTAAGTTTTTTGGTTTTTTTGTCGCAACTATTGCAGAACATCCTTTTTTGATAGAAGAGTTTATATATTCATGCCCATCAAAGTTATTTCCATCTACAGCGAAAAAAAGATAATCATCTTCAACTAATCTTGAATCAACACAAAGTCCTTTTATCATAATATTATTATTACCATAAACTGAAATAACATCAACTCCTCTAAGAATATTTATTAGTGGCTTCATCCTAGTTTAATAGTTATAGATTTATAATTTTTAATAAGTTTCCCAGGTGATATATTTTGTTTTTTCACTCTACCTCTTCCCGAAAAATTTACATCCAGGCCTTTAGACTCTAATATAAAAATCGCATCCTTTAGAGTCATTCCAACAACATTTGGGACTAAATAAGACTTTGAGTTTATTCCTTCCCAAAAAATTGAGTTATCTATTATTTTTGTTCGAACCCAATCATCTTCAGTTTTTGAATGATTTGATAGACCAAGACTATTAGATATATCTATTAAATCCTTCTTAAAACCTGATCTTATTCTTGGAAAAGAAAATTTTATATCATTTTCTTTCATTTCTGTAAAGTATTTTGTGTCAGATATAAATATTTTATCTGCAATTTCTTTGAATACTGGAGCAGCAACATCACTTCCATATATTCTATATTTTTTGGGATTGTCAATAACAACAATACAACTATATCTAGGTTCCTCAGAAGGAAAAAATCCAACAAAAGATGTGTAATATCTATTAACATATTTTCCATTGATTACTTTTTTTGCGGTTCCAGTTTTTCCTGCAATTTTATAGTTACTATGTTTTATATTATCTGCAGTACCATTTTCAACTACACCCTCGAGTAATTGAATTGCTGTTTTTACAGAATTATTAGATATAATTTTAAATCTATCAAATTCGTTGAATTTCGTGATTACTTTATTTGCCTCTTTTATTTTTTTAACAATTTTTGGTTCTATAAAATAACCTTCGTTTGCTATAGCATTATAAAATGAAAGAGTATGAAGAGGAGTTAACATAAATTCATAACCATGAGCAATCCAAGGTAATGATACTTTACTCCAAGCAGAATCAGTATGATTTTTTATTGAGGGAACTGATGCACCATAGATTTGAAATTTGAAATTTTTATTAAAACCAAATTTTTTAATATAATTTAAAAAAATATCAGGTTTATCCCTAAAATGATTCTCTACCATTTTAGCAATTCCAATATTTGAACTTTTTTCAAAAACTTCTTTCACAGTAATTTTTCCATAACCTCCAGGTTTATGGTCTTTCATGGTTTCAGTATAAAATTTAAATTCACCATTTCCAGTATCAATAGAATCATAAATTGATACATCTGAATCTTCTATATAGGCTAATAAACTTGCTAATTTAAAAGTTGAACCTGGTTCATGCATACCTTGAATTGCATAGTTATAATTTTCAGTATAATAACCTGATTTATTTTTACTAAAATTTGCGATTGCTTTTATTTCACCAGTTTTAACTTCCATTAAAATAACTGAGCCGTAATCAGCATTATTTTTAATCATTCCATCTAGAAGAGCTGACTCTGAAATATCTTGTAGGTTTACATTTATTGTTGTGACAACATCTGATCCATTCTTCGGAAGTTTTTCAGTACCATCATAAATTGGTTTCCAATAATTTCCTGCTATTTTTTGTTTAAGGACTTCTCCATCTAATCCATTTAAAAAAGAATTATAACTATACTCGATTCCTACTGTCCCATTATTATTTTCATCAACTGATCCAATAGTTCTATAACCTAATCTTGAAAAAGGTCTATATCTCTCGTCCTTTTTCTCAAATAAAATACCACCTTTTAATCTTCCATCTCTAAATATTGGCCACTTTGATAATACTTTTTTGTCTTGATAGCCAATTTTTTTTTTATTTAAAAGGATATATCTTCTTTTATCTTTCCTGGCCTTGGAAATCATATTTCTATAATATGAGCTTGAATTATCTTTAAAAAAAGATGATAATAAATATGATAATGAGTCTATATTATTTTTAAAGTTTTCATTACTTGCAATTGATGGATCAAGAGCAACTTTATAAAATGGTAAAGATGTTGCTAGAATGCTACCATCATCAGATAAAATATTTCCTCTGCTGGCTTTAATTTTATCATATTTAAAATTAATATTTGTTGATTTTGATTGCCAATATTCTCCTTGATTAAACTGTAGGTTGAATATGCTATAAATTATTGCTAAGCTTATTAAAATAATTATAAAAAAAACTATCCTAACTCTCAATAAAATTTCTTTTTTTATATTCATTTTTTAAATGAAATTTTTTCTGGAGGGAGCTTAGAATTCTCTAGCCCTAATTCATTTACTTTTTTTAATATCTCAGTCTCTTTTCTAGAGAACATATAATTATTTTTTAGGGTTATATAATCGGTTCTCAACTCCTCTACTTCTTTTTCTAGTATATTAATTTCTCTTATTTTTTTTTCTACAGAATGTTGATTACTTATATAGAATATTATGAAAAAAATAAGATAAAATATTTTATATGAGTCAAAATTAATTTTTGAACGAGGAATCCCAACCCTAATAGTGTTTATCATTTCCTTAATTATATTTTTCATATTATAATTTTTCTCCAATTCTTAATTTTGCGCTTCTTGACCTTGGATTATTTTTAATTTCATTGTCTTGAGGAATTATAGGTTTCTTATTTATTTTTTTAAAAAATTGTTGTTTAACTCCAAAAAGATTTTTTTTAAAATCAGAACTAAAATTCGATTTATTTATAAAATTTTTTACTAGTCTATCCTCTAGTGAATGATATGAAATAATAACAAGTCTTCCACCTATATTTAAAGAATCAACTGTCTTAATTAGCATCTCTTTAAGTGTATTTAATTCATCATTTACCTCAATTCTAATTGCTTGAAAAAATTTAGATAAAAGTTTATATCCAATTTTCTTTTGAAAAATAGTATTCAATAGATTTACAAAATCTGAATTATATTTTATCAATTTTTTTTGTCTATGATTAATAATTTTTTCGGCTATTTTTTTTGAATTTGAAATTTCTCCGTATTGATGTAAAATATTATCTAGTTGTTCTAAACTATACTCATTTAAAACTCTTTTTGCGCATAAATCATTTTCTTTATTCATTCTCATATCAAGCTCTGTTTTTCCTTTGTAAGTAAAACCTCTATTATATGAATCTATCTGATATGAAGAAACACCTAAGTCTGCAAAAATTCCATCAACACTGTTAATACCTCTATCTTGTATGTGGAGATCAAAAAATTTAAAGTTGCTATGAATAACTTCAATATTACTATTTGAGATATTATTAATATTGATTGCATCTAAATCTGAATCAAATGATATTAAACTTCCTTTAATTAATTTTTTAAGAATACTTCTAGAATGTCCCCCACCGCCAAAAGTTAAATCAAGATATGTTCCGTTTGGCTTTATACTTAATCCTTTAATTGATTCGTTAAGTAATACAGGAACATGATATCTCATAGTTAACTATACATCTAAATATTTTTGTGCTAGGTTAGAAAATTCCTTTGAGCTACTTATCAAATTTTTATTATATAATCCTGGATTCCATACTTCAATAATATTGCCCATACCAATTAGGATAACATCTTTTTTTAAATTTGTATAATTTATCATATTTTTTGGTATTAGAAATCTACCATTTGAATCTAAATCAACCTGAGAAATACTGCTAAACAAATTCCTTTTTAATTTCCTTTGTTCAGAGCTAAATTCGTTTAGCGAATTTATCCTTGTATAAATATTTTGAAATTCGTGTAAGGAATAGATTATTAAATTCGGTTCAAATCCTTTTCTAATTATAATACTACTCTTAGAAGCCTCAGGTAAGACCGATTTTAACCTAGATGGTAAAACCAGCCTACCTTTAGCATCTAATTTACACTCATGTTCGCCTGTGAAAAAAGCCATATCAGAGTATTATATAAACCACTTATGACAAATGTAATAAACATTTAGACATTTTACACCACTTTTACCCACTTATTCCCACTTATAATGAAATTAGTTTTTTGATCTAAAAAACTATAATTCTCTTCTTATTGTATAATCTAGAAGATTTTGTAAGCTATTTTTATATTTTGATTCAGGAAATTGATTTAAAATATCATAAGAACTATTGATTAGATTACACATGATCTTTTCACTATAATCAATACCTCCATTCTCTTTTACAAAAGATATAACTTTATCAATTGATTTAAATTTTTTAAGGTTTGAAATTATTTCTTTCTGTTTAATAGAATTAACTTTTGATAATGAATGAATCAAAGGGAGAGTTATCTTTGCCTGTTTAAAGTCATTAAGTGAGGGTTTTCCAGTATCATATGACAAATATCCAAAAAGATCATCCCTAATTTGAAATGCCTTTCCTACTAATAACCCAAATTCACTCATCAAATCTATATTTTTAGCTTTAGAATTAGTTGAAATTGCTCCCATTTTGCAGCATGAGGAAAATAGACTTGCTGTCTTATCTGAAATAATTTTAAAATATGTTTCTTCATCAATATCTAAGCTTTTTGATTTTTTTAATTGGGTTATTTCACCTTCACTCATCTTTTTAACGGCATTCGATAAAACGCCAAGAAATTTAAAGTCATCATTATCAACTGACAATTCAAGCCCCCTCGATAATAAATAGTCTCCTATTAATACTGAATATTTACTTTTCCATAAAGCATTAACTGAAAAAAAACCTCTTCTGTAATTTGAATCATCAACTACATCATCATGAATTAATGTAGCGGTATGAAGAATTTCAATTAGAATAGCTGCTCTATAGGTTGCATCAGTAATTTTCCCATTTAAACCAGCTGTCAAAAATACAAACACAGGTCTAATCTGTTTACCCTTTCTTTTCAAGATATAATTCACAACAGTATCTATAATTTTATTGCTACTTGAAATTGATGATTTAAGTCTTTTTTTAAACTCATCCATCTCATTTTTAATAGGAGCTTGTATTTCTTTTAGATTCATTAATATATTTTACACTAAATTGAATATATATTTTTAATTCTACGATTTATGGTCTAAAAAGATGAGCAAAAGAAATAAAAGCAAAAAATATAAAAAAATTGTAACAAGATCTAAGTTCTGGCCAATTGTAAAATTATTTGAGAATAGAAAAAAATTTATGAGTGACGTCTCTATTAAGTCGCAAAAAAAAATTATTTCAAAAGTAAATGATGAAAACTTATACGATGAGATAGTAAATACATTATATAAGGAAAAATTAAGAATTTCTAATATTTCATGGAAAGCTGACCCAAGAGATGATAAAAAATTTTGGTATGATATAAAAGATAAAATATTAAAATTCAAAGAAGATAAATATAATAGCGAGATTAGGAAAAAGC
>Ga0066378_10000745_pt1 | contig 13138 bp, 10 predicted proteins | sample Knorr_S23_td_DCM_FD_70947 | JGI IMG/M metagenome (GOLD analysis project Ga0066378, IMG submission 70947) | Marine microbial communities from Southern Atlantic Ocean transect - Knorr_S23_td_DCM_ad_71m_LV_A | ecosystem: Environmental > Aquatic > Marine > Oceanic | place: Southern Atlantic ocean...
ATGAAAGCGTATGAGTTTCGCGAATACGTAGTAGGCATTAAGTTGGCTCACTACAAAGGACCTGATTGGACTCCGGTCAAACGAACGGTAGAAGCGGGACAGTGGGCAAATATTCCGGTCATGATTGATTTTGGAAGGGCCCAGCCGACATTGTCGATCGAACGCCTCCTTCTGGAGGAGCTGAATCCAGGCGATCTTTTCACTCACTGCTTTGCCGATGCTTGGGGCCGGGAATCGATTGTCGATAGATCCGGAAAGCTGAAGCCCTTCGTTATGGAAGCAATCGACCGCGGTATCATCATGGATGTCGGCCATGGAGCTGGCAGCTTTCGCTGGAATGTGGCCACAGCTGCTTTGGAGCAGGGTATGCGTCCCCAAACAATCAGTACGGATCTGCATACGGGAAGCATAAATGCGGGTATGAAGAATCAGCTCAATGTCATGTCCAAGCTACTCAATTTGGGAATGACCTTAGAGGAAGTGGTCAAAGCATCGACTTGGAAACCGGCTCAAGTGATCAAGATCGATAAGGAACTCGGGCACCTGAGCGTTGGAGCCTTAGCGGATGTAGCCGTTTTGCGGAGACGGGAAGGAACTTTCGGTTTTATCGACGTAGCCAGGACGCGCCTTGATGGCAAGTACCTGCTGGAATGCGAATTGACGATCCTTGACGGGGAAGTGGTTTGGGATCGGAACGGAATGGCCAGCCCTGCCTGGGAAGAAGTCGATATTCCGCCCTCCCCAGGCCGGCCTGAAGTGCAACAATTTATAAATCCACCAAAATGATGAATACGAATTGTAAATACCTCTCACGCTCGAAAGCCGTGCTGGCGATCGCCGCTTTAGCTATGGTCCAACCCATCGTGGCCCAAAGTCCCGGATACGAGGCGAAGGCCAAAAAGCAAGGAATTGAGTTCAACACGGGTGCCAAGCCGAATGATCACTTCGTGCCGGCCGTGCGAACTGGAAACCTGGTTTTCCTTTCCGGTCATGGACCGCGGAAGCCGGAGGGCGGAGCGGTTCAGGGTAAAGTAGGGCAGGACCTGACCATCGAGGAAGGATATGATGCGGCTGGATTGACCATGATCGCCTTGTTGTCTTCGCTGCGGAATGAAATCGGCAGTCTGGATCGTGTCACTCGCATTGTGAAAGTTCATGGCATGGTTAATTGCCCGATCGATTTCACGCGACAGCCGGCGGTCATGAATGGGGCCACGGCGGTTTTGACCTCCATATTTGGCGACTTGGGCAAGCCCGCCCGGGCAGCAGTAGGGATGGGTTCGTTGCCCAATAATATCGCTGTGGAAATCGAAATGATCGTGGAGATTGCCGACGAGTAGTCATGCTGAGCCGCCGCAAACTTCTGAAACGCTTTTCAGGGCTGCCCTTGGTGGGTGGCGTTATCGCTGGAAGCGGCATACTGAGTAATGCTGATGAAAGCAAAGAGGAAGCAAATAAAGTCGTTCGTGACTATTTCGGCGAGCTTGGCGTAAAACCCATCATCAACGCTGCTGGCGCTTATACTACCATGACGGCCAGCCTGATGCCGGAAGAGGTGCTCGATGCCTATAGGGCGACTGCCGGAGAATATGTATCCCTTGATGGGCTGCATGATGCCGTGGGCCAGAAGATAGCGGACCTAGTCGGCTGCGAAGCCGCTATGGTGACCGCCGGGGCGGCCTCGGCGATGACCTTGGCGACAGCGGGGGTTCTCACCGGACTAGACGAAGATAAGGCTAAGCGGATCCCTATCGACCTGAGAGGCATGAAAAACGAAGTTATCGTGCAAAAGTCGCATATCGTCGGATACACCCATGCTATTATTAATTGTGGCGTGAAGCTGGTTGTGGTGGAAAGCGAGCGGGAATTGATTAAGGCCATCAACCGGAAGACAGCCATGCTGTATTTTACCGATGCCCACAATCTCGATGGGGCGGTGCAGCACGAGAGGTTTGTCGAGATCGGCAAGGAGTACGGTATCCCCACCTTTAATGATGCGGCGGCGGGAATTCCGCCACGAGAGAATTTGTGGAAATTCACCAAAATGGGGTACGACCTGGTCGCCATATCGGGAGGCAAGGCCATACGCGGCCCCCAAAGTGCGGGTCTCCTGTTGGGAAACAAAGATCTTGTCGCAGCGGCTCGCTTCAATGCCCCACCGGCTTCCGACCGGATTGGTCGCGGGATGAAAGTGAACAAGGAAGAAATGGTGGCTATGTGGATCGCCGTGGAGCGATTCTTGGAAATCGACTACGAGAAGGAATATGAGGGATGGAAGATGCAAGTCGACTGGCTGAAAGAGCAGTTCGCTTCCATCGATGGCTTGAAGGCAGAGAGTATCATCCCTCAAAGTCCGAATACAGTGCCGACTCTAGTGCTTACCTTCAAAAAGGGGGCTTTTTCCAAGTCGGGGTTCGATGTGCAGAAAGCGCTGCTAGACGGTGATCCATCGGTGGCGATAGCCCGGCCTCGAGAAGACGGGTTCAATGTCACTACCTGGATGTTGCAGCCTGAACGCCTTGGAACTTTAGCCGTCAGGGTTAGGGAAGAGTTGCTGAAGGCGCAGGCCTGACATCCGAAGTCTTTCTCTCACCTAAGAGCTTGTTAGATTATTCGTTGTGGGAAGTGCCCACGCCATGCGGGGCCGCGATTTTCCTATTTCCTTTCAGTCGATTCGCTCTATCGAGGGACAAACCCTCTCCTACATTTAGATAGCCAAGCGAATTCCATTTATTCATTACGCTCTAAGTTATTAGGTAGCGGCCGATCTGACTCATTCGTCCACCAGTGGCGGGAATCAGTATGACCGTTGATTCATGTAGGCCTTTATCAGGCCCGGTTCAACTTTACAGGATTGGGTGGCTAGAGACAATACCCCAGCTCTGGGATTAGTCTAAGGAAACGAACGCGAGTTGTATTTATACCGAATGTCTCATTACGGACAGGACAGCTCTCATTTAACGCGATACTCATTGCGTACGGACGAATTTGTTGCTTCATCCGCCGACTACGAAGGTGGCACGGTGTACACAAAGCCGTTCACGTTCAGCGGAAACGAATTAACTGTGAACTATGCGAGCTCCGCCGCGGGGGAAGCGCGATTTGAGATTCAGGATGAAGCTGGTAGGCCGATCCCAGGCTTAGATCTCGATCAATGCCTACCCATTTTTGGCGATGAAATCTAGCGAGTCGTTCGGTGGGTCGACGGATCGGATGTGGGGAAATTAGAAGGTAAAGCGGTCCGGCTGCGTATTTATCTCAAGGACGCGGAATTGTTCGCTATCAAGTTCTCCGATTCCACTGGGTCTGAATAAATACGTTTGATCTAGAGGAGTATCGAGCTATGATCAGAGACGAATTATTTTGTGGGAGTCGCCTAGCGGCTGTCTTGAGTTACACAAACCCTACTAGAACTATGAAAAAATTACTCGTTATCGCTCTCGTATTAATGGCTCCAATGGTGGCCTTCGGCCAAAGCAAAGCCGTTCAGAAGCAAGTCGGTAAGCAGATGGCCATGTGGACGGAACAGTGCGACTTGAGCGCGGATCAGACCGCGGCTCTCAAGAAGCTAATCACAGAGAAAACGGAGGCTTTGGTAGCTAATCGAAAAGCCAACAATGGAAACAAAGAGACGCTTCAAGCTGCGGCCAAGAAGATCAATCAAGAGTTCGCCGCCAAGATCCGCGAGACCGTTGGCCGGGACAATGTCCGCAAGATGAACGCCTATCGAAAAAGCCAAAGGGAAAATAGCTAGGCTTTCGCGATATTGGTTTTATCTTTTTTTGGCGTTCTCCGATTCGGGGAACGCCTTTTTGTTTGGATTCGGAGTTAATAACTCGAACTTTCCTTGTTTGTAGGAGCGGTACCGCCAAGCGAGGACCGCGATTCCAGAGGGTGTTTATAGCGGGGCAAACCCGCTCCTACGATCGTTTGCTCGGCTTTAAAGGAATCTCTGCCAGCAAAAATCCCTTTGCCCCAATTGGACCATTGGCGCTAGAGATTCCGGTATGATGCATCGAATTCGAATCTCGTTCCTCTTTCTCGGGGCTCTGATCTGCCTGCCGAACGCCTTTTCCCAAGGGGCCAATTCCCACGTTCCCACGCCGGAAGAAAACGCCTCTAAGCCGAACATCCTCTGGATCTATATCGAGGATACCAATGCTTGGATGAGCTGCTATGGGGATAGGGTAGCGGAAACGTCGAATATTGATCAACTGGCTTCGGAAGGTATCCGCTTCGACCGCGCTTACATGACATCAGGCGTTTGCTCGCCGACCCGTTCGGCAGTAATCACCGGCATGTACCAAACATCGATTGGGGCTCATGAGCACTACAGCTCCTTTTCGGTTTGGCGCGGAAACGTGATGGAGGCTTGGGAACCGAATCACATCGGCGTGAAAACTGTCCCGGAAATCATGCGCACTGCAGGCTACTACACCTTCAATGAGGGGAAATTCCACTACAACTTCGTGTTCGATCCGGACGAGCTTTACAATCGCCATGGAGCGAATGGGTACAAGGGAGCTAAAAATGGCACGGAGTGGAGCGGTCGCAAACCGGGCCAACCCTTCTTCGGCCAGATTCAGCTGGTAGGAGGCAAGTTCAGCAACGCCAAGCCAGTGGTGAAGGCAGAGGACGTCGGCGTCCCGCCGATCTATCCGGACCACCCGATTATCCGCGACGAGATCGCTTACCACTACAATACGATTTTGGAGTTGGATCGCGAATTGAGCGAAATCGTGGCCGGACTGAAACGCGATGGCCTCTACGAGAATACGGTCATCTTCTTTTTCTCGGATCACGGCAGCCGTTTGCCGCGCAGCAAACAGTTCCTCTACGAGTCTGGTATACGCGTGCCTTTCATTCTGGTCGGGCCTGGAATACCAAATAATGCGGTCCGCGATGACTTGGTGAGCGGTATCGATATCAGCGCGACGACGCTGGCTCTAGCCGATATTCGCGTGCCTGATAACATGCATGGCATGAATCTGCTAGCGGAGGACTTTCATCGCGACTTCGTCGTATCCGCCCGAGACCGGTGCGACTTCACGATCGATCGAATTCGGGCTATCACCTCGAATCGTTATAAGTATATCCGGAATTTCATGACGGATAAACCATACATGCAGCCGAATTACCGTAGCGATTGGGAGCTTCTGAAATTCATGGAAAGCCAATACGATGAGGGAAAGCTGAATGAGGAACAGGCGCGTTTCTTTAGCGATGAGCGCCCAGCGGAAGAGTTTTATGATTTGTGGACCGATCCCCATGAGACCAAGAATCTGGCACATTCCATCGATCGGAATCATCAGACCGCCTTGGCGGAGCATCGCGATACGCTTTACCGTTGGGTTCTGGAGACGGATGATAAGGGCCGCTTCCCGGAAAGCGATAATGCTCTCAAGGCCGTCATCGATCGCTGGGGCGATGATGCGGTGAACAAAGAGTATGACCGCGTGAGGAATTAGGGGAGTAGGACAGGCGTCCTGTCTGCTTAATACCAATTTGAATCAACATCGTTCGTTCCTCGCTTCCGCCTTCATCGAATATAGTTTCGAGCTAGAAAGCTCGGTATTCCCGTTTGATGAAATCGTTGGCTGCCGGGAGGTTTTCTACTTTGCCTTTGGCCGTATCCCACTTTATTCTCGTTTCGGGATAGAGACCGGCGACGACTCCCAGGAGGACGCCTTCGACCATTTTTCCAGAGTAATCGAAATTAGCAGCGGGCTTGGTTTTGCTCCCGAAAATGGCGTCGATCCATTGCCCGTAATGATCGACCGGAGGTCCCATATCGGGCTTTTTCAGTTTCGCGTAGAGCGATCTCGGCAGTAGCTGCGGACCAGCTATATGGGGAAGTAGCATGCGGCCTACTTCGCCGACAAACATGGCCCCTTGTTGCGGCAGGCTTTGGCCTTCCGGCAATTCCAAGTCTGGGCCTTCAGGAGGAGAATGGGCCCCATCATACCACGTCCACTGGAAATCCTTTGTTGTCAAAGGGGTCGTTTTGAATCCGTAACGGACAACCGACTTGGTTGGCAGACTGAAGTTATTCGGTTCTCTACAAGTGGCTTCAACCCAGGCCGGTGGTTCCAAGCCCAGTGAATCGAAAGGTGTATCAAATATATGGACACCCATGTCGCCAAGCGTTCCACAGCCGAATTCCATCGAGCGACGCCATTGGCTTGGGTGGTATTTGCGTTCGAGAAAGGAGCGCTTGGAAGCCGTCCCGAGCCAGAGATTCCAATCGAGATAGTCGGGGACCGGATCTTCGCCAATGTAAGGATCGCCGTCGTATCCCCAGTCCTTATGACACCAGACGTAGACTTTGGAAACTTTGCCGAGAACCCCTTCGCGAATAAGCCGGGTAGCCAACCGATAGCCTTCGGTAGCCTTGTTTTGGATACCCATTTGCGTGGCCAATCCCTTCTCGCGAGCTACTTTCATGAGGTGACGGGCTTCGGTGATATTGTTAGTCAGCGGCTTTTGCGTGAAGACGTGCTTGCCTCGCTGCATCGCGGCGAGGGTGGCGGGATAGTGGGTGTGGTCTGGCGTAGAGATGGAAACCGCGTCAATCGTGTCTCCGAGCGCGCTGAGCATTTCCCGGTAGTCCTGGAACTTGCGGGCCGAAGGGAAGGAAAGAATCTCTCTGTCCTTTCGAATACGGGGGCCTTCACTATTAAGGTGGCGCAGATCGACATCGCATAGGCCCATAACTTCAACGCGTGGATCGGCGGCGATTCTAGAGGTGTCGATATGGCCTTTGCCAGCGACGCCGATGTGGGCGGTGCATAGCTTGCCGTTAGGGGAATTCGCTAGCAATCCGGAAGGTAGGATCTGAAAACCGGCCAGGGCCGAGCTGGCTTTGATAAAAGAGCGGCGGGAAAGCTTGGGGTTAATCATGGGCGAGGGATTTTTGCGGAAAGTATTCATATATGCTCCGGATTGGTCAAGATCCCGGTAGTGGGCCCAAAGAGGGAATTTGTCAGGATCCCGCTGTTGCGGGAGCAGGATGGTGCAGTGGAGCTACGCCAGCATTATTGCAGCCAAGATTGTAGGAGCGGTCCCGCTAAGCGAGGACCGCTATTCCAGCACGCGTTTACAGCGGGATGAACCCGCTCCTACTTTTTGATAATATTACCTTACGAAGCTAGCTGTTATCCCCGAACCGGCAGTAGCCTAGTTCGATGTAGATTGAATTCGCCCGGTCCTTTTTTCCAAATCGTACTACTCTTTTCGGTAACCTTACCGAAATGAGTGGCAGGATGAATTGTCTGCTTTTGGACTGATATAGATAAGTTTGATACAATTAGGTTGCAGATCTAGGATTAACATCGCTCTCCCGCGGTCGTGGAGTCGCTCCCGCCTCCATCGACTACGGCGAGACAAGGGCCAGGATCGCCGCTTCGCGTCGGTAGAACAAATGTTAGGCCTGCCCTCGCAATGCGAGGGTCTTGGCCCCGGCGCGACGGGGATCCAGTCCCGCAGCCGCGGGACGATTTTGGACCAAATTGTTGCCTGATTTATCCTGCTCTTGCGGATTCTCAGCGGGATCCTGTTAGTTGATTTTTCTGGCTCGATTCCCTGGGTAGGTTAAGCATTCTATCCAGAGACTCCTCACCTCCCCATGAAAACTCGATTACTGTTCTTCTTTTTCGTCTCTAGCTTCGTGGCCGGCTTCGCTCAGGCCTCTCATCACAAAGGCGATCGACCGCTGAACGTTCTCATGATCGCCATAGACGACCTGAAGCCGATCGGCTCAGTGTTCGCGGAAGAGCCGGGCAGTTTTCTTAAGTATGTCTACCCGGATAAGAAGCTCAGGACCGAGGTGGCGAATCGCATGACGCCCAACATCCAGCGTTTAGCGGATCAAGGCGTTACGTTCATGAATGCCTATTGCGCCTCCCCGGCCTGCAATCCCAGTCGGGCGGCCCTGATGACCGGTATTCGGCCTCATAAATCTGGTCTGACAACGAACGCGAGAGGGACCTTTTTCCGCGAATATCAGTTTGCTGGGGTACGCTATCTGGAATTTGCTCAAACGATGCCGCAATACCTGCGTCAGAATGGCTGGTATGCGGCCTCGACGGGAAAGATTTACCATAATCGAACCAGCTACAAGCACTCCGACAGCCCTAAGTCTTGGACGGATTGGGCCAATGTAGCGGGCGATGCAGGCGAACGCGTTCCATCGAAGTGGGAGTCCCAGGGGCTCGCTTGGGGACAGGAAGGCGAGGACGACGCAAGCTATACCTTGCTCGATGATTACCGGAAGGCGGACTTCATGGCCCGCGTTCTGGAAACGGGGTCGGCAACTTACGACGGGACCACCTTCAAGGTATCTCCTGACCAACCTTTCTTTTTAGCCTTAGGGATCTTTCGCCCGCACCTGCCATTTTACGCGACTAAGGATTTGCTCGATCTTTTTCCGGAAGAGGAAATGAATATCACTTACGATCTGCTGGAGATATTTAAGAATGATGGGGACGATGTGCCCGAATTCGCGTTCAACTGGTCGGGATTGGATCGCGACGAAAGAGGGGATCCGATTCTGGGTGATGACCGTTTCACTACCATGTTGAGTCACGGACTTAGGATCGATCGGAACCAAGGGGATCTCAAGGGCTGGAAGAACATGCTCATGCATTATTTCGCGAGTTGCGCCATCGCTGACCGGGCCGTTGGCCGAGTCCTGAATGGTTTGGAAAACAGCCCCTATGCCGATAACACCATGGTTATTCTGTGGAGCGATCATGGATACGCGTTGGGCGAAAAGCTGCACATAACTAAATTCGCTCTGTGGGATCCGGCGAATCAGGTGAACTTTTTCATTAAGGATCCCCGAAATCCGCAATCGGCGGGAGAGCGGAGCTACCGTCCTGTCAGCCTCATCGACATTTATCCTACCGTGATGTCTATGGCGGGGTTGGATCTACCCGATCCTAGAATTACAGGGCACGATTTGACGCCCCTTCTGGAGAATCCCAATGCCAATTGGAACGTCCCGGCTCAGTCTACGTACGGGGATGTTGCCAATAACATGATTCGAACGGAATCCCATAAGCTGATTCAGTACGTCGATGGGACCCGGGAGATTTACGACATGATTAAGGATCCGGAAGAATTCGATAACCTGGCTGGCGAGCGATCGGTAGCGCGAGCGGAGAACAAGTTGAACGAGCTGCTGGAGATCGCTATCGAAGAAGGCGAATATCAGGAATGATGGGGTAGAAGGGCGTCGCTCGTACATCGCTTCCGCCTCCATCAATTACGGCGAGACAGGGGACCCGCTTCGCAGGGAAGATCCTAGGCAGGTTCCTGATTGGGATTGCGTAGTGTTGTGTAATGTCATGCCGCGTAACGAAGTGGAGCGATCCTGGCCCCGGCTTGTCGGGGATCTAGCGACGAAGTCGCGATGTTGAAAAGAATCGGGTTGAGGAATTGGATTGGACATCGCTCTCCCGCGGCTGCGGAAGAGCTAGATCTGAGCAAGCTCGGCCATGATCTCGTCGCCTTGCTCCGAGGCGGGATCTGCGCAATCGACGTTGCCTGTTTTTGTAGGAGCGGCTTTACACCTCGATTCCTGCGTGCCGATCGCGGGATAAACCCGCTCCTACAGAAAAACGAACTCGCGGAACGTCGAGTTCCGGGGATCCCATCATGTTGGCGCGGCCATCATGTAGATGCGCGTTAGCGAATCGTATCCTGTTGAATAAAATCTGGTAATCTAACATCGCTCGTTCCCGCCAGTGTTCGAAGCGGAATCAGTGGGTTGGGCCTCCGCGAAGTCAGAATAAATCCTTTCCTTGCCCCCGGCATGACTAGTTCATTCAATTGTCGCTTATGAGAATGATTCGCCCCTTCACTCTTTTCATCCTTCATGTTTCTTCCTTCATCCTTGTAACCCAGGCCTTGTCTCATGAAAATCAGCCCAATGTGATCGTCATTCTGGCCGACGATCTGGGCTACACGGATGTGGGAGCTTTCGGCGCGGAGTTGATAGACACCCCCAACATCGACAGGCTGGCCCGCGATGGAATGAAATTCACTCAGGCCTATACGCCCTGTTCCGTTTGTTCTCCTACTCGCTATGGCTTGCTGACGGGGCGTTACTATTGGCGGAGCAAGCAACATCCGCCAACGAAAGTCATACAGGCGGGGCAAGGTCTGGCCATCGAGGACGGTAGGGAGACGCTAGGCACTCTATTCCAGAAGAAAGGATACGCGACTGCGATTGTAGGCAAGTGGCATTTGGGATTCGGGGAATTCAAGAACTTCGACCAGCAGTATGATTGGACTACTGACAAGCCGATTGGTTCAGGTCCGCTTCAGGTAGGCTTCGATTACTATTTCGGGATGATGGCCAATGTCGCCAATCAGCCGCGGTTTTTTATCGAGAACGACGATTTTTATGGTCGTGGCCCGGGCGACAAAGTGACTTCCGAAAAGGTGGCGGTGATTCCAGGCGGAAGCGGCGAGGGTCAGTTTATGGTTCAACGGGAAAATGTGGTGCCGTGGGATCCAATGGTGATTTGGAAAGAGGACGAGGTGGCCCAGGTCATCACCGACAAGGCAGTCGAATACATCGAATCGAAGACCGGTTCCGGCAAGCCTCCTTTCTTTCTCTACTTCGCCCACAATATTCCCCATGGGCCAATAACGCCTGCCGACAGATTCGAAGGCGCTAGCCAGTGTGGCCTTTATGGCGATTTTATTCAGGAACTGGATACGCAAATTGGCGAAGTTTTGAAGGCGGTGGAAAAGGCCCGTGAACACAGAGACACAATAGTCATCTTCACAAGCGATAATGGCGGGGTGGCCGTGGGTCCTGAGTCGGATAGTCCGCCATCAGGCCCAGCGGGAACGGCCCGCGAAATGGGGCACCTCCAGTGCGGGCACATGCGAGGCGGCAAATGGAGCATTTATGAAGGCGGGTTTCGCGTACCGTTGATCGTCAATTGGCCTGGCCAGGTGGGAGCGGGGCAGGTAGCCAAAAACCTCGTCTCCCTTCAGGATCTGTTCGCCACCATGGCTGATTTCCTGGACGTCGAATACGGCCGCGAAAATGGAGAGGACAGTTTCAGTTTTTGGCCTCAAATCGTCGAGGGGCCTGAAGCTCCGGCCGCTCGCGATCATGTGATCGTACAGTCTCCCTTGGGAGTTCGAGCCATCGTTCGGGATGGCTGGAAGTATATGCTCCCTTGGCAGGCCCCCGATTCGATTCCGGAAAGCAGGAAGGCGTTTTTGTCCAGGGAATTCAATAATCCGCAAAACTACGAGCAGCTCTACCATTTGGATTCAGATTTCGACGAGTCGTCCAATCGGTTGAAAGACTTTCCGAATATCGCCGCCCAGCTTAAAGAAGAATTGCGTCTTGCTGAAGAAAACGGGCGGACGGCTCCGTAGCTTTCAGTGGCTTAACAGATCTGCCGATTCTTGTAGGTATTCGGGCTGGAATCAGTTCCCGAGCGTCATCGCCGTCGGATTAGCTAGGTCGATGGATTGGCGCTGCAGGGAGCCATCCATTTCATCGTTTCCGAATTTCCGTATGGCGTCCTGAGCTAGGGCCTTCATGCGTCTGACAATTTCGGGGTGTTGCCTCGAAAGGTCGGTCGTTTCCTGTAGATCCGAGGCAAGGTTCACCAGTTTTGCTGGACGTCCTTCAGCAAGAATATCAGCGGTCGTCCAATTGGGATGAGTTTCCTCGAGTTCCAGGTGATATTTCCAATTCCCCGAGCGAATCGCTTGCAGTTGACGCCGCCGATAGTAATAAAAGACGTCGTATGGCGTTTCGGCTCCTTTCTCGCCGAAGAGTAGAGGTTGAATATCGTGGCCGTCGATCGGAAGCGAGGGGCCTTTGGCTCCGGTGATCGCGCAGAACGTCGGCAAGAAATCCATCGTAGTAGCCAATTCATTACAAATACTGCTTGCGGGTATTTTGCCTGGCCAACTGGCAATCATGGGGACACGCATACCGCCTTCCATAATGCTTCCTTTCGCTCCTGCCAGGGGGAGGTTGGAACCGCCGTTTCGCCGATTGGATCCATTGTCGGAAGTGAAAATGACCAAAGTGTCATCCGACAGTCCAAGCCGATCGAGAGTATCCAGGATTTCACCGGTGGACCAATCGATTTCCTCCACGGAGTCGCCGTAGCGGCCGTTGGCGCTCTTGTCTTTGAAGGCGGGGGATGCGAAGAGGGGCGTGTGTGGGAAGGTATGCGGCAAATAGAGAAAGAAAGGTTGTTCTCGATTGGTTTCGATGAACTTCACGGCTTCCCGTGTATAGCGTTGAGTTAGCATGCTCTGATCGGCGGGGGCTTCGACTACGGTTTCCTGGCGGATCAAGGGAAGAGGGGGGTCGCCTCGCTTCGCTTGCTGCATGTCGTTGGAATACGGGATTCCGTAGTAGGTATCGAAGCCGTGGCGGGTTGGCAGATGAGGGGGTTGGTCTCCCAAGTGCCACTTTCCAATGCAGGCCGTGGCATACCCTTTGGATTTAAGGGCTTCGGCAATCGTGAGCTCTTCTGGGTTCAGGCCACGCACGCTGCGGGGAATCAGCACCCAATGTCCCGGAAGATCCTCGTGCATATCGACGCGTCGGGCATAGCAGCCCGTGAGCAGGGAAGCTCTAGAAGGCGTGCAAACTGGACTCGAGGAGTAAAAGTCCGTGAAGACTCTTCCCCCCTCAGCTAGGCCGTCGATCCGGGGCGTGCGGTGTGCCTGAGAGCCGTAAGTTCCAAGATCGCCGTATCCGAGATCGTCGCAGAAGATTAGGATGATGTTGGGACGTTCCGAGTCTTGGGAATGGGTCGAAGGTGTGGAGGCCAGCACGAGCAAACAGCCTAGAATCGAAATCGTCTGCCGACAAATGCCTTGGATACTGAAGAAACGTGGGGTGCTCATGGTCACGCGTTAGCTTAGCGTCGCTGGATAGCAACGGCCTCGAATTCCTGATCCTCCCAGGAGGTATTCACGTCGCGCAAATGATGATCGAAGAATCGTTCGACTATCTCGTTTGCCGTGGGACCGAATGCGCGGCCGTGGCCTCCACCGTTAATCGTAATCAGGGTAGTCTCTCCTTTCGATTGCTGAAGGGCCCATCGTTGTTTCCATGTTTTATTTTCGTTTCAATCGTCTCCCA
>Ga0066378_10000746_pt1 | contig 13131 bp, 8 predicted proteins | sample Knorr_S23_td_DCM_FD_70947 | JGI IMG/M metagenome (GOLD analysis project Ga0066378, IMG submission 70947) | Marine microbial communities from Southern Atlantic Ocean transect - Knorr_S23_td_DCM_ad_71m_LV_A | ecosystem: Environmental > Aquatic > Marine > Oceanic | place: Southern Atlantic ocean...
ACACCACCGTACCAAATATCTCCATACGCAATGGCTCCGCAACTGGTTTTGCCGAGCAGAACGGCCCCGGCCTCTTTGAGTTTGGCCACGATGTGTGCATTCGAAGATGGGATGCGATCCTGATAGACGCTCGCTCCCCAGGTCGTAGCAATGCCGCTCGTATCGAAGAGATCTTTCAATCCATAGGGTAGACCGTGAAGAGGGCCTCGATATTTGCCTTCCGCCAATTCACCATCGGCCGTTTCGGCTTGCTCGCGGGCCAGGTCGGGCGTGACGGTTATGAAAGCCTGTAGATTTGTGTCGAACTTCTCGATACGATCGAGATAAAGATCGGTTAGCTCTCGACTAGAAATTTGCTTGGATTTTATCCAGTGGGCGAGGTGAGCCGCTGGGGCGAAAGCAATATCCTCTTCGCTAGTAGGAATCGGCCTATTGAAAGAAGCAGTGGATACAGTTGGGTCGGGCCTTTGTTCCGGATAGAGCCTGCCCGGAAGCCGAGGATCGAAGGTTTGGGCTGGGGCTTGCTCGTTTGCAAGTTTGGCAGATCGAACCGATCTCAGTCGATCGATGTGGTCATCGTAGCCCTCTAGGATCTGAGCCCACTCGCCATCCGTGTATTCGACATCCAGTAGTGATTCGAAATCGTCCTTGGCGAACGTGGACTCTTGATTTGCGCCAGACCGGCAGCCGCTGGCCAGGAGGGCTAGTCCGCCTGTTGAGCCTAAAAGAAAATCGCGACGGGAAGATGAAGAATGCTGTTGCTTCATATAGACAGCATTGAGGCGATCCTTTCGGTAGCAAGATCGCGGTTATGTATCCTGCTTTACGGGTTTCCTCACCACCTCGTACTCCCGCTGGGGATCGAAGTCTGGATTTTTGTTTGGCATCTGGGCTCCGATGGAATTGCGCCATCTCTTCAGAGCCAGTTTCAATTGGTCCCGGGTCTTGAGATTGAAATCGGAACGGTCGTATGTTTCCCCGATGTCCTTGGATAGGTCATACAGTTCAACTTTACCTGTCTCATGAAACTCGATGAGTCGCCATTTTCCGAAACGAACCGCGCTATAAGGGCCATCTCCTCCGGCGTGATAATGCGGGTAGTGCCAAAACAATTTACGGCGGATCTTTTGCTTCGGTTCGTTAAAGAGTTTTAGAAGACTTCTCCCGTCGAGGTCTTCATTGTGACTTGCGATGCCATCGATACCTGTCGCGTCCAAGAGCGTCGGGTAATAGTCGATCGACATGATTGGCGTATCGCAGCGGGTTCCCTCGTCGATTACCCCTGGCCAGCTAACGATCGCGGGAACGCGGACGCCACCCTCATAAGCGGATCCTTTGCCGCGGCGCAAAGGAATATTCTCTGTGAAGAAATCCCTTTTACCGTAGCGTTGGGTCAGGCCGCCATTGTCGGAAGTGAAAATGATGATCGTGTTTTCCCGGAGACCTTGCTTCTCGAGCGATTCCACGATTCGCCCTACGCTCATATCGAGACTCATTACCATGGCGGCATAGGTGGGATTGTTGTGAATCGTTTCTGGGTCCACTTTGCTTTTAAAATACTCCACCAGATCTTCTCTACCTTGGATGGGGGTGTGAGGCGTATGGTAGGCGAAATACATGAAGAAAGGAGCGCCCTTGGATTGCTCGATCTCTTCGACAGCCTTGTCGGTCAAGTAGTCCGTGCTGTAGTTGGATTTTAACTTCAGTGATCTGGCAGTATCGTTAGAAATAAGATAGCCTCGTGTTCCTTCCGGCTTTTCGTGTGACACATCGAATCCGTGGGTCAAAGGGCCTTGCCCATCTTGCTCGGGAAAATCAAGGTGCCATTTGCCGATGTGAATGGTTCGGTAGCCGCCTCCCTTCATGGCTTCCGCCATAGTTGTCAACTCCGGCTTTAGCCTTTTGGTCCACTCTGGTATCTGCATACGAGCATACGGGCGGTTTTGACCGGCAATGAAATCTGTCAACCGAAGTTTGGCCGGATACATGCCAGTTAGGATGCTCGCCCGAGTCGGAGAACACACGGTGCAGGCGGCGTAGGCGTTAGTAAAAGAAGTTCCCTCAGATGCCAACTGATCCAAGTTAGGCGTCTCATAAAAGTCGCTCCCGAAGCTGCCGGTGCCCGTCCAACCCAAATCATCAGCTAGCAAAAAGACGATATTGGGCTTCTCAGGATTGGAGGCCCGAGCGAGAAACGAGAGCAGAATAACTAAGCTCAAGCTGAGTAGAGGGGATGTGCTCCAATTTCTGGGGTCCATATTGTCAATATTTTGTAAATTGGATAGAGAATGCAATGCCTTTTTGGTTTGAGAACGAGGTGACGAGACTTGCCCGGCAACGGTACGATGGAGACGCCTTTAAGCTAAGATCCGCGAAATGAGGGATTTAGCTTAGTCCGAAGGGTGATTGGATTGCTCAGGGGCCAGCCTTAAGAACCGGGGAAAGGCTTGGGTAATAATACCCTCTTGTTTAAAAATCACCGGCCGAATAAAACCGCCCGGCCCTCCGACATGCTCAGGGTGGCGAGATCAGTCGAACCAAGGTCGGGTTCCACCTACATTGATTATTCAATCTGGCTGAGCGATTACATTGCTCAGTAGCCCTGCAGTCATGCAATGGCTTAAACTTAAATCGCAAGGTTCTGATTCCAAAGCTTCTATACGCAAAGCGGATGCCTGTTTCCTCAACGACGCAGAGCGCGTAAAGGAACTAGCGATCCCGAATTCGCGCCAACTTGAGCTCACCCGGCTTGCACCACCGCAGCATTGCGTAGGCGTGAGGTCGAGCTCCACCTTTTGCATCGTCTTCAAGGGTGGAACTCGATGTCCCGGCGAGTTCATTTCCGTATTCTTTAGGTAAGTTGACGCCAAAGCTCGCGTTTGAACGTAGGAGCGGGTTTATCCCGCGATAATTTTTTGGTAAATCCTATGGTGATAGCGGCTAAAGCCGCTCCTACAACTCGCAACGAATCGAGAATTCCTTGTTTATTTGGACAAGTTGCCGCCGATGCGTGACTGCGGGATCGATCGGTTTTTATATAAGGCAAATAGTTATCTCGGGAAGGCCGAGCCCTCGTTCAATCAAGATGGATTACCTCGATCCAGGCGACTTTGACGTATCGTAGCCAAGACGAGCTCGGTGCTAAGAGCGTATCACCGCATTGAGCGGCTCGGCGCTGTCGGCGAAACGATCTAGATTCAATCCCATCGCTTGAGCTTGGGAGAGCCAAAGATTCGCGAGTGGCGTGCCTTCCGTGGCGTGGTAGTGCTTCCCGGTAATGAATTGGCCGCGTCCGGATCCAGCGATGACGATGGGCAAGTCGTGGTATTGGTGGGTCGAGCCATCGCCCAAACCGGAACCGTAGGTGAAAATCGTGTTGTCCAGAAGCGTAGAGCCATCCGCTTCGACGATGTTATCCATTTTTTGGATAAGATAAACGTACTGCTCCATATGGAATCGATCGAGCCTTTCGAGATCCTCAACGTGTTTGGTTTGATTGTGAGACAGGTAATGATGGGTTACCGGCTTATCGAAAAGGCTGTCATAGGTGAAAGGCGTATCCCATCTTTCTGGACCCACCATGAAAGTGGCGACCCGAGTTAAGCCTGTCTGAAGAGCCACGACCATGAGATCACCCATAAGGCGTATATATTCGCCACGCGGCAGGTAAGCGCCTGAAGGCTCCGGCATCGGGGTTGTGTCTAGCTCGCCACGCATGGCGTCCAGCTTGTCGATCTGCTCTTCAATCGTTCGGATAGAATCGAAATATTCGGAGAATTTTTGCTGGTCAGCGTATCCAAGTTTACGATTCAAAGTGCGTGCATCTTCCAGAACCAGATCGGTGATGTTGCGAAAATTCTGGATTTCCTGGGTGCCGAAAAGCCGATCGTACATCTTCCGTGGATCGCGGATTGACGGGGCTACATGTCCCGTCCCGTACCAGGACATGTTGTCGAAATAGATGGACTCCTTGTTGTCCTTGTGGCTGTTGCAGCTGAATTCCAGAGTTCGAAACGGTGTTTGGCCGCCAATTTGGTCCCCGATGATATGATCCAGAGTCCGGTCAAGAGGATAGGCGGAATTCTCCACGCCGTATGGGACGGCGCTGCTGAGAAAGCAGGAGGCGCATTGGGCATGGACGTCTGTTCCGTGCTGGAAAGGACGGTCCGTACCGGTAATTAAGGTTACTTTGTCTTTAACCGGGGCCAGTGGCTGTAGCGTAGGAGTCAGGTCCAGATTCTGTAGACCAGGCTTTATTTCCGGAAGGAAAAGGGAGGCCATCTTGTTGCCTTGATTCCCTTCAGGGACCTCTGCTTCTGCTTCTCCGGGGAAAAAGGATCGCCGAACGACTCCGATGGGCACGTAGAAATAGGCCAATCGAGTTTTCGGCAATTTCGCGGGAGCTAGTTTCGCCAAGCTTTCGAACCAGGGTAGCGAAAGGATCGCGCCGCCGGCGCCTCGAAGGAAATCGCGTCTATTGACAATGGGAGCCATTTAAAAATGAATGGGGCTTTATAGCATGAAGGACGAGGTCCAGGCAATTAGTTTTCCGAAATCGGCAATTCGGGAGAATCTCGGAAAGTTCGGACAGGGTTTCCTAGGGCCTCATCGGACTTGAAGGGTTTCCAGTACCATTTTTTCGCTGTCGAAACCATAGTCCCGAGGTCCTCGGCAACCAGAAGAGAGCACGGTATCAGGAACAAGGTGATAACCGTGGCGAAGACGACGCCGAATCCTAGGGATACCGCCATGGGTATCAGGAACTGCGCTTGCAACGAGGTTTCTAGCATCAATGGGAGTAGTCCCACGAAAGTCGTCAATGAGGTCAGAATAATGGGTCGAAAGCGCTTGCCCCCAGCCTCCAAGGCAGCGTCAAGTAGGCTCATTCCCGCTGCCTTTCTTTGGTTCACGAAATCGACCATGACCAGAGAGTCGTTCACCACGACACCAGCCAAGGCCAGCATCCCGAAAATGGATAGGTAAGAGGGCGTTAATCCCATGATCATGTGCCCTAGCAAGGCCCCAATGACGCCGAATGGAAGGGCGATCAAAACGAAGAAGGGCTGGACCATGGATTTGAATGGGATGGCTAGTAGGGCGTAAAGAATGAACAAGAGAGCCAGAGAACCGATGATGGTGCGGCGTCTCGACTCTTCGGCTTCGGCGACATAGCCCATCCATTGGAAGGATAAACCTTCCACCTCATTGCAGAGCTGTTGAATCCGAGGCTCGATTTCCTTGGCGATCCCGACGATGTCCACGGTTTCGTCGATCGGTTGGGCTCCAATGCGGATGATTTCCGCTCGGTCGTTGCGTTCTACAGAGGTTGGAGCTTGTGTGAAAGTGACGTTGGCTACGGTCGTCAGAGGTACGTCGGCCCCTCGAGGAGTTCGGATTTTAATACGCTCGAACGTGTGTAGGGATTCGCGTTCATCTTCAGGTAAACGCACCATGACACGAATGTCGTCGACGCCCTGTAGTACCCGTTGAGCTTGTTCACCGTAAAATGCCTGGCGAATTTGCCGCGCTAGATGCTGTTGCGTTAGCCCCAGCTCGGCGGCTCTGGGCTTAAGTGTAACCTCCAGTTCATCTGCTCGAAAATTAACATTGGCCCAGGCGTTATTGATACCTTCGTATTCCCAGAGCATCATCCGGATCTTATCGGCGACGATCGCTTTCTCCTCCGAGCTCGGCCCGCGCAGTTCGAGATTCAAGTTGTCTTCGTTGTACTCACCCCCTTGTTGGAGCGTGGACTCGGAATACACGCGAAATGTTCTGGCCTCCGGTATGGGCCCGATGATTTCCGCCCACCGGTTGGCAATTACGCTATTGCGCGGTCCCGGCTCGCTTCGACCCTCCGGGGGAACGACTTCCACTTGGACGAATCCCTGAGATTGGCTGTAGCCTTTTCCTGGATACTTGGCGCCTGAGACAAGAGAAATATTCCGCACCAGCGGTTCGCCTGTTGTCGGATCGACGAATTCGGTTTTAAGCTGATCGACGGCATCGACAATTCTCCGAATGTATCGGTCTGTGGTTTCCAAACGGACATCGCCCGGAAGGGCCAGGATGGCTGTAAGGCGAGTGGTATCAACGCTTGGGAAGGATTGAAAGCCCAGGCGGCCACCCATACAGTAACCGGCCATGATCAAACCCATGGTGGCGAACGTGCACAGTACTGACCAACGATTGGCGACAGCGAATTTCAGCGCCGGCTGATAAACGTTCTCCGCCAGGCTCTCCATGCCGTTGGCGACGCGCGTCTGGAAGCGCTCGAATGCATTTTTGGTCGGTTTAATGCGTACGTGCTTCAAGTGAGCTGGCAGAATCAACTTGGACTCGATTAGCGAGAATAGCAGCACCGGGGCCACGATAGGCGGAATCTGCTTGGCGAAATCCCCCCAAACACCCTCGAAGTAAAGGAGGGGCAAAAAGGCTACTGCGGTTGTAATGACGCCGAAGGTAACGGGTACGGCCACCTCTTTAGTTCCCAGTATGCTGGCCTCAGTCGGATCCATACCGGTCTTGAGTTGGGAATAGACATTTTCGCCCGTGATAATCGCGTCGTCGACAACGACCCCCAGGACCAGAATGTAGCCGAACAGGCTCATGATGTTGGCCGTCACCCCAAAGAAGGGCATGAGCAAGACGCCGCCGGCAAAGGAGACCGGGATACCCAGCACGACCCAGAATGCGACCTGTGGGCGCAGAAAAATCCCGAGTATGATCATGACAAGGATGCTTCCCTGAAAGAGGGAAGTGACTAGCGTGTCCAAGCGCCCTCGTATGCTTTGGGACTCGTCTTTCCAAATGTGCAGCTCGACGCCGTCCGGAAATCGATTGTGGGCTGTGTCTACATATTCCCGTACCTTGTCAGAGATGCCGATGGCGCTCTCCTGCCCAATACGCATGACTTCGACGTAGAGAGCCGGTTTTTCATTAAATTCGACGTATTTTGTGCCGCCTTCGAAGCCATCGATGATTTTCGCTACCTCTCCGATGAGGACATCGGCCCCGTCCCTCGAGCGGATGGGAATCTTGGAAAAATCCTCTTCAGTGTATGCTTGGCCCCGAGTCCTGACTGTTAAGCGACCGCTTTGACTGTTGATCGTGCCAGCGGGCATATCGATAGAATTCCGTCGAACAGCGTCGGCGATTTGCTGGAATGTCAGCCCATAGGAGCGAAGTTTCCGTTCATCCGCTTCGATCGAAATCTCGCGAGCCCGGTCTCCTTGGATGCGGATTCTGCTGATGCCCGGCGTCTCCAGAAGATCATCCTGAACTTGGCGGGCGGCTCTGAGTAGGTCGTGGTCGCTTAAATGTCCCGAGACCGCGATTGTGAGCACCTCCCGCGAGTTTGCCGATTCGGGAATGAAAATGCGGGGCGGTTCAGTTTCTGCGGGGAAAGTGTTGATGGCATCGACTGCGGCTTTGACGTCGTCCATCAGACCGCGCAAATCCACGCCGTCTTTAGCTCGCAAGTAGAAGCGGGCTCGCCCGTTACTGCCGTCGGCATTGAGTTGCTCGATTCCTTGGACTCGTTCCAAGGCTGTTTCAACCGGGATCAATATGGCTTTCTCGATATCCTTGGGGGTGGCGCCACGATACCGCATGTCCATCATGACTAGGTTCCAGCTCAGAGCGGGCGTGACTTCTAGCGGGATTTTGAAAAAGGCGGTGTACAAACCCGCCAGGAAGATGCCAACCATGAGAAAGTTGGCGGCGATTCCGTTTCTTGTGAACCAGCTAATCATCGGAACGAGGTTCTAATTTTTTCCGCCTTTTGGTTTGCTTGGAACGCCCATCGCTTCGAGCCAAGCTGACGTTGTCGTGGCATCAGGATTGATGTCAGGAAGAATTTCCACTTGGCCTCCTTCTGGGGCATAGCCCAGCTTCGTAGTGGCTAGTAGCATACCCTCTGGGATGTTCGGATCGCGAATGATAACGTGGTCTTCGTTTGCCCATATCGCCTCGATGGTGCGATTATGCAGGGTCATCTTATTGGGATCTACTAGATAAACCTGGTCCAGGCGCTTTACGCCTAGCCTAGGCAGGGGCATCACGTTTTGCAGGACTTTGCCCGAGATGGAAGCCAGGACGGGTTGACCGATACGCAGGGGTGGCTTGCCCGAGATTTGCCCAAATGGGTCATCCACCTTGGCGATTGCGAACAGCTCTAGTGAATTGGTATCGAGCGTGCCCTCCGTGCGAACTATCTGAGCCTTCCAAGTGGTTTCGTTGCTCAGGTTTATAGCGTCCTTCAAGACGACGTCTACCGGCGGGTCTCCTACCTCTTCGGGCAAATCGAGGAACGGCAAGTCTTGTCCTGGAATTGGCAGACGCACTTCAGCATAATCCGTAGCGAATATAATGCCGAGGGGAGAATTAATGCGGATCGCTTGTCCCAAGCCTACATTGCGCTCACGAACGCGGCCGTTGAAGGGAGCCTGTATCTGTGTACGCTCAAGGTTCCTCACGGCCCGTTCCAATCCAGCCGACGCCGCATTCATGTTGGCTTCGGCTTCCCGCAATTGAGGCAATCTCAAAACGAGATCGTCTGGTTCTTCGTCGGATTCGAATCGCTCCCAGTTCTCTTTAGCTTGTTGGGCCTGGGCCTTCTCCATGTCGTAGGCCGCAGTCATGCGAGCTAGCTGGGCCTCTGCAGTCAGCACTGCAGCTCTGAAATCGGCGGGATCGATAGTGACGAGTATGTCTCCGCGATTGAAAAAGGCCCCATCCTCGAAATTCGGATGCAACTCGATAATCCTTCCAGAGACTTCGGAGTTAAGAGTGATTTGATTGTGTGGCCGAACATTGCCCTGAGTGTTTATCCGCGTCGGATAGTTTTGTAATGTTAACTCAACTACTTGGGTTTTAATGGGGCGGGGTTCACGACGGGACTTTTTGGGCTCTTCGGGCTCAAAAGATAGAATGGAAAACCCGATGATACCGACTGCTAGAATCGCAATGGGTGGAAGGAGTCGGATAAGGATGGCCGGCGCTTTCCCACTTCGACCTTTGTTTTGAGGCTGTTGCTCAACAGGTTGCTGCGGTTCCTGATCCATGGGTTAACAAAGCTTATCAGACTGTTTTTAGGGCTTTTCGAATAGAATGACCGCGGATGTTTGGCAAGCGTTCTCTCTCGTTTTGGCAGAGAGGTTTGCTGAAGAACTGTTATTGGAGGGAAGCATAGAAAAGAAAAACGTGAGAGCTATCCAGGCAGAGGAGTTGCGATCTAGGCTTCAAATTTCATTTGTCGATTATTACGAAAGCATGAATCGAATCGGACAAAATTTTTTTTGATAGGAAATGAATGGGCCTCTACGGTCGGTACAATTGATCCAACTCGATTCAACGCATGAGGAGTTTGGGCGCTAAAAAAGGACTAGAAAGTCGGCAATATCTAGACCGATCAAAGTGACGAGATAGGCTTACTTTTCTGACAATGAAGGTTTTGGTTGTTGAAGATGATGCGACACTGTCGGGCTTCGTCCAAAGGGGATTGGAAGCGGAGGGATTCGTGGTCGATCTTTGCATGGATGGGAACGAGGGTTACGTTATGACGACGACTCGCGAGTCCGATGCGATCGTGCTCGACATCATGCTGCCGGGCCGAGATGGCTTGATCATTCTTCGGAATTTGCGGGAGGAGGGCATCGAAATTCCGGTTATCGTTTTAATGGCGCGGGGCAGTTTGAACGAGTGTTTGGAAGGATTGAAGGGGGGTGGACGATTACATGATGAAGATCTCCTACGGAGTGGCTTGCTTGATCATCGCCTCGGCTTCCATGCGATTAATGACGCCGTTTCCGTTTCGGTCGAGGGCATCGAAGTACTGTCCGCTATACTCTTTGCGGGTGAGTCGTCCGTCGCCGTTCGCGTCGGCACGGAAGAGGCGTGCCAATCGTTCTTCGGGACTGAGATCGTTGCGACCTGGTGATCCCGCGGCGGTTTTGAGCTTACCGCCAACTTCGGCGTTGCGGCGATCCTGACGTATCCAGCGCGGCTCTTCCATTTGCGAGCTCCAGGCATCGTAGATACCTTGCACTTCCTTTAGCTTCTCAGGATGGCTCTTAGAGAGGTCTTTCGCCTCGCCGATATCCTGCGATAAATCGAAAAGCATCTCCGATTGACCACGCGGTTTGACGAGCTTCCAGTCGCCAACGCGAGCAGCGTGTTGCCCTCCTGCCCGCCAGAATAGTTGTGAATGGGGGACGCCTTCGACCGATCCATCTAGATAAGGCAAGAGATCTTTCCCGTCTAAGGTATCGTCAGCCGATAGCGTAATTTCGGCGGCGGCCAAGGCGGTCGCGGTCACATCAAACCCCATGATAGGATGCTCGTAGGTTTCGCCAGCGGGTATACGCTCTGGCCATTGAATAGCGAAAGGCACGCGTATGCCTCCTTCAAACATTTGCCCTTTGTATCCACGGAGCGGATCGTTTCTGGAAGTCGTCTGCGTGGTTGGGCCCCCATTGTCGCTATAGAAAAAAACGAGCGTGTCCTCTTCTTGCTCTAACTCTCTTACTTTGCTCATTACGCCTCCAATGGCGTCGTCAAGGGCCGAAAGCATGGCGGCATAGGTCTTTCGATTCTTGTCTTTGATATATGGGAAGCGGTTCTCGTATTTCTTGGTGGCCTCGAGTGGCAAATGGACGGCGTTGAATGAGAAGAAGAGGAATAAGGGCAATTCGGTTGGTCCGTATTGATCGATGAAATCAATCGCGTCGCGAGCAAAGGCATCCGTTAGGTATTGAGTCTCTCCATCAAAGGGCTTACCATTGCGGAACATTTGATGGTTTTGGCGAGGGCCGTTGGGGTAGAAGGTGCGCGCTCCCGCGTGGAAGCCGTAAGTGTAGTCGAATCCGCGTTCGTGGGGCCGTAGACCTTCATTGAAACCGACATGCCATTTGCCAACCCACGCTGTTTTGTACCCAACTTTCTTCAAGCGCTCCGCTAAAACCGGAACGTCTCGGGGGATTCCAAAATTCGGAGCCGAATACTCCTCGGGCCCGGAATTGTTTTCAAATCCAAAGCTGTGTTGGTACCGGCCGCTGAGCAGACCAGCTCGTGAAGGCGAGCAAACCGGATGATTGGCGTATCCATCAGTGAACTTCACACCGTTAGCGGCGATGGAATCAATATGGGGCGTGGGTATGTCCTCGCAGCCATTGAATCCGACATCTGCGTATCCGAGATCGTCTGCCAGAAAAATAATGATGTTCGGCTGACTGGCGTGGATCACGCTAATGAAAAGTGTCAGTAGATAAAGGATACAATTGAGTGAAAATTTCAGGTAGGGAGGACCGGCTCGGTCCTCCGTTTTAATGGGACAATCGCGGAGGACCGAGCCGGTCCTCCCTACCATCGAGATAGGGGACAACGCTTGTTGGGCTTTCACTTGCTCGAGCTGGCTACGAGCGGAGCCGGTTTAGCGGATTCTTGCCTAAAAGGTTCGCTGAAAACGATCTCCTTGATGAGAGTCTGCATGCGATAGCCATCGTCGATCGTGGCCTGCGTTAGCCGATCGATGGCGGGGGAGTCCGCGACCTGGATCTCCCGTCCCAGGGCGAAGGATAGCATGTGAGCTGCGAAAGCCCGAGCGAATCGATCCTTCTCGGCAAGGATGGCGTCCTTGAATCCGACGATGTCGCTGAAGGCGTGCTTGCGGAAAAGCTTACCGGCTGCGTCGACAATGCGGCCGTTTTCGTAGGAGTCCCGCCAGAGGCCGGCCGGATCGTAGTTTTCGAGGGCAAAGCCTAGCGGGTCTATGCGGTTGTGGCAGCCGGCGCAGTCCTGATTTTCGCGGTGGGCATTCAGCCGCTCTCGAAGCGTTAGCGATTCGATATCGATCTCATCACTCTTTTCTGGAAGCGGTGGGACGTCGGCTGGAGGAGGTTCGGGCGGATTATTGAATATGACGGAGGCGACCCAGGTGCCGCGCGTGATTGGTTGTGTACGGCTGGCGCTGGAGGTCATCGTCATAACGGCGGCTGTAGTGATAACCCCGCCATAGCGGCGATCTTCGAGCGTCACGCGTTCGAAGGGAACCTGAACGACGGGCATTCTCTGGGGCTGGGTGCCTTCGCGATACCACGATTGCAGGAATTCGCTACGGTAGCTGTAGTCAGAATCTATGAGCTCCAGTATCGGACGATTCTCCACCAGAATCGTTTCGAATAGCAGGAGGGGTTCAAGCATCATGTGCATGCTCCCGCGATATTTGGAAAAGTAAAATTCAGGCCAGGTTTCTGGGTCCGGAGTGGAGGTGATTATACGGTCCAGTTGAAGCCACTGGCTAGGAAAACTGTCGCAAAACCGTTTCAGTTTTTCATCGGTCAGCATGCGGTCAATTTCGGCTGAGAGCGTCTCAAGGTTGCTCAACTCGCCATTTACCGCTCGCTCAAGGAGAATGGGATCGGGAATGCTTCCCCAGAGGAAGTATGATAGCCGAGAGGCGAGGGCGATATCTCGATCGCGGGCATCGTCGCCTTGCCCATCTCGTAAATAGAGAAACCGGGGCGAAGCCAAGGCGGCTGACGCCATTAGCTTCATTGTGTTGGTGAAGGATTCTCCTGAGTGAATGCGGCTCAAGGCATTGCTGGAATAGCGTTTAAGGGTTTTATCATCGACGGGCTCCTTGAATGCGCGGGTCAGGAAATCGCGTAGTCGGTTTTCAATGACAATCTCCAAACTGGTGGAGCTTGCCGGGGCAGCGAAGAACGAATTCCAAATGCCACAAGTCTCTTTATTGAAGTCGGGGCTTTCAACGATGGAACGGCTCAGCTTGAGAAAGGACTCCATCAACAAAGGCGAAAGGGAGAGATAGTCGGCCTGGTTGTCGTATCCATGTTCTGCTCGCAAATCCTGGGGGAAGGGACCGACGCCTGATAGTCGGGGTTCAATCATCTGGGATTTTCCGAGCGGCCGGCTTCCGACTTTCAAGCTTGGCGGCATGGCTCCTGTCTGCGGCTTGAAGTAGTCGCCGTGCTCGCGCAGCATACGTTCGGGCAACGTAAAGACTTCGACATCCAGCTCGAATAAGTCCTGTACGGAATTATTGTACTGGAAGCGGTTCATCCGCCGCATGGGCGTGGGGATCGCTTCGACCTGGGTAGCGATAGCGGAGTC
>Ga0066378_10000757_pt1 | contig 13048 bp, 9 predicted proteins | sample Knorr_S23_td_DCM_FD_70947 | JGI IMG/M metagenome (GOLD analysis project Ga0066378, IMG submission 70947) | Marine microbial communities from Southern Atlantic Ocean transect - Knorr_S23_td_DCM_ad_71m_LV_A | ecosystem: Environmental > Aquatic > Marine > Oceanic | place: Southern Atlantic ocean...
CAACCTGCCTTTCCGCGGTCAAAAGGGAACAATCTACGAAGGTGGAACCCGCGTACCCACTATCGTTTCCTGGCCTGGCAAAATTCGTGCCGGCACAGAGGATACACCCGTATACGTGCCCGACTGGATGCCTACCTTTTCCAAGCTTGCAGGATATCAAGCCGAAAGAGACCTCAAATGGGATGGGATTGATCTGTCGGAATTGCTCCTGAACGAAAAAGCGCCCGAATTGCGCCCGCTCTACATCGCCGCTCCTCGCTGGCGAGCGGTTTCGCTACGCTATGGCGATTGGAAACTGATCAAATCCAATGATGACAGAATGGAATCCATAGAGCTCTACAATATCCGTCACGATCCGTCGGAATCATCCAACGAATTTCGGCAGGAGCCAAAGCTGGCTAGCCGCTTGCTTAAAATGCTGGAGGATTCCGAGTCCAGGGATAACGAGACCGTCATAGGCGATCCGTCCCTGTAAATCTATTTTGTATACAAATAATGTTTTCCTGCAGCAGCCTCATTCGCAATTTTCCCCTGCCTCTTATAATCGGATTCGCGGGACTTCTGTGTACCCCGCTCCAAGCGAAGGCCCAAAATCTAAGCGTCCGTTCGCAAAACTCCTTTTTGCCCGTTGGCGTAGCTGCAGTCGATATAACCCCGAATCGTCCCATTCGACTGAGCGGTTTCGGCAGCCGTAAGGAGCCTTCCGAAGGAATCGCTCAACAACTCCATGCCAAAGCGCTAGCGATCGGAAATGACAATCAGCTTTCCGTACTCGTAACTGACGACTCCATAGGCGTTCCCGCATGGGTTAGCAATGAGCTTTCTGCCCGCTTAAACCGAAAAGTCTCGCTTCCGCGAGCGAGCTTGGTGGTCGCCTCATTCCACACACATGCGGCTCCGGCATTGTATGGGACCCTCCCTTATCTGTTCGTCTCTGGACTAACAGAGAGCGAACAGGAAGAAATCAAACGCTACACCAACCGCTTACTCGACAAGCTCGAGGAAGTCGCTCTTGGAGCGATTGTTAATCGCGCTCCCGCCCGATTGGCTTGGACCAAGGGGAGCGTTGGATTTGCTGGCAATCGGCGGGTACTGGAAAATGGCAAATGGCAAGGCTTCTGAACCAATCTTCGCACATAATCTCAAACACAGACCCAAAATGCTTCAAACTCCCATGCGCGCCGTTTTTCATCTCGAGATGCTAGATCGGGCCGGGCTAAGACCCCGTCCACCGGTGGCCGGATTTGTAACCAAAGCCGTTGACCCACCCGATCCCGGCTTAAATCGTCGATTCTATTGTTCGGTAGGCGCACAATGGCATTGGACAGATCGTTTGACCTGGTCAGAAATCGATTGGCGAAAATACGTTGATCGGGATTTCCTAAAAACGTTCGTTGGCAAACTGGATGGAGTAGAGGTCGGCTACTTCGAACTGGAAGTACAAGCCTCCGGCAGCGTCGAAATCGTGTACTTTGGCCTTCTACCCGATTATATCGGCAAAGGTCTGGGTGGATCCTTTCTCTCTGCAGCAGTAAAGCGGGCCTGGGAGTTGCCCGGAACTAAGCGCGTCTGGCTACACACCTGCACTCAAGATCACAAGCATGCCTTGAACAACTATCAAGACAGAGGATTCGAAGTCTTTAAAACCGAACTTGAACCAATGAAGGAATAGCCTGTTCGCCCTAGCAATCCTGCTCCGCTGAGAGCGGACCAATCGCAGCGTAGTTAACACGAGTTTGAGCTGGCAACAATTCGCCTTTATTTCCGGCCCGAATCAAACCTCTACCTCGATTCCCCAACCTGGGCGGTCTGAGAGATAGAGGAAACCGTCTTCGACATGCTCCCCATATTTTCGTCGGGATAGCCCCTTGTCGAAAGCACATTCAAGACTTCTGACATAGTTAGGTCGAGCGGCTGCAGCGTGAAGACTGGCCGCAGTGGATACGGGCCCGGAGGGATTGTGCGGTGATATTTCGATTCGCTCAGCGGTCGCATCGATCACATTGAGTAACGACCCAAACCCTCCCAAGTGCTTTACGTCCGGCATAATAACATCGACCCACTGATTGTCCGCGAACTCCTCAAATCTTTCGCTTCCCCAGAACAGCTCTCCTGCAGCTAGTCGAATATCGGTCCGCTCTCGCAACTTGTGATAGGCATCGCCCATCTCGAATGGCTCCTCAATCCAGTCCAATGCCAGTCCGTTAAGCTCCGGAACGATCTCCAAGAAGTTCTCCGCCGAAAATCGCTCATGAAAATCTACACGGATCTTCAGGTCTGGAAACCGTTCTCTAAGCATAGCCAAGGTCGCTAGACCCTCGTCGCTATTCGCCACCGCCGCCTCTTTGACAGCCACTTTCTCGAAAGGAGCGCATTTAATAATCCTAAATCCCTGATCCTGCGCGGAGCCAACGATATCAATATAGTCGGCATGATCGCGGGTCCGCAAGGAACGGTTGATGGTCGTATACAGTTCCAATCGCTCCAAACTCGTCCGGTCTCGAAACAATTGCCAAACCGGAACTTGCTCCCGCTTGGCCAGCAAATCGTAAAGGGCCTGATTGATACCCGACCAGGCCGTGGCCGTGACAAAATCTGGTTCGGTTGCTGCCAATTCTTTTTCAAGTGTTCGCAATCGATCGAGAGAGAGATCGAAATTTCGGATACGCTGCTCGAAAAGCCCTTCAGCTATTTCCCGACAAGCCTCGTCTTGCTTGCTGTGGGACGCTTCGCCATAGCCGGATAGCCTACCGTCGCTTATTTTGAAAATCAGCCAATCCCCTTTCAGCCGCAAACTGGGATGCCACCCATCCGGATCGGGGATGGTCAAAACCTCTAATGCTAATGACGGGCGTCCGCGACAACCAAGCATGGTAAACGAACTCATCAACCCGAGACCTAAAGCAGAAGGCAAGGTTTTCTTCAGGAATTTTCTCCTGCTTGATGGGGTATGCTTCACTTAACTATTAACTAAGCACGTTGATGGCAACCGCCGATCTTCTCGCGAATGCAGGACTAACCTGAAATTCATGAAAGTTTACCTCCCTCCAAGATTGAAAACTACCGATAACACCTTCTTGCTTAACGCGACTCCATGGCTGCTTGGCCTTCCGGCAAGGGCTGAGCTCCGCTTCCTATCTTGAGCAAACGCACCGTCTTGAGACAGAGCATAAGGAAGGAGGGAAGGAACACCAAGGTCACAAACGTGGAGAACAACAATCCGAAAAGGACAATCGCACCTACTCCGCGATAGAGTTCCGTTCCCGCTCCCGGGAAAAGCACAAGCGGGGCGATGCCGAACACAGTTGTTGTCGTCGACATTAGGATAGGACGAATACGCGCCAATGTAGCTTGGCTTACTGAATCAGCGATCTCCATGTTGGAACGGAGGCGATCGATCGTTCCACTGACAATAAGAATGGGGTTATTGACTACCGTTCCCAGCAAGACCAGAAATCCGAGCATGGTAATCATGTCAAATGGCTGCTGAATGGGAGCCAGACCAATCAGCCCTAGGAAAGAGCCCCCGATATTCATTAGCCAGAGGCCGCCAATCCCTCCAGCGATACCGATGGGCACTGTGGCCAGAATTACCCAGGAAAATCCCCAGTGGGAAAAGACCGCGCTCAACAGCAAATAGGAGAGAATTAAGGCTATCAGAAAATTGCCAAAGAGGGCTTCCCGCGTTTTTTGCAACTGGTCTCCCGCCCCGGTAACACTCACGTCCACGGCGCCGCCGATAACGCCCTGGGTTCGGAGGTGACGAACGATATCGTTCCGGACAATTCCTACAGCATCCTCCAAGGCTAGCGATCGTGGAGGGATGATATTCAAGGTTACGGTCCGCTCACCATTTAGGCGACGGATGGCATCGGTATCCACTTTTTCGACTAGGTCTGCTACTGAGCTTACTGAAACCACACCTCCAATCGGCGCGAATAGCGGCAGATTGGACAGGGAATCTAGGCTATCCACCTCTCCTTGAGTGCTGTAGAGAAACACATCGATACGCCGCCCGTCTAGAATGAACTCGTCCACGTAGGCCCCATCCGTCAGGGCCCGAACAGTGAAGCCAAACGAACTATTGGAATAGCCCAACTCCGCTACCCGGTCCCAATTGGGCCGGATCTCCACCATCGGCTGCTGCAAGCTTAATGCCGAGGGCGTTGAATTAACCGATGGATTATCGATAACCTCAAAGGCTCGCCTGTAGCAGGCTTCCGCCACTCGATAGATTTCCGAAAGGTCCGCTCCACTTATATCCAAATTAACACTACGAGAGCCCCCATCATTGCTAGAGATAATCGATCCGCGGCTGATGAAATTTCGGATGCCCGGAAATTTGGCGAAGTACTCCTTGAAGATCACCGTCAATTCATTGATACGGGAAGGATCATGCGTTTCAGCCACGATCGTCGTTCGCTGATTGCCCACCATAAAAAGAATCTGTCTGATCGGAGGGATGCTTGGATCCAGGCTTTCGTTTTCCAAGGCCCCGTTAGTCGTGTAGTAAGGACTAAAATAGTCGCTGGTTTCCTTAGCGATGGATTGCATCATCTCCAGATTGTAGCCCGGTGGAGCTAGCAAACGGGTGAAAATCTTAGCCTCCTCGCCCTCAGGCAAGTATTCAGCCGATGGAGTCAGAAAATAGATAATAGCCCCGCTGGCTCCTACCGTAACTAGGACGCCTACCCAAGCGCCCTTGGTAGACATGACTAGCTTGTCGATCAGAGTTTCGAAAAGAACGTTGATTCTAGCCTTGCGCGCCCCTTCCTTGGCCACTCTTCCCAACTTGGAAAACTTGATGCTAGCCGTTGGTATTATGGCTATGGATACAGCCATTGAGGCTAGAATCGCTCCAGAAATGGCAATCGAGATATCGGAGAACAATTGGCCGGCCTCTTCCTTGATCAGCCAAACCGGGGCGAATACAATCACGGTGGTCATCGTCGAGGCCAATACCGATGACCATACTTCTCTCACACCCGCTATGGCGGCGTCAATTCGGCCTAAGCCCAGTCGGCGCTTCTTCTCAATGCTCTCTAAGACGACAATGGCGTTATCTACTGTCATTCCAATAGCAAAAGCCACACCTGCTAGCGATATGACGTTTATCGTCCGCCCTGCCGTTTGCAGGCCAATAAATGCGGCAATCGTGCAGATTGGTATCCCCGCTACGCAAATGAGCGTACCAGCCGCCGAACGCAAAAAGAGCCACAGTACGAAGGTGGCTGCGATCGCACCCAAGATCAAATTACGCCAGACGTTCTTAATAGAGGATACGACGTAACGCACATCGTCGCTCGTCTTGTACATGTTCATCTCGACCGGCGCTAGAACATCTCGATTGATTCCCTCTACCACCTTGGTCATAGCATCGCGTATCTCGATAACGTTGGTTCCCGACTCACGGGAAACCATTACCATGATACCCAACTCGCCTCGCTGATAGACGACGGAATCCGGCTCATAGAAACTCAATTGCACCTCGGCAACATCGCCCAGCTTGGTAACCGAATCTCCATTACGCCTGAGGATAATCGAAGAAAGCTGCTCGGGCGTTTCCAGGCGTCCGATCGTTCGGACCAAGTATAGCCGTTTGCCACTACTAATATCCCCTGCCGAGATATCTCGGTTCCGATCTCGAATAGCGTTGCGCAAATCCTGCATGGTCAAGCCCACTGATGCCAGTCTGGCCAAATCCACATTGACGCGAATTTGCTGCTCAGGAGCTCCTCGTACCCGTATTTGCGATACACCAGGTACGCGTTCCATCCGAGGTTTGACGCGCTCCATCACCAGATCGATCATCCGCAGCACATCCTCTGGCTCGCGTTCTCCGGAGGTATCTATGAGCGCGTAGAACATAAAGGAATTCGCGGAAAACGACGTGGCTATGACCCGGGGCTCATCGACGTTTTCCGGATAGCTGGGCACCTGGCTTAAGGCGTTGAGGACTCGGATAAGCGCATCGTTGACATCGATGGTGGAGGGGAATTCCAGTTCGATCTCAGCCGAGCTCATGGAGGCCGAGGAGATCATGCGCTGCAGGCCAGGCACATTCTGCAGGTAATCTTCCTGCTCGATTAGGATCTCCTTCTCCACATCTTGTGGCGTTGCCCCCGGCCAACGTGTGACCACGGATATTGTGCGCACATCCAGGTCGGGAATCATCTGTACCGGTATTCTCAGGGCCGCTACCGTTCCCAGTACGCAGACCAGCAAAGCGATTACGGCAACTTGTGTGGGATGTTTAATGCACCACTCGAACATGGGATAAAGGGACTGATGTTGGCGTTAGCGTTCGCGTTCTATAGGAATTACGGACTCGACGATTCGAATCGCCTGATCTTCCTGAAGAAGCTCGTTTCCTTGATATATTACTTGGTCGTTCGGCTGCAAACCTGAAACGATTTGAATGAAATCCCCGCTCGTAGGACCGGTTTGGACGACCCGTCGAGAGGCTTTGAAACTTCCCCCGCTGCTTTCCGCTACCCAGACCATCACTTGTCCATCAGCCGCACGCAGTATGGCATCGCGGGTAATAAAGACGCTGGCGTCCTCGGAACTGGGCTTGAAGGTCGCTACCGCAGACATACCCGGCTTAACATTGGGCGAGGAATTATCTAGCTGGATCCGCACCTGAAAGGTTCGCGTCTGAGGATCCACCTGCGGAGACCTCGCTTCAATGTGAGCCTCGAAGGCTTTCTCACCCGAGCCGGCAATTTCTACCATGACAGTGTCCGACCCCATAACCAAAGCCAACTGTTCCTGTGGCACTTGCACATCCAGTCGTAAGCTTTCCGTGTCGACGAATCGAAGGACTGGATTCCCGGTTTGCACCCACTCGCCCACTTCCGCCATTTTCTCTGCTACCATCCCATCAAAGGGGGCGAGGATCCGATGCCGCTCGACGATCTCTCTCTGGGTTGCGACCAAGGTCTCCAAGCGACTCACCGCTATTTGCGCCATACGGTAGGTGGTCTCTCGGTTCTCCCGCTCCGATCTCGGAAAATTGGCATCGCCCAGATTCACCGCTTCATCTAGTCGGCGCTTGGAATTGATCAGATCCGCTTCGGCCGCCTCCAAATTCAGCTCCTCCTCCCGCAACTCCATGCGAGCCAGCGTATCATCCAGACCAACTAGCATGTCGCCCGCCTTGGCTGAATACCCCATTTCCGCATCGGCCTTGGCCACTAGGCCCGCCACTCTAGGAGAAAGGGAGGCCACCCGCTCCGAAGTGATCGTACCGGTGAACTGGAAACGTGATTGGTTCGCATCCAAAAGCGGCTTGGTTACGGAGACAGGGGTTTGGTCCTGGGCCGCGGCCTGGCAAGTGATGCCAACCGCTAGGCTAAAGAGAAGACGAATCGTTCGGTTCAAATTCATTGGATTTCAAAAAAGAGATTCGAAACTACCAACCCCCACCTAGGGCTCGTATCAGATTTATGGTGTCAATATACTGGTTGCGCTTTACTTGTTCGAACCGCTGTTCCGCGTCCAAAGCCGTTCGCTCAGCATCGAGAGCAGTGATAAAGTCGGAAACGCCTTGCTCGTACTGCAACATTGAGATGCGTCGGGCGTTGCTAGACGCCTCCACCGAACGGGCAAGGGCCTCGCTTTGGGCTTCCAGTAAGCGGACCGATTGCAGGAAATCCTCTGCTTCGGTGACCGCCGCAATGACTGTTTGCTGGTAAAGCAAGGAGCGTTCTTCATACAGGGCTTCGGCTTGAACCTGGTTGGCCCGAAGACGCCCTCCTTGAAACACAGGAATGGATACACCTCCTCCAGCGCTTTCAAACTGGGAAATCGATTCGAACATATCGTCCCAATCGCGAGCCGCGAAACCGAGAGTCCCTGAAAGAGTAATCCGCGGGAAATAGTCCGCTTTGGCCACTCCCACCAAGGCATTGGCTTCCGCCAATAATCGCTCCGATCGTCGGATATCCGGTCGGCGAGTCAACAGCTCGCCAGGCAATCCAGCGGGAATCGCCGGAGGGGCAGACTCCAGCGCCTCAGGTTCATAAGAGAATGTAGCAGGTGTTTCCCCAAGCAAGGCCGCCAGCGAATATAGCAAACTATTTTGGATACGCTTAGCTGCGTATAAGCGAGCTTCTGCCGTGGCAAGCAAGGAAGCGGTCTGGGCGACGGCCAGCTCGCTCACCGTACCGGCTCGACGCCGTTGCTCGATCAGCTTCAACGACTCCGCTCGCGTTTCTTGACTGCGTCCGAGAAGCTCGATTTCCGCTTGCAGGGAGTTGATTTGAAAATAGTGGAGGGCCACGTCAGCCTGGAGAGCGAACATAAAATCGTTGTACAAGGCCTCTTCCGCTTCGTAATTCGCTCTCGCCGCTTCCACACTCCTTCGCGCCCTGCCAAATAATTCAAACTCCCAGCCGGCTCTGCCATCGGCATCAAAGCGATCACCCGAATTGCCACGTCCTGTTCCAGACAGAGCATCAGAACGCTCGAAGGTTTCCCCCGACAATCCCGCATCCACCTGCGGTAGTCCCGCTGCCCGAAATCGCTGTATAGCTGCTCGGGAAGCGAGCACTGAATGCCAGGCCGCCTGTAAGGTCAGATTGTTGGCCTCCGCTCGATCTAATAAACCGTTTAGTCCGGGCGAACGGAAGAGTTCCCGCCATCCCGACATCGGAGGTGAACCCCTTCCATCCGACTCGTTCGTAAATGCCGTTGGATCGTCCGTTTTGGGGGCTTCATACTTCGGCCCAGTTACGCAACCAGCCAACACGAGGCAGGCGAGTGACAGCGCTGCCGTTTTGCGAACTATTCTTGAGAGAACGGATTGGCGGGAATCTTGGTGAGTGGAAAACATCTGGTATGCGAAGGGGCAAAGGAGGTCGCTGAAGCCTAGCAACGACTCAGTCCTCCATTAACTCCGCCAGAAAAACCCGTGGCAGCCTCTATGGCAATCCAAAGGATTGGGTGGTAAACGAACCAGTCCAATTACCCCAATCACCTAAAAGCGGGTTGATCCTGCAACGCCCCACTCTGCTATCGCGGCGTTAAGCCGCTCCCGCACCCGATTGAACGTTGCCTCGAACCAACTGGTCGGCTAATCAATTCAATCGAAATGAATCGTCGACGTTTTCTCAAGACCTCGGGTATGAGCGCCACCGCTCTAGCCCTCAATCCCTTCCCGTCCCTGCAAAGTCTACTGGCCGTATCGGGAGAACAAATATTCGTTAGAGGTCTGAAGGATATGTCTGCTTTTGAATGGTCAGCCGATTGAGGAGCAGAGGCAAGAAAGCAACGGACCAAACCAAGCGGCAAAACCAAAGACAAAGAATTCTTCTAAGACCGGGTCAAAGAGACAGCGACCTGTCCCCGACTAGACGCGAAGGCTAAAAATCGCCAAAATCTTCTCGCGAATTCCTTCTGGAAATTAGATCTGGATAAGATGCTCTTGAAAGTGGTTGGATATTCGTTTCTTCACGCTTTCAAGATGAGAACGTTTTTTAGATAATGAAACTTTCCTGCTGTCTCTGGGGCCTAGATGAAGGAACGGGCCTGATGCGCCGTTGGCGACGATATCGTCAGATGCGCATTCGTGAATCTAAGAGCCTATCCTCATTAGCCGATCTCGGATTTAAGTCTGTCGATATCTGCCCAACAATGCAGCGATCGCAGAAGGCCAAATCAGCTTTGGCTGATCTAGGATTCGAGGTTTGCTGTCTGTCCCTTTCCCACGAGGCGCCTTCGAACAGCTCTTTCGACAGTGATGACGATGATTGGGTGGCTCCGGTGGAGAATCACACGCGCCGAGGCATCGAGCATGCCGCAAAACTGGGAGCCGAATGCGCCTACGTCGTTCCGCCTAAACCGAAGGATCATGATACGCTTCCTATCCTAGCTCAGCACTACCGACGTCTAGCCGAAATAGGACAAAGCAAGTGCGTCAAGATCGCCGTCGAGCATTTCCCTGGCACCGTTCTGCCCACAGTACAAGCGACCCTCGACTTTATAAAGTCGGTAGACCACCCGAATCTCTGTCTACTCTTCGACATAGGCCATGCCCAAATGAGCGATGAGGATCCAGCGGACGTTTTGCCGCTTGCCGGTGACCGGCTGGCCTATATTCACCTGGACGACAATGACGGGCAAGGGGATCTCCATCTTGCCCTGACAGACGGAGTCCAAACCAAAGAGAGCCTGGCTACATTCTTTTCAGTAACGAGGGATATTGGATACACTGGTCCATTCAGTCTAGAGATGCACCCAACCCTTCCCGATCCCCTCGATGCCATTCGGCGTAGCAAAGCTATCGTCGAAGACTGCTGGTAGCGGGCAAAGCGTTGGGCAGAGAATTCCTGGAGCGATTTCCTCTTAGTTAGCGGTCGATCTCGCGCCTACGCCACTCCAGCTACGGACGCGCAAGCCGAGCGACCACCTAAAAAGTAGCACAGGCATCTTGCCTGTCAGCCAAGGTAGAAGTAAATGGCTTGATGCATGTTCCATTATTTGTGGTCGCTCTGAGATCAATCGCTACCTAAATCGCCTTGGGGTTCTCGTTTCAGGAAAGCTCCAAAGTCGTGGAACGAAGTCGATTGCAAAAAGAACTTTTGTTGTATACAAATTCTTGACTTAGTCCAGAATCCTAGGTTTCGACATCTTATGCCAAAACGAGATCGCGAACAGCCAGACGCTTCCGAAGCCTTGAAAGATGCTGGGCTTCAAGTGACGGCCCAGCGATTGGCAGTTCTGAGCGCTGTTCGCTCCTCGCCTCACGCCATGGCAGACGAGATATGCGATAATGTTCGAGGGGAGATTGGGGCTATATCTCGGCAAGCGGTGTACGACTCTCTTAAAGTCATGTTTGAGCATGGCCTACTCCGCCGCATTCAACCGGCTGGATCATCGGCGAGATACGAGGTGCGGATGGAAAATCATCATCACCTCGTGTGTCGTCATTGTGGTTCTCTAGTGGATACCGATTGCGCCGAAGGCAAGGCTCCTTGTCTCGACGCTAGGGAAAATCATGGCTACCTCATCGACGAAGCAGAAGTCATCTACTGGGGCACCTGTCCCGACTGCCAGTTACTTCGAACTAATAGTTTTCATCAACCCAAAACCAAAAAACCTAACCGACCATATCGAAATCAGTAGCTAAAGGATACAATAAGATGTCTGAAGAATCAAAATGCCCGTTTCATCAGTCCGCCTCAGCTGGGGGTGGAACAACAAATCAGGATTGGTGGCCCAATCGCCTGAAAACCGAGCTGCTCAGCCAGCACTCCTCAAAATCAGACCCGATGGGGAGCGATTTTAACTACGCCCAGGAATTCAATAGCGTCGATTACGACGCCTTGAAGCAGGATCTGGCCGATCTGATGACCGATTCTCAGGACTGGTGGCCAGCCGACTTTGGCCACTATGGTCCATTTTTCGTCCGCATGACCTGGCACAGCGCGGGCACTTACCGAACAGGTGACGGCCGCGGCGGCGGCGGACGTGGACAACAGCGTTTCGCGCCTCTCAACAGCTGGCCCGACAACGGCAATCTAGATAAGGCTCGCCGCCTGCTTTGGCCCATCAAACAGAAATACGGCCAGAAGATCTCCTGGGCAGACCTCATGATCCTGGCTGGCAACGTGGCCTTGGAAACGATGGGCTTCAAGACCTTTGGCTTTGCCGGCGGCCGAGCCGATGTTTGGGAGCCTGATCAAGATGTTTATTGGGGAAGAGAAAACGAGTGGCTCGCCACTAGCGACGAGGAAAATAGCCGCTACGAGGGAGATCGCGAACTCGAAAATCCGCTCGCTGCCGTTCAGATGGGCTTGATCTACGTCAATCCCGAAGGACCTGACGGCAATCCTGATCCTCTCGCTGCGGCTCATGACATCCGCGAAACCTTCGGGCGTATGGCCATGAACGACGAGGAAACTGTCGCCTTAATAGCCGGCGGGCACACTTTCGGCAAAACCCACGGAGCCGGACCTGCCGATAATGTCAAGGAGGACCCGGAAGCCGCCCCAATAGAGGCTCAAGGTTTCGGCTGGGAAAGCAGCTATGGCAGCGGAAAAGGTGGAGACGCGATCACCAGTGGACTGGAAGTCACCTGGACACAAAAGCCTACCGAATGGACCAATCTATACTTCGAGAACCTCTTCAAATATGACTGGCAGCTCACCAAAAGTCCGGCAGGAGCCAACCAATGGGTCGCCAAAGACGCGGACGAGAGCATTCCGGATGCCTTCGATTCCGAAAGGAAGCATCGTCCTACTATGCTCACCACCGACTTGTCGCTTCGCTTTGATCCGGCCTACGAAAAGATTTCGCGACGCTTCTACGAGAATCCCAATGAGTTTGCAGACGCTTTCGCCAGGGCATGGTTCAAACTCACCCACCGTGATATGGGACCCAAGTCTCGCTACCTGGGACCGGAAATTCCACGCGAAGAACTCATTTGGCAGGATCCCATCCCATCCGCGTATCATGAATTGATCGACGAGGGCGATGTCGCCGAGCTAAAGAGCAAGATTGCCGCGTCCGATTTGACCGTCTCTCAACTGGTATCCGCTGCCTGGGCATCGGCTTCCACCTTCCGCGGATCAGACAAGCGGGGGGGCGCCAATGGAGCTCGCATCCGTCTAGCTCCGCAACGCGACTGGGAAGTGAACAAGCCAACCCAATTGGCCCATGTACTGGAAACTCTGGAAGCCATCCAAAGCGAATTCAATTCCGCTCAAAGCGGCGAGAAACAAGTTTCGCTTGCGGATCTTATCGTTCTCGGCGGATCCGTCGGAATCGAAGAGGCGGCCAAAGCGGCTGGTCACAATGTTAGCGTGCCGTTCACCCCTGGACGGGGTGATGCAACCGAAGAACAGACCGATGCAGAGTCCTTCGAGCCACTTGAGCCGAAAGCAGATGGATTCCGTAACTATCTGGGGGCTCGCTACAGCATTCCTGCCGAGCATCTATTGGTCGACCGGGCTCAGCTACTTACACTCACTCCCCCAGAGTTGACCGCTTTGGTCGGAGGCATGAGAGTCTTGGGCACCAACGTTGGCGATGATCAAGCCGGCAT
>Ga0066378_10000760_pt1 | contig 13019 bp, 13 predicted proteins | sample Knorr_S23_td_DCM_FD_70947 | JGI IMG/M metagenome (GOLD analysis project Ga0066378, IMG submission 70947) | Marine microbial communities from Southern Atlantic Ocean transect - Knorr_S23_td_DCM_ad_71m_LV_A | ecosystem: Environmental > Aquatic > Marine > Oceanic | place: Southern Atlantic ocean...
GATGTGCATTAGAATACGTTAAAAGCAATTATTTTGGTAGAGTAGAACATATTACTTCTATGTCAAAAATTAAAGATGATGAAAGTATGAAAATCGATTCATCTACATTAAAAAATTTAGAAATTTTTCAATCTTTTTTTGATAAAAGTATTAAAGGTACTCTTATTGATTCGATTGATTACACGCTAACTTCTATGGGGTCTCGTCTATTATCTAGTCATATAGCCAAACCATTATTATCTTCCTCTAAAATTAATAATAGATTAAAAATGATAGATGAATATATGGAATTTTGTTTAAACGATAATTTTTTTGAAAAAAAATTAAAAAATATTTCAGATATACCTCGAATAGTTTCAAAAATTTCTACAAAAAAATCTAATCCAAGAGACTTTATAAATTTATCTGAATCATTAAGTTCAATTCTAGAAATTAAACAACATACTCAAAAAACAAAAAAAATAAAAAAAATGTTTTTAGAAGTTAAAAATGTCAAGACAATAACTAGTGAAATTAATAAAATTTTAAAACCTGATGCTCCTGTTAATATGAATAAAGGTGGATATGTTAATTTAGGAGTTTCTAATGAGTTGGATGATTTAAGACTAATTGCAGAAAATGCAAATAAATGGTTAGTTAATTATCAGTTAAATTTACAGAATGAATCAGATATACCAAGTTTAAAAATCGGTTATAATAAAGTTTTTGGGTATTATATAGATGTAACAAAAACACACGTAAAAAAAATACCAGAATATTTCATAAGAAAGCAAACATTAACTAATAGCGAAAGATATTTTACAAAAGAGCTTAAAGATTATGAAGAGAAAATATTATCTGCATCTGATAAAATTATTCAATTAGAAAATGAGATTTTTGATAAACTCACTTCATTCATTTTAAATTATATAAAATACATTCAAGAAAATTCAAAAATTATTGCAAAATTTGATGTTATTGCCTCTCACGCAATAAATGCAAATAAAAATAATTACATAAAACCAAATATAAATACTAAATCAACAGTATTTGAGATTTATGGCTCAAGGCATCCTGTGATTGAAAAAATATTACCCAATAATGAAAAATTTATAACAAATGATCTACATTTAAATAAAAAAAACCATATTGCCATAATAACAGGTCCAAATATGGCTGGTAAAAGTACATTTTTAAGACAAATTGGTTTAATCTCAATTCTTGCACAAATAGGCTCTTATGTACCGGCAAAAAAGGCATTTATCCCAATAATAGATCAACTATTTACCAGAGTAGGTGCAAGTGATAATCTTGCAAAAGGTGAATCAACTTTTTTAGTTGAAATGAATGAAACTGCAAATATATTAAATAATGCTACATCCAAAAGTTTAATTATACTTGATGAAATTGGTAGAGGAACTTCAACATATGACGGTTTATCACTTGCATGGTCTATAACAGAATACATTCATAATAATCCTCTAGTCAAAGCCAATACTTTATTTGCAACTCACTATCATGAATTAATTCAATTAGCTGATGATTTGCCTGATGCATTTAATTTAAATATATCTGTAAAAGAGTATAATGAAGAAATAATATTTTTAAGAAAAATTGTTGAAGGCGGGGCAAGTAAAAGCTATGGTATAAATGTTGCAAAAATGGCTGGTTTACCCAAGCATGTGATAGATAGATCTAAAGAATTATTAGCCCATTTGACAAAAAATGAAGAAAAAAAAGATTCTTCTATTTATCAAGGGGAACTTTTTAAACCAGGAGATATTTTATTAGATGAGTTAAGTAAAATTAATGTTGAAAATATTTCTCCTATTCAAGCATTAAACATTCTAAATTCTTTAAAAGAAAAAATTAAAAATGATGTTTAGATTTAAGTTCTATTGTTTTCTTTTATTTTTTTCTTATTTGATTTCATCAACTGATAATTTATTTGGGATAATATCTTCATCAAGGAATGTAGGTATTGGAAGTATACATATAAGTTCTGATAACATTAGCAGTATTTTTGATGGGCCAATATTAAACAATAAAATAGATGAGACTATCTTTTTTTCAACAGGTAAATATGGTGATTTATTTAATGTTTATCATTTTTCCTCTAATATTTATAATGATGATACCTCAAATTTATCAATTGGTATTGTTAGAAGAGAAATTAGTGATATTTTTAATACTCAGTTACTTGTTCAAGAAGGTGTATATCCAAGTCTTGAAAATCTAAATTATGACAACATTTATAGTTATTCAGACAGTGAAACTGGTATGTTAATTTCATATAATAAATTTTTAAATAGTAATTTTATCATTAATTTAAATTTCAAACCAATATTTCATCAGATTGATAATATTAATGCTGTTGGTTCATCTTTTGATTTGAGATATTTATATTTTTTTAAAGATTTAAAATTAATGTTAGCAGTTGATAATATATTATCATTTAAAAAGTGGGATACAGGAAAATTTGAAAAAAATAACATTGATGGTTTTGTATCAATTGAAAAAAAAATTAACGATTTATCAACTATTTTTACAGAATTTAATATTGTTGATGGATTTAAAATTGGCTATGAGTTAAAAATTCAAAATAATATTTTTATTAGAATCGGTAGAAACGATGCTAATAGCTCATTTGGCTTAGGCTTTAATCTTTCAAGTATTAAATTAGATTATGCATATGTTAAGAATGAGAATAATTTTTTTTCTGATTCACATCGAGTCGGATTTAATTTTAATTTACAGAAGGAATTGCAAAATTAATATCTTGCAAAAATTTGTTAAATATATTAAAATGTAGGCCTTTAAAAATGAAGCCAAATTTATATTGATGATTACAAGTATGACAGGATATAGTAGACTTGAAAAAGTTATAGGAGATTTTAACTTGCAAATTGAAATCAAGTCGTTAAATAGTAGATATATTGAAATAATACCAAAGATAGACGAACTTTTAATAGAATATGAAACAGATTTTTTAGATTTAATTAAAAAGGAATGCATTAGAGGTAAAATATATTTTTCTATTAATCTTGAAAAAATCTCTTTCAAATCTGATGTATTAAATATCAATAAGGATAAGCTTAAAATTCATTTAAATGGTATTGAAAAAATTAAGAGAGAAATAAAGTCTAGTGAAACGGTATCATTAGAATATTTTTTGAAAATTCCTGATATTTTTGAATATTCAAATAAAATTAAAATGCCAAAAAAGAAAATTATTTTAGATGGCTTAAAAGATGCTTTAGTTAATTTTAAAAAATATAGAATCAAGGAAGGGACTTTTATTAAAAAAGATATTTTATTAAAAATAAAAATTATTAATAAAGAAATAAAAAAAATTATTAGATTATCAGCAGGTAATTCAAAGCAAGAATTGAATAGAATTAGAGAAAAGATTTCAAATCTAATTTCTAATGCAGAAATATCAGAGGAAAGATTATTGCACGAAGTTGCAATTATTTTAGAAAAAAAAGATATTAATGAAGAATTATCTAGGTTGAATGGTCATTTAGAACTGCTTCAAGATTTCATTTCGAGCAATGAAGACATTGGTAAAAAAAGTAATTTTTTATTGCAAGAAATAAACAGAGAAGTTAATACCATTGGATCAAAAGTTGATAATTTAGAAACCAAACACTTAGTTGTGAGTATAAAGGAAAAGGTAGAACAAATTAGGGAACAAGTACAAAATATATTATGAGTAAAGGGAAATTAGTAATATTATCTGCGCCTTCTGGAACTGGAAAAACTTCTATTTGTAAAGAACTTTTATCTAGGAATAAAAGTTGGGAATTCTCAATTTCAGCTACTACAAGGCCAAAGAGAAAAAATGAGATTGATGGACAAGATTATGTATTTATGGATATTAAACAATTTGAACATAAACAAAATTTTGGAGAATTCCTTGAGTGGGAATTTGTGCATGGAAATAGGTATGCAACACCCATAGAACCAATAGAAAATGCTATTGAAAACAATAAGGTGATTTTACTTGATATTGATGTTAAAGGAAGCATGAATATTATAGAAGAATTTGAAGAGAACGTCATATCAATTTTTATTGAACCACCTGGATTCAATAACGAGGAAAAAATTGAGATTTTAACAGATAGATTAAGTAAAAGAGGTCAATCAGATACTCTGATTAATCAAAGGTTAAAAAGATTTGAATTAGAAATGAGTTATAAAGAAAAGTTTAAATTTCATTTCATCAATGATAATTTTAATAAGACCACAGATAAAATTGAAAAGAAAATTAAGGAGTTAATTAAAAAATGAATATCAAAGCGATTCAGTTAAAAAAGTTTCTTGAGAAATCTGATTCATTATATAAAAATATTATGATAACATCATTGAGAGCAAGACAAATCATTGATGATAGATTTCAAGATTTCACAATAGAAGAAGATATTGAAGATTCAGATCAATTGGAGGAATTGTTAGAAGACGTTGATTACAACGTAGCAAAACCTATATCAGTTGCAACATCTGAATTTATGAATAATGAACTCGATTGGCGAACACCTGAAGAAGAATCAGATATATAATTTATTAGAATTATATAGAGATTTATATGGTGAGACTGTTCACCACAAAGTAAATAAAAATAATAATTGTCAATTTGATTCTATTAATCATGAAGTTTCAAATAAAATTTTTTTAGGTAAAAAAACTAATTCTTTCGAAAGTTATTTTAGTCTAATTCCATTATCTAGTAGGAAAAAAAATATTTTTTTTGGTTTGGGATCAACTGATTCAAAAATAATTTTTATTAGTAAATCAATTTTTAATTCTCAGAATAATATAGAATTTGAATTTACTGGTGAAAACGGAAAACTTTTTGATAAAATGTTAAGTGCGATAGGTCTAAAGAGAAAAGATATTTGTATGTATAGTTTATTAAATTCATATGATATGACTGCAAGTAAAAATAGTAATAAAGAAGTTTGTGATTTTACTAAAGATGTTAGAAGTATTATTAGCTCATATGAAAAAAAAATTATTGTTTTTATGGGTAAAATGAATTTTTTAGATAAAGATATTTTTAGTGCAAATGATTATGGAGTTATTGAATCTCTTGCGCCATCTGAACTAATAGCTAAACCCGAATTTAAGAAAAGAGCTTGGAATGATTTTAAATTAATCAGAGAAAAATATTTAAATGCCTGAAATTAAAGAAAATAAAAATTTAAGAGTTTCTCCAAATATTGTAGAGGCTGAAGCAGCTGTTCTTGGATGTATACTAATAAATTCTGAATCTATGTCGCAAGCGATGCAGATTGTCGATGAAAAAGATTTTTATAATCCTTCAAATGCTACTATTTATGAGAATATGTTGTTACTATTTGAAAATAATAAGACTATAGATTACATAAGTGTAATTGAACAATTAAAGAAAAATAATAAATTAAAAGAAGTCGGTGATGCTTACTACATTACAGGACTAACAGAACAAGCTCCATCAACTCAAAATGTTGAGTATTATGCAAAGCTTGTTAAAGAAAAATCAATTCTTAGAAATATTATTAATGTTGCTAGTAACATATCAAATGAAGCGTATCAAGACCAAGGTGATGTTACTGAAATCCTTGATAAAGCTGAGCAAACTTTATTCTCCCTATCTAAAGATGCAGATAAGGGTAGATTTAAAGAAATTAATCCTATCCTACATGATGTTTTAGATAACTGGAGCAATAGAAAAGAAGGCAGTTTAACTGGAGTTCCTTCATCTTTTTTTGATCTAGATAATATGTTATCTGGATTTCAAAAATCAGACTTAATAATCCTAGCTGGAAGACCTTCTATGGGTAAAACAGCTCTTGCTTTAAATTTTGGCAGAAATATAGCAGTGGACCATAAGCTCAAAGTTGGTTTTTTCAGTTTAGAAATGTCAAGCAAACAGTTAGTTGAAAGGTTAATTACTTCTGAAGCAAAAGCAGATAGTCATCTTGTTAGAACAGGAAAGCTACCTAAAAATGAATGGAGAAAATTATCTGAAGCTGCTTCTATTTTATCAGAGTCAAATGTTTATATTGATGATTCCGCTGATTTAAATATTATGGAATTAAGAGCAAAAGCTAGACAGCTCAAAGCTGACAAAGATATAGATATACTTTTTATTGATTATATCCAATTATTGCATGCACCCCAGAAATCTGAGAGTAGACAGCAAGAAATTTCATATATTTCAAGGTCATTAAAAGCACTTGCTAAAGAATTAGATATTCCAATTGTAGCACTTTCTCAGCTGTCTAGAGCAGTTGAATCAAGAACAGATCATAGGCCTATAATGTCAGATTTAAGAGAAAGTGGTGCAATTGAACAAGATGCTGATGTTGTCATGTTTATCTATAGAAAATATGTATATTCTAAATCAGAGGAGGACGAAGGTCTTGCCGAAATTATTTTATCAAAACATAGAAATGGACCAACTGGTACTGTAAAAGTTTCTTTCACTGATAAATATGCTAAATTTGATAATCTAGATACTGTACATTCCGATTACGAAATGCCCACTTAATAAAAAATTTTTATGGTTTTAGATAATCTTAAAAATTTAATTTCCGTTAATTCTAATAAATATCCCAAAGAATTTCAAAAAATTCTAGAAGCATTTAATGATGAATATACAATAAATGAGCAAGATATAAATCTACTATGGTCAGCTTATAAATTTGGTGATTATGCTCATAAAGGTCAAAAAAGAAAATCAGGAAAACCTTATTTTACTCATTGTGTTGAAGTTTGTATCCAATTAATTCATTGGCATATGGATATTGATACTTTAGTAGCAGGCCTTCTTCATGATACAATTGAAGATACATCTGTAAAAAAAACAGATTTAGAAAAAAAATTTAATAAAGATATAGCTCACTTAGTTTCAGGTGTATCAAAACTTTCTGGTATTAAATTTAAAGACTATAAACATAAACAAGCAGAAAACTTGATGAAGATGTTTTTAGCAGTTGCTAAGGATCTAAGAGTTATAATTATAAAATTTTCTGATAGATTACATAATATGAAGACTTTAGATTCATTACCTAAAGAAAAACAAATTAGAATATCTCAAGAAACTAAAGATTTATATGCTCCACTTGCTCATAGATTAGGAATGAATGAACTTAAAATGGATTATGAGAATTTAGTTCTCAAATATGTTGATAATAATTCTTACAAAAATATAAAAAAGAAGATTAATACAACAAATAAAGTTAGAACTAAATTTATTGAAGAATTTATAAAACCAATTCAATCTAACCTGTTAACGTTTTCTATTAATGCAAAAGTTTTTGGTAGAGCTAAACATTACTATTCTATTTATAGAAAAATGAATTTACAGTCTAAAAAATTTAATGAGCTTTATGACCTTTTTGCTATAAGAATAATTGTTGATAAAATTGAAGAATGTTACTCGGTTCTTGGAATTGTACATCAGATTTATACACCAATGCAAGAGAGGTTCAAGGATTATATAGCTACTCCTAAAAGTAACGGATATCAATCTATTCACACAACCGTATTTGGAAAAAATGAAAATATTATAGAGGTTCAAATTAGAACAAAATCAATGGATAGATTAGCTGAGGTTGGTGTTGCTGCACATTGGATATATAAAGAATCAGGTCATAGAGTTAAGCATGTAGCAAATAATAAAATGAATAATTATATTGAGTGGTTGAGAAATTTAGTTGAAGTAATTAAATCTGAAGATAAAGATCCAAATGAGTTACTTGAATTATTAAAAATTGACTTATTCGAAGATGAAATTTTTGTTTTCACACCAAAAGGTGAAGTTCATCAATTAAAAAAAGGTTCAACTCCAATAGATTTTGCTTTTTCTATTCATACTCAGGTAGGATTAAAATGTTCTGGAGCTAAAATAGAAGATAAGATAATTCCTTTAAACTCAGAATTGAAAAACGGAGATACTGTAAAAATTATAACATCTCCAAATCATATGCCAAACCAAGCCTGGCTAAAAGTTGTAAGAACTACAAAAGCAATAACGCATATTAAAAGATTTTTGAAAAAAGAAGAAGAGACTAAGAGTATTGAGCTTGGAAAAGAAATGCTTGAAAAATCATTAAGAAAAATAAAAAAAGTAAAGTTGTTTAGAACAATTGAAAAAAATCCTGAAAAAATGGGATATAATAATTCAGATTTAATTTTTTCTAATTTTGCTAAAGGTAAGCATACTTTTAAGGAAATATTAGAAAAATATGATGTTATTTTAGATGAGTTAGATTTACTGTCTAATGATAAACAAGATACTTTAACTCAAAAATTCATAAGAAGAGCTAGGGGTATTGCTAAAGGAGTAACTGTTGGTGGTATTGACAATGCAATGATATCTTTTCCAAAATGTTGCAGCCCTATTCCTGGTGATAAAATTATTGGTTACATTACTAAAGGTAAAGGTGTGAGCGTTCATAGGACAAATTGCTCCAATGTACCGATTAAGCAAAGTAGAGATAGATTTATTGACGTTGAATGGGATTTAAAAGGCACCAATATGTTTTTAGTAAGATTAAAAATTGTTTTTGAAGATAGAAAAGACCTTCTTAAAGATTTAACAGAATCTACATCATCTTTAAAAATTAATATAAAGAGTGTTGATATCAGTGCTGATGATGGTTTGGCCACTTGCTTAATGATTCTTGAAGTTAAAAATATAAAAGAACTTAATGTTTTACAGCAAAAAATAATTAATACAATTAATCCAATTAAATTAGAAAGAATGTAGTATGGATTTGAAAACCTATAATAAGAAAAGTTTAGTAAAAAAAGTTTCTTCAAAATTAAATATGAGCAAATCTGAATCAATAATTTTAGTAGATTGTGTTCTTGATTCATTTAAAGAAATTTTTTTTGAGGATGGTAATCAAAAAAGAATTGAAATAAGAAATTTTGGTATTTTTAAAGTTTTAAATACAAAAAAAAGAGAAAATGCAAGAAATCTCACTACAAATGAGCAAGTAACAATACCAAGTAGAAAAAAAATAGTTTTTAAAGCTGGAAAAAATATTTTAAAACAGTTAAATAAAGAGTCAACATAGTAATTTGAAAAGAATTCTAGCATTAGATTATGGTCAGAGAAAAATAGGAGTAGCTATTTCAGATCCTTTAAAAATTATAGCTAAGCCGTTAATGGTAATAATTAATTCTAGTTATAAAAATGTTCTTGATGAAATTAATAAATTAGTTGATGAATTTCAGGTTGAAACAATTGTAATTGGTATGCCAATCACCCTTAAGAATAAGTATTCAAAACAAACAGAAATAGTCATTGAATTTGTAAAATTTTTACAAAAAAACTTGAAAATTAATATTGAAACTTATGATGAGAGATTAACATCTCAAATGGCACAAAAAATTCTAGTTAGCCAAGGTATTAAAACGGGTCATAATAAACAAGAAATTGATAAAGTTTCAGCGGCAATTTTTTTGCAAAATTTTTTAGATGATTCTTCTAAATAACTATACTTCAGTTTTATTTTCTGCTGTGCTAGTTGGTCTTGCTCAGCATTATCATAATCTAGGTTTTTTAAGTTGGTTTGGCTTAGTTCCCTTTTTAAATATCATTTTCAAAGAAAAATTTTTTTTTAATCTTATAAAGTATTCACTCATTTGGGGAATAACTTATCATATGATAGTCGTTTTTTGGCTTGCTACAAACATTGGTACAACTCCTTTAGTTGCTTTTATAATAATGATTGTAACAGTTTTGATTTTATCATTTAATACGGTCTTAATTATTTTAATATGGAATCCTATTAGAAAATTTATTCCAAGTTTTAGTTTTATTTTTTTACCCATATCATGGGTAGTTGTAGAGTTTATAAGGTCGTATGGATTACTTGGTTTTCCTTGGGTTTCTCTAGCTAATTCTCAAACTGAATATCTCTATTTAATTCAAAATGCTGAGTATGTTGGAATTTACGGTATTTCATTTTGGATAATTTTATTAAATGTTTTTTTCTATAGGATTATTTTTAGAAAGCAAGACTTTAAAAATATAATTTTCCTAATTATTCTCATATTTCCATGGTTTTCAGGTAATATAATTATTAATAAGTATGATGAGAATTCATTTAAATCAAATGAGAAACTTGAAACATTAATTATTCAGCCAAATATTGGCTTAGTTGAAAAGAGAGATTTTGCTAAGAATCAATCTAATATGAAGAGTTTAATTGATTCAACATTGAAAAATATTTCAACTTCAACTAAATTAGTTGTTTGGCCTGAATCAGCAATGCCTTATCAATCAATTCAAAATAGAGGCGTCAGAAATTTTTTAAATAAAAATTTATTCATAGAAAATTTGAATTTGTTGACAGGAAATATAATTTATACTGATAGTGATTATTTTAATTCTTCAGTTTTAATTAATAAGCAGGGTATTTTGGGTATATATAATAAAAGGCAACTTGTTCCTCTTGCAGAGCATTTCCCTTTTTCTAGTATTTTTAAATCTTTAAGAAATATTAATATTGGCCAAGCTAATTTTTCAAAAGGAGATAAAGATTATGTGTTTGAATTAGATGGCTATCGTTTTGCATCTTTAATATGTATTGAGTCTACTTTTCCAGAAATTAATAGAAGGCATGCTAATTTAGATATTGATGCTCTTATTTACCTAGTAAATGATGGGTGGTATCTAAATAATCCAGAACCTATGCAACATGCTCGCCAATCTATCTTCAGAGCGATTGAAAATAGATTACCAGTTATTAGATGTGCCAACACAGGAATATCACAAATAGTTAACCCCTTAGGGATAATCGAAAATAAAATTGACTTAAATAATTTTGGAACAATGAGCTATGGTATAATTAAAAATAATAACGAAAAAACCTTTTACACTAAGCATGGTAATGTTTTTTCATTAGTACTATTAGTTTTACTATTAATAGTTTTATTTTTATCAATAGTTAATTATAAAAAAAATGAATAAATATATAATTATTATTATAGCTTTACTTAATTTAAATCTTTATGGTTCTGAGGCTTGGAAATCATTGATTTTACCAGGTTGGGGACAAAGTAGTATTGGTAATAAAGGTAGAGCTGACTTTCATATGTTATCTGAGTTAGTCTTAATCTCTTCTGTTATTTTTACAAATAGTCAATATGAGTCTTATAGAAATGATTACAGGGTTTATGGATCTGATAATGCTGGTGTAAATTGGACAGGAAAGACTGATTTATATGCTTCTCATGTCGGGAATTTTAATAGTATGGAACATTTTAATAGCCAGCAACTTTTAAATTTTGGACCAAATGCATTTATATATACTAGTGATTTTTATTTTTGGGATTGGGAAAATGACAGTATTATGAGAAATAAATATGATTCTTGGAGAAATAAAAGTGAAACTTACAATGAAGCAAAAGGATTTTTAATTGCAGGAATGCTATTAAATAGAATTATATCTTTTTTCAATGTTGTATCATCAGAAAGAGAAAATAGTTTAGATTCAAATTTTAATTATTCTCAATATGGTAATATGAATTTTATTATCAGTTATAAATTTTAGTTTTAATACAGCAACTCATTTTTGTAAGTTATGGCCTGAATTTATGCCCTCGTAGCTCAGCTGGATAGAGCAACGGACTTCTAATCCGTAGGTCACACGTTCGAATCGTGTCGAGGGTACAGACAGAAACCCCCTAGTTAATCGAGGGGGTTTTTTGTATCTGCTAGTTATTTATTTGTAGCCAAATCGCACCATATAATCCCAAATTAGTACACAAAAATTAGTACACAATCTAAATTTTCAACGAAAGCCCAACACCGAACGGATATTTCAACGGGGGTGGGTTTATAAATAATGTATTTTTTATTTTTTTTTTGAATTTTAAATTATTATTGTGAAAATAATACTTATTCTATTAACATTATCAATTTGTTTATCTAGTAACAAAGAAACTTCTTTTGATCTCAGCTTCAAGAACAATCATATTATTTCAAATTATGGGAAGTACAAGCTAAGTAAATCCTTAATAAAAAAGAAAATAGAAAGTATAAATCTTAAGAATATGACGATTAATGGAGATAAGATTGATGCAGATAAAGAAATTATTTTTTATAGGAAAAATAAATCATTTGAAAAAATTTCTAAAAAAGCATTCAAGGGGTTTGTAGTTGGTATGGCTATACCCTTGATTTGGGGTGCAGTTGGAGGTAGAGGTGAATTATTTGGTCAACATGCTGAAGCTTATCTTTTTATTGGAGCTTCTCTAGGAGTTGTGGGCTTTATGACTTTTGGAACCATTGCAGGCGTAAATGAAATTGCTAATGAAATAAAATCCAAACAAAAATTTACAATCAATGAACTTCTAAAAATTGATTGTGATGAATTAATTTATGTTAAATAAATTAGAAATTTTTATTACGCAAACAATTTAATTATTTTTTCCATAAACCTATAATTTTTTTTCTAAAAATATAAATAATTATAAAAGATAAAATATATAAGGCTGGAATCAAATATACGGGATTTACTTTATCCCCAAAAATATAGGTGATTATTAATATTAGCGTAGTTCTCATAACTTAATCTAAAGAATTGATACGTAAAATGATAATGAATAATAAATTTTTAATAGGTTTAGCAGTAGCTTTTCTTGCATCAATTGGTATTATATATTTATATCAAAACAAAAATATTAATAATGATTCTGAACTAATTCAAGATGATGCAGAGAGTATTGAGGAAGAATTAAAACGATTAATGATAATAAATAATTAATATGACAAATAAGCTAGGTTCAGCAAATCCCAAAAGAATTTCAAGTTTGAAAAAAAATTGTAAAATAGAAGAAATTTATAATTATCATAAAGTCCCTAATCTATATGAAACTTCAGGACAGCCAACTAGAAATCAATTTAAACTTTTAATTGAAGAGGATTATGAAATTGTTATTAATCTTGCTCAAGAGTCTGTTGTAGGAAAAGTAGCATTTAACGAAAAAAATATTTTAGAATCTTCTAAAATAGAATATATACATATTCCTGTAGA
>Ga0066378_10000767_pt1 | contig 12933 bp, 13 predicted proteins | sample Knorr_S23_td_DCM_FD_70947 | JGI IMG/M metagenome (GOLD analysis project Ga0066378, IMG submission 70947) | Marine microbial communities from Southern Atlantic Ocean transect - Knorr_S23_td_DCM_ad_71m_LV_A | ecosystem: Environmental > Aquatic > Marine > Oceanic | place: Southern Atlantic ocean...
GGATGAAATTATTTTTATCATTTAACTTCTTCTTTTCTATTTGAGAGAGTTCAAGGCTAAATTTTTTCAAATCTGCAAGGTAATTAATTTCATGATTTGGATTCATTTTATCTGATTTAAGATAAAAATTATAAGGAGATATATCTTTTGAAGATACTGGGTATTCTATTTGGTACCAATCATAAAAAGCACTCGATAAATCACTTAATGATTTTTCACTTTTTGTTTCACATGAATTAAGTAAAAAAGCGTATAACAAAAACAATAATTTTAAGATATAAGATTTAATTTTTTCCAATCCAATTAAGTTTATTTTTAAGTCTGGAATAGTAATTTTCCATACCATCAAATTTAATCAATTTCACATGAACTTTCGATTTCTTAATTATGATATTAGCATTACTATCTATCGTGTGCTGCTCCTGACCATCTGCAGTAATATTAACTTTAGAATATTCTTGTAAAAATTTCACACTAATTTTACATTGATCACTTAAAACTATTGGCCTAGATGATAAACTATGTGCAGATACAGGTGTAATAACCATGGTCCCTATTTCAGGCGAGACAATAGGGCCACCAGCTGATAATGAATATGCAGTTGAACCCAACGAGGTTGAAAAGATAATACCATCACATGAATAATCATTTAAAACAGTTTCTTCAAGATTAACTCTCATTTTAATTAATCTTAATAAATTTCCATGATTTATAACTATATCATTTAAAGCCATAAGTGAAATAGAATGAGTATTAGAGATAACATTTGCTTCAATCAAGTTAAATTTTTGATAAGATATTTTTTTCATAGAGAATAACTTGGTTAAAGATTTGGAGATTTCAACATTATTAATCTGATTTAAAAAACCTAAATTACCAATATGGATACCCAAAACTGGTATTTGCTTTTCATTCATTAATCTAATAGTATGTAACAAAGCACCATCACCACCAATAGAAATCACTAAATCATATAATTTAGTAGTATCATTTAAAGAAGAATAGATGATATTATCAAAATCAACTACTTCAGCTCCATCAATTAATTTATTATCAAAATGAAGCTGATGATTAAATTGGGATGTTATTTCATTTAATTTTCTAACACATTCAAAAAAATTTTTTTTTGTTTTATTTCCAGTACAAAAAATATTCATTATAAATTATATTTCTTATTTAATGAGTTAACTTTAATCTCTGCTTTTTTCAACTTATCTCTACATAATTCAGTTAACGATATACCCTGCTCAAATAATTTAATTGCATCTTCAATTGATATATCGTCTTTCTCAATTTCTTTGACTATATTTGATAGCTGATTGAATGCATTTTCTAAACTTATTTTTTTATTCATTTTTATTTTTATTTAAACTAATTTTATTAACAGTTGCACTAATTTTACCTTCATTAAAATCAATATCAATTAAATCTCCAATATTAATTGAATCAATATCTTTAAGGATTTTATTTTCTTTTTTAACTATACGAAAGCCTCTTTTACCGAAAGCATCAAAATTATATTTATTTATTATTTCTCTAAAATTTTTAACCTTATCATTATAATCTATTAGTTTTTTATCAATCGCATTAAAAAGTAATTTATAATTTAGATTATTTTTTTCCTTGAGAAACTCTATGTTTAATTTAGGATTTTTTGATAAAATCTTTAGATAATAAGTGTTAAGTAAACTATTTTTTTCAACTATAACAGACTCTAACGATATTTCTATTCTATCTATAAAAGAATTAACTTTGTCTTTTAATTCTTCAATACTAGGAGCACATATTTCTGCAGCTTCCGACGGGGTAGAAGTACTCAACGAAGAAACGAAATCTGACAAGGTTAAATCTGTTTCATGACCAATTGCTGTAATTAAAGGAATTTTACTATTAAAAATCTGCCTTACAACCTTTTCATTATTAAATGGCTGAAGATCTTCTAGGCTTCCACCTCCTCTAGCTAAAATAATCAAATCAGTTTCATTATTAAAATTTACTTTTTTTAATACTTTGATAATATCTTCAGAAGCATTAATACCTTGGACTACCGTATGTTCAATTTTTATATTAAGATAAGGTGCCCTTCTATTTAAAATATTTAACATATCATGAATTACTGAACCATTTTTTGACGAAACAATAGTAATCTTTTCAGGATACCTTGGGAGCACTAGTTTATGTTTTCTATCAAATAAACCTTCTTTAAATAACTTATCCTTCAATTTAAGATAATCTTGCCATAATTCTCCTTCATTACCTATATGAATTTGAGATGTAATTAGTTGGATATTACCTCTTTTTTTATAAAGACCAATAGAACCAAAAACTGTAACTTCAACATTTTCCTTCAAATTTAAATAACTCGAATCATTTTTATAATTAAAGTAAACACAATTAATTAGACTACTTTTATCTATTAAATTAAAATATGCATGACCTGAATCGTATATTTTAAATGAAGAAATTTCTCCTCGAACAAATACATTAGAAAAATTTTGCTCTAGATTATGATTTAAGGTATTGGCAATCTGACTAACAGTGAAAATTGGATTCTTGTTCATAAAATCAAAAACCATCTAAAGTTTATATTAATAAACTTTAGATGGTCACTAAAATATAATTATTTATTTTTATTTCTTTTTATGTCTATTAGCTCTTAAACGTTTTTTATGTTTATGAGTATTCATTTTCTTCTTTTTTCTTTTTTTACCACAAGGCATATGATTAATGCTCCTATTTATCTTTCATTTCTTGATCAACAAATTTTTTAAGTAATTTAGATACTTTAAAAGAAGGTATGTACTGTTCTTCTAAAAAAATACTTTCATTAGTAGAAGGATTTCTTGCTGCTCTAGGCTTTCTATTTTTAACAAGAAAACTTCCAAAACCTCTAATATCAATTCTTTCTCCGTTTGCTAAAGATTTTTTAATAGTATTTAAAAAAGAATCTAGAACAAGCTCAGTTTCAACTTTTGTTAACCCTGTTAGCTTGGATGATTCATTTATTATATCTAGCTTTGTCATATTAATTGAATATAAATTGATATTGCAATATTAGTTATTTTTTTAGGAATAAAAAAGCAAACAATCAAATAATTTTATCTATGTATTACTAGTTTCTTACCAGGATAAATTAAATTATTTCTCAAACCATTCCATCTTTTTATTTTTGATACAGATGTACGATATTTGACTGCTATTTCACTAAGTGTATCTCCTTTTTTAACTGTATAATATATTTTTTTTGGAGGTGACTTATATGATCCAATAGGAACAGTAATAACCTTACCTATCCTAATCGGCTTGTTTCTATTTAATTTATTAACTTCACAAATAGCAGTGATTGTACTTCCATATTTTATTGCAATACTCCATAAACTTTCACCTTTTCTAACTCTGTGTTTCTTAAAAACAACTTCATCTGAGTCAGTCTCTTCAATTAATGCAAATAAAGAATCAAATTCTGGATTATAATCTACTGGCATCCTAAATTTATAAGTACTACCTTTCTCAACAGGTATATACTCTCTTAAAATTTCAGGATTATAATCGAGTAATGTTTTTTTGTTTATTCCAGAACATTTTTCAATATCATCTATTTTCACTGACTTACTGATTTCTTTTATTTCCCAATCGTAAGAAGGATCAGGATTAACATTAAATCCATATTTTTCAGGATTTTTTGAAATAAATATTATTGCCATTAAGCTTGGTACATAATTTTGAGTTTCTTTTGGTAGTCTATGTAAATCCCAAAAACTTAATTCTCCTTTTGGATATCCACATTGTTTACAATTTAGGTGACGATTAATTCTGGTTTCGCCTCCATTATAAGCTGCAAATGCTAAATACCAATCATCAAAAATATCGTAAAGATGCTTTAAATATCTTGCAGCGGATCTTGTAGATTTTTCAAAATCTCTTCTTTCATCAATATAAAAAGTTTTTTTAAGTCCATATGCTTTACCTGTACTTTCAATAAACTGCCAAGGTCCAACAGCAGATGCAAATGATTTTGCATCTGTTCTTAATCCACTTTCAATCATTGGAATATAAAATAGCTCTAAAGGTACTCCTTCTTCTTTTAAAATAGGCAACATAATTTCTTTAAATTTCTGTTCTCGATTTAACCAATGCTGTATGTATGATTTACCTTGTTTTTTATAGTAAGAAATGACACTTTGAACTTTTTTATTGTAAGTAATAGGAACATGACCTTCGATAAACTCTACTGTTTCTTCAACATTTACTAAATCTTCAAGGTTTTGGCTATAAATATAATTATCAACTTTCTCTTTAAAAACAGCTGTAGAAAAACCAGTTTTTGAGTGGTCTATACTGACAACTTTATTATCATAATATTCAATAACAGCTGTTAACATTTGCTGATACTTTAACTTATCAAGTTCATCATTTTCACTAATTTCTTCTAATTGAGCTAAGGCTTTAAAAACATTATCAAAACCATACATGGCATTTAATGTATCACTTATCAGGTCAGATATAATTGCTTCAGCATAAAACATTTTTGCCTCTGAAAGTAAAGTTTCAAATAAGTCATTTTCAACGAAAAAATTATTTGTGCTATCAATTAAATTATTTGCTATGTTTTGTTCAATTTTCGATGAATCTTCTTGAGAGAAAGAAATTGAAAGGAATGAAATTAGTATGTAAAACGCTTTTATCATTTATTTAAATTTGAAATCATTTTATTTCTTACTTTATTAATAAGAGAATCTCTATCTTCCATATTATAATTTAAGGTATCTATTGCATTATCAACAACTAAAGTAATATTTGAATCAAAATAAAAATTTTCATTATAGATTAATGTTAGTGGTACAACTGGGAATTTTGATTTAATTGCTAAGATAAAGCCTCCTTTTTTAAAATTATTTAACTGCATATAATCAGTTCTAGTTCCTTCCGGATAGTTTAAAAATGAAAGATTAGTTGAATAAATTTTATCAATTGCCTTATCAACAGATTTTTTAGATTTATTTTTATTATTTCTATTAACTGGAATCATACCTGATGTAATCATTGCCCAACCAAATAATGGTATAAAAAACAACTCTTTCTTTGCAAAAAATGATATCGGTAAAGGGACTGAAGCAAAAGTTAGCAAAATATCTAGAGCGGATTGGTGATTACTAATAAAAATATACTGTTTTTTATCATCAATGTTATCTAAACCTACAACATTACATTTAATATTACTTAAGTATAAAATTGTCTTTGACCATAGCCTACAAAAGTAACCAGAAATATTTTTTTTTCTATCAAAGAGTCCAACAAAAAAAACAATTATTGAAAATACTGGAGTAAAAATTAAAACACTTAATACTAAAAGTACTTTTCTAATCATTACAGTAGAATTTTATCTAATTTCATATAATTTTTAAGAGAATCAGGTATATTTACTGAGCCATCTTCATTTTGATACGATTCTAGTAAACTAACCAACAATCTAGGAGTCGCTAAACCTGAACCATTAAGTGTATGAACATAATCAAGTTTTTGGTTATCCTTTTTCTTATATTTAATATTACCTCTGCGAGCTTGAAAAGATTCAAAATTGCTACAACTTGAGACCTCTAAATACTTTTGCTCATATGGTGACCAAACTTCAATATCATAACATTTTGCTGCAGAAAAAGAAAGATCACCACTCGCTAACGAAACTACTCTATAATGTAAATTTAGTTTTTGTAAAATTTTTTCTGCATTTAAAAGTAATTCTTCTAAGATTTTATATGATTCAACTGGATTTGTAAATTGAACTAATTCAACTTTATTAAATTGATGCAATCTTAACAAGCCTCTAGTATCTTTACCATAGCTACCAGCCTCTCTTCTAAAACATGCACTGTAAGCAACATATTTTTTGGGTAGATCAGACTCTTTTAATATTTCACCTGAATGAATATTTGTCACAGGGACTTCTGCAGTAGGAATACAATACATGTCATCCAATTCAATGTAATACATATCTTCCTTAAACTTTGGTAAGTTTCCTGTAGTAAGGGGTGAAGAAGCAGAAACAATGAAAGGAGGAATAACCTCAGTATATCCATGTTCTTTAATATGTACATCCAACATAAAATTAATTAAACTTCTTTCATATAAAGCGCCAAGATTTGTATACAATGGAAATGCTGAACCTGAAATTTTTGATGCGCTTTTGAAATCAACTAACTTAAGTAATTCACAAATTTCCATATGTCCTCTTGCTGGATAATTAAAATTTGGTTTACTTCCCCACTCCTTAATAACAACATTATCTTTTTCATCATTTCCTAAAGGTACAGAATCATGTATTACATTTGGTATATACAATAAATCATAATTAATTTTTTTTAAAATCTCATTTAAATCGGCATCTAATAATTTAATTTCTTTTGAAATTCCTCTCATTAACTCAATATTTTTTTCTATATTATTTTTAGAGGCTATTTCTTTATTAATTTTATTTCTTTCGGATTTTAGACCTTCTACTTTTTGGATAAGCTCTATCCTGGAATCATCATTTTTTAATAATTCTTCAAAATCAAAATCAATATTTTTAGAAATTGTTGATTTTTTAACTAAATCAAAATTTTCTTTAATAAACTTTAGTGAAAGCATTTCTCTATTTAAAAATATTATACCTTATTTTAATTGTAAAATCATAAAAATCGTTTTTAGAATATAAGCCTTTTGTATTAAATGAAGATAATCCTAAATCAAAAAATATTCCTGTTTGAATTTGAAAACTGTAGGTAATATTAGTTTTTATTCTTTTATTATATCCATTTTCGAGGAATCCTATACTAATATTATTATATTGATTTTCTAAATCATTTATTCTATCAATATAAGAATTATTTGTAAAACGCGTATTCTCATATGAAAAATTTATATAACTATCATTATTTAATATAATTGAAGAACTTAAAAAGAAATCATCAGAATGATTACCTGACCAAAAACCCAAATTATAACCGTGATGTTTGGGTTCATTAATTATGAATCTATGATTATATACATTAGATGGAATTTTAGTGTATTCAAGTTTAAATAAAACTGATTTACTAAAAAACTTTTCAAGTTTAGAAAAACCTATTTGAAAAGCAAACCAATTTCTATTATCTTTTGAAAAAGTACTATATGGCGCCCATTCATCCATCATAATTGCACCATAAAATCTACATGGCTTATCATTCATGCATTTACTTGAAATAAAATCAAAATCAAAACCTATCATTAAATTATCTAAATCTCCTGATTCGTGCTGTGAAGACCAAAATGGAAGAATGGGTATTAGATAAGATAATGGAATACTCCTTCCACCAAAAATAATTTTCTCATAAACACCTAATCTTAAATTTGGTTTTATTTTAAAATCTAAGCGGTGATATGCTACATATCGTTCCCATGATGAGAATCTTGCATTACCAGTATAATTTGATGTAATTGAATCGAAAATACTATCATCAAGTAACCATTGGTCCGTAAATAATTCAGATTCTTCTAATCCTAAACTTTCTGAATGAAACCTTGGTAAATTTGAATCTAAAGATGCAATCATATATGAAAAAATAAATTTTTCATCTTTTAACTTAACTAAAACTTGATCTAAAGCAGGAGAATTATTTGATATACTTAAATTGCCTCTAAAAAATGGACCAAAAGAAGTTTTAAATTTACCAAAAACTAATTCAAAACTATTTGATAAAATAGATATACCAGCCTGACTTTCGTCAAAATCATACCCCTTTGAGGGTTCTATTGATGAAGTATAAAAACCAATAGAATGATTAGGATTATATTTAAATAATTGATGAGGATTATTTAATCCATGTTCAAATATTGATGAATGTTTATAAAATTCTGTCCATGAATACATCCAAATACTTTTAAAATTATTAACAATTGGAATAATTGATTTAATTTTAATACCTGGAGTAAACCAAAAACTCTTTGTATTTTTCTCTGAAAATTCAAAACCTGAGTTACTAAATCTGATTGATGCAATTGGTTCAATAATCAATCTTTGATTTTTTATTAATTTTGCAGTTAGATTTAAATGTTTATTCTTGTCAGGATTTTTTTGAATGTAGGGAGCAATAAACAATTCATCGCTAATTTTATTATACATCAAAGAATTAACTTCATTTTTTATAATATTTACGTATGAACTATTAGTAACTAGTCCTTGACAAAATACTTGTGAACAAATAAGAATAAAGAATAGAAAATTAATCACTTGCCAGTACCTTTCATTATTATTGGTAAAGTCATAATTATTATATAAATATCTATTTTAAATGACCAATTATCAATGTATTCTAAATCTAATTTAATTGAATCTTTAAACTTAATAAATTTTGATCTATCTTTTATTTGCCATAACCCAGTAATTCCAGGCTTCATACTATGCCTTCTAAAATAATTTGAATCTTCAAATTTTCGAACTTCAGAAACTGGATATGGTCTAGGACCTACTAAATTCATATCTCCTTTTAAAACATTAAAAAATTGAGGCAACTCATCTATACTAAACTTACGTAAAATCTTTCCAATAAATGTTACTCTAGGATCAGAATTCATTTTGAACGTTGGACCATCTTTATCATTACTCAATAATAAATTTTCTTTTAAAATTTCAGCATTTTTAACCATTGTTCTTAATTTATATTGTTTAAAAACTCTTCCTCTAAGGCCCACGCGTTCTTGGATAAAAATAGGTGAACCTTTGCTCGTTAAAGAAATTAAAAAAATACTTACTAAAAGTATAGGCAGACAAACAATAATAGCAAAAATTGATAACAATCTCTCAATAATATTTTTTAACACTAGCTTATAATAAGAAACCTTTACAATATTATAAGTAAATGATGGTAAACCGTAAAAATTTTCAATGATTGGACTGGTTTGATATTTTTTTATAAAATTATTTATTACGAGCTCAGACATAATGTGTACATTAACACCAAATGAATAAAATGATTCAAAAATATCATCTGAACAAGGAATTTCATTTATATTAGTACATACAAAGACATCATCTATAGATAATGAAGATAAAAAATTATTGATCTCTGAATAATTACCAATTTTATATTTTATATTTTTTTTATTTTTAAAATCTGAATCAACAATACATGAAACTTTCATTCCATATTCTTTATGATTTTCTAAAAGCTTAACTAATTTGGTTGCCCTGTTACCGCTTCCAATTATCATAATATTTTTATAATCCATTCCCTCTCGCCTGATTGATTCTAATATTAATTTTAAAGTAATTCTTTTTAAAAATAGAAGAATAAACGAAAAGAAAATAAAAAAAACTACAGTTGATCTAAAAAATAAATTTGTTTTCAATAAAAAGTTAATCGATACAATAAATAGAAATGCGATAAAACATATTTTAAAAGTATTTTTAAATAGTGTAAAATAATTACTTAATCTGTAGAAAAAATTTCTTTCAATATAAGCTATTAGAATTAAAAAAGTTATGATTGAAATAATTAATCCAAAAATATTAAAAGATTGGTAATTAATTGTGTCAAAAATTCTGCTATGGTAGTACGTTTCAAAAAAAATTGCTAAATAAAAAGAAAGTATAATAAATGATAAATCAGCAACTCTATCAATTATTTTAAAAAAAAATATTTTTTGCCTTATATGGTTCATTTTCTAAAAAATTTTATAGTTTCAATTAAACCTTTATTCAAATCAATTTCTGGCTGCCAATTGAGTTTTTTCATTGCTAAAGAAATATCAGGTTTTCTTTTTAATGGATCATCTTTTGGCAATGGCTTAAAAGAAATTTTTGATTTCGATGAAGTCAATTCAATAATAATTTGTGATAATTCTTTGATTGTAATCTCATTAGGATTACCAATATTAAATGGTCCAAAATCATTAATATCTATCATTGAGATTAATGCATTTACAGTATCGTCCACATAACAAAAAGATCTGGTTTGTAAACCATCACCATTAATTAAAATATCCTTATTTTCTAAAGCAGACACTATAAAATTCGATACAACCCTACCATCTTCTGTCATCATTTGTGGACCATATGTATTAAAAACTCTTGCAATAGTGACATCTAACTTTTGAAATTTATGGTAATCTAATAAAATTGTTTCAGAACATCTTTTGCCCTCATCATAACATGATCTAATACCAATAGGATTTACATGCCCCCAATAGGTTTCTTTTTGCGGATGCTCAAGTGGGTCACCGTAGATTTCACTTGTTGATGTAAATATAATTTTTGCGTTTTCCATTAATGCTAAATCAATAATATTATATGTACCTAAAACTGATGTTTTCATAGTTTTAATAGGATCCATTTGATAATGAATGGGACTTGCTGGGCAGGCCAAATTGAAGATTAAATCAATATTAAAACGTGGTAAAGTATTTATAATATCATGATTAATAAATTCAAAATTTGGATTATTAATATACTTTTTAATATTTACAAGATTACCAGTAGAAAGATTATCAATACAGTAGACAAAATGACCTTTATCTAATAATTTTTTTATAAGATGAGAGCCTATAAAACCGGCACCACCTGAAACTAAAATTTTCATAATATTATTATACCAAATTACTAATTAGAAAACACACACCAAATTTAATACTAATAATTGAGATGCAAAATTTTATTTTATATTAAGTTTTTATATTCAATTAGAGTAGATTATCAGTATAAATTATTTAAAATAAATGAAAAAAACAGCATTAATAACAGGAGTTTCAGGACAAGATGGAGCATATCTATCTAAACTGCTATTAAAAAAAGGCTATAGAGTAATAGGAGGTGAGAGAAGAAGCGCAAGTGGATCTTTGTGGAGATTAAAAGATTTAAATATTGAAAATGATGTTGAAATAACTGATTTTGAACTATCTGAATTCACTAATATTTATAGAACAATTGAAAAATATAGACCTGATGAAATTTATAATCTGGCTGCTCAATCTTTTGTAGGTGCATCTTTTGAAATGCCAACGATGACATCAGACATAACTGGTTTAGGAGTTTCTAGAATACTTGAAGCAATTAGACAAATAAATCCTGAAATTAAATTTTACCAAGCATCTTCATCTGAAATGTTTGGTAAAGTATCGGAAACACCTCAAACTGAAAATACTCCTTTCTACCCAAGAAGTCCTTATGGAATAGCAAAATTATTTGGCCATTGGATGACAATTAATTACAAAGAAGCATATAATATTTTTGCTTGTTCTGGTATTTTATTTAATCATGAATCTCCTTTGAGAGGTGAACAATTTGTTACGAAGAAAATTACTATGGGATTATCTAAAATTAAATTAGGCCTCATCGAATATTTAGAATTAGGTAATTTAGATTCTAAAAGAGATTGGGGATATGCTGGTGACTACGTTGAAGCTATGTATTTAATGCTCCAAAATGATAAACCAGACAACTATGTTATTTCTACTGGCGAAACTTTTTCAGTAAAGGACTTTATAAATACATCATGTAATGAACTTGGAATTGATATTGAGTGGCAGGGTTTAGGAATAGATGAAACTGCTATAGATAAAAAAACAGGTAAATCAATCATTAGAATAAATCCAAAATTTTATAGACCTACAGAAGTAGATTTACTTCTAGGTAATTCAACAAAAGCTAAAAAAATGTTAAAATGGAAGCCCAAAACAAATTTTTACGAATTGGTGAGTAAGATGATTGAATATGATTATAATAAGTTAAAAAACAAATAAATAATTATAATAGTCCCTTTGATTCACTATCTTTATACCAATCTTTAATTGATAACCCAAAATCCATTAAATTAAAACCTAACTTTTGAATTTTCTTCCCTGATACATTAGTTGAAAGCATTACTTTCTTAACTCTTTCAGGATGAAAACCTAGTTTATTTATAGTAATTTTATTTATTAAAAATGCTAAAATTATTAAAAACTTAGATGGAATTATACTTTTTGGTATTTTAAAATTACAAGTACTAGAAATAGTATAAACAATTTTCTCGATTGAAAAAGATTTATTATAGCACATGTTAAATATTTGCAATTTTTCTTGATTAATTAAATTATAGCTAATTGATACTAAATCTTTTACATAAATACATGATTTCAGTGTATCTTTTCTGCCAGGATAAAAGAATAAACCTCGCTTAATCGCCTTATATAATCTATGAAAATTAGAATTTTCTTTATATCCATAAACTACACCTGGTCTAAGTATAATTAAATTTCTATTTTTATTTTTTTCAAACCATTTGATATGGACTTTTTCAGCTTGAATTTTTGATAATCCATAATCTGAGTCTGCATTTAAGGGAGAGTTTTCTAAACAAGGACTTTCACTATAGCCATAAACAGCAATTGTACTTGTAAATATTATTGTATTTATATTCTTTTCTTTTGCAAAGTTTGAAATATTCTTAGCACCATTTATATTGGTTTCATAATATTCTTGAGGTTCATGACCAGGTGATTTACTTATTGCAGCTAGATTATATATAATTGACACATTTTTATCTGACAAATCTATATCAAAGGGTTTTCTAACATCTATACATCTAAAATTATACCTTAAATTTTTTAATAAAGGTTTTTCAATAATATCACATACCAATGGTATTACACCATTAGTATTTAAATGTTTTATCAGATGAGATCCAATAAAACCTGAACCACCAAAAATTATAACATCATTCATTATTATTTAGATAAAGATTTAATATAACTCTTTATATTTTTTTTAAAAAATTCAGAATCAAACTTTTCAACACTTCTACGAATTTTATATGAATCGAACTTATTAATATTATTTTCAAAATATTCTATTTTATCATTCAGACTTTCATAATTCTGTTCATCAAAAAATAAACCATTTACACCATCCTCAATGTAATCTAAAGCACCTCCAGCTTT